>Ga0307444_1000370_pt1 | contig 21824 bp, 18 predicted proteins | sample SalMarSW160340MG_FD_202145 | JGI IMG/M metagenome (GOLD analysis project Ga0307444, IMG submission 202145) | Salt marsh sediment microbial communities from the Plum Island Ecosystem LTER, Massachusetts, United States - SW1603-40 | ecosystem: Environmental > Aquatic > Marine > Intertidal zone >...
CTTGCCAAATCTGCTAGATTGCCAAGCCAAGGAGCTTAAGGATCGAAACGATGGACTCCGATCAGAATCAAACGCCACGAAGTGGCCGCGCCGACAAGGATCGCGTGGTCATCTTTGACACCACCTTGCGCGACGGCGAGCAATGCCCCGGCGCCACCATGACCTTCGAGGAGAAGCTCGAGGTCGCCGAACTGCTCGACGAGATGGGCGTCGACATTATCGAGGCGGGCTTCCCGATCGCGAGCCAAGGCGATTTCGAGAGCGTGCAGGAGATCGCGCGGCGTGCCAAGCGCTCCGTGATATGCGGCCTGGCGCGGGCGCAAGCCAAAGACATCGAGGTCTGCGCCGAGGCGATCAAGCCCGCCCATCGCGGCCGCATTCACACCTTCATCGGCACCTCGCCGCTGCACCGCAAATATCAGATGAGCATCGACGAGGCAGAAGTTCTCGCCCGGGTGACGGCCTCGGTGACGCTCGCGCGGAACTTCACCGACGACGTCGAGTGGTCGGCGATGGACGCGACCCGGACCGAGGCCGATTTCCTCTGCGCCTGCGTCGAGGCCGCGATCAAAGCCGGGGCCACCACGGTGAACATCCCCGACACCGTCGGATATGCCACCCCTGACGAATTCGCGAGCCTGATCCGCATGATCGCCGAACGGGTGCCGAGCTCGGGCAACGCGGTGTTCTCCACCCACTGCCACAACGATCTCGGCTTGGCCGTCGCCAATTCCTTGGCTGGCGTTGGGGCAGGGGCCCGTCAGGTGGAGTGCGCCGTCAACGGGCTCGGCGAACGCGCCGGCAATGCCGCGTTGGAAGAGATCGTCATGGCGATCCATACCCGCGGCGATGCCATGCCGGTCTGGACCGGGATTGACACCACCATGCTGACGCGGGCGTCGCGGCTCGTATCGCGCGTCACCGCCTTTCCCGTGCAGTACAACAAGGCGATCGTCGGACGGAACGCCTTTGCGCATGAGAGCGGCATTCATCAGGATGGCGTGCTGAAGCATGCTGGAACCTTCGAGATCATGACGCCTGAGAGCGTCGGCTTGAAGGAATCGTCCTTGGTGATGGGCAAGCATTCCGGCCGTCACGCATTCCGGGAGAAGTTGCGCGAGCTCGGCTACGAGCTCGGCGATAATGCCTTCGAGGATGCCTTTGTCCGCTTCAAGGCGCTCGCCGACCGCAAGAAACACGTCTACGACGAGGACATCGAGGCCCTGGTTGATCAGGAGATCGCCTCGGCGCACGACCGCATCAAGGTGGTGGCGTTGACGGTAATCGCCGGCACCGGCGGACCGCAAAAGGCGACGCTGACCCTCGACATCGACGGCAAGCATCAGACCCATGAATCGACGGGCGACGGTCCGGTCGACGCCACCTTCCGCGCCATCAAGGCCATGGTGCCCCACGAGGCGCGGCTACCGCTCTATCAGGTCAGCGCCGTGACCGAAGGCACCGACGCCCAGGCCGAGGTGATCGTGCGGCTCGAGGAGGGCGACAAGACCGTGACGGGGAGGGGCTCCGATACCGATACGCTGGTCGCCTCGGCGCGCGCCTATGTCAGTGCTCTGAACAAGCTCCTTGCCCGCGGCGCCCGGCGGAAGCCCGAGAGCATGCTCGCCTCTTAAGGCCGCGGCTAACGCTCAGAAGATCGAACAAAAAGGCGGTTGGCATCGAGCCAACCGCCTTTTGCGTTCTGTGTGCGTAACGAGCGTCAGTTCCGGCCCTGGCACTCCGGCTTCTCGGGGTGCTTCTGGCACTTCTTGTTGTTGCCGCCACCGCCACCGCCGCCTTGATTGCGCTGGACCTGTTGCGGGGCATTTTGGCCGCCTTGGCCACCGCCGCCAAAATTCTTGTTGTTATTGTGGTTCTTGTTGCCGCGGTCGCCCTTATCGCGATCCCTGTTCTTGTGCTTGTTGTTGTCGCCTTGGCCACCCTGGTCGAAGGTCTTGGCTTGATTGCCACCCTGACCGTTCTGGCCGCTGAAGTTTTTGTTCTTGTGCTTGTTGTCGCCGCCTTGACCACCCTGGTCGAAGGTCTTGGCCTTGTTCTTGTTTTTATTCTTGGTGTTGTCGTTGTTGTCGTGCTGCCGGATCGCCCCCTGCTCGGTCTGGGTGCGGACATCGCCATTGCCAAAACCATTATTCTTGTTGTTCTTCGCCTTGCCCGAGGTCGCATCGCCGGTGCCACCCTTCACGATCGGGGGCGGAAGCTTCGGCGCGGGGGCGACGCCAACATCTTCCTTGCCACCGCCCTTGCGGTCGTGGTCGTGGCCCCTGTTGGCTTGACCCTTATTCTTGTCGTTGTCGTTGCCCTGGAACTTATCCCTGTTGGCCTGGCCCTTGTTCTTGTCGTTGTCCTTACCGCCGTTCTGGAACTTATCTCTGTTGGCTTGGCCCTTGTCCTTGCCACCGTCCTTGTCGTTGTCGCCCTGATCGAAACGTCCGTGCTTCCGCTTGAAGGCGTCAGGATCTTGTTTGGCGATCGACTTCACGTCCTTGGCGCTTCGCCCGAACCCCTTCGGTGGCTCGCCCTTGAACGTGTGCTTCAGCTTCGCCTTCGGCTTGAACTGGTCGGGATGATCGGCGAATTTCTTAGGACCGCGACGTCCGTCGCCTTTGTGCACGCCGGGCGCGTAGACTCTGATGCCGTTGCCGTGGTGGTTCTTGTCGTAGCGGCCGCCCTTCCACGTGTCGACCTTGTAGATCTTCTGCACATGGATCGGGCGCTTGGTGATCCTGACCACATAGTTGCGGGGAATGCCGTAATTGTAGACCACGCCGCCGCGGAATTGTGGACGATAGACACGCGTGGCGCCGAGAAACACGACACCGAGATCGGCGATCGGCACGGCATAGTGCGGAATGGCCCGGGAGGTCATGTAGCGCGGCGGTACGAACACCCAGGATTCGGCGATCGGCGGCTCGTAGCCGACCGGCGCGCCGTAGGCGTAGCCCGCACGCTGCGGTCCGATCGGCGCCCAACCCACGTATCGGTCGTCATAGCGCCACTGCACCCAGGCTGGCGCCCACGTGTCGCCCGGCACCCAGAACCACCCATAGTCGGGATCATAGCCCCAGCGTCCGTAGTGATAGACGGCCCAGGCGAAGGGCTCGTTTGACTCCCAATACCAGCCGTACTCCTCGGTGGAGACCCAATGGCCCACGGTATAGGGGCGCCAATCCGGCGCCACATCCTCGGGCAGCCACACATAGCCGAAGCGCGGGTGCCAGACCCACTGCCCGTAAGGCTCGAGCTCGTCGTAGAACGTGTCGATGTCGATAGTCTCTTGGGCCAGCGCCGCGCCGCTGAGGCCGAGACGGTCGGCACCTGGCACCGGCAAGCCTGGCGCGGCAAGCAACGCGGCCAACGCCAAGGCGCCTGCGATCATTTTTAGCCAAAACCTAGTTTTCATTATCGCCCTCCAAGTCCCCAGCTCGGCTTCTAGGGACGCAAATTCACATTTTCTCGCCAACGCTCGTAATGGCGCTTTGCGGCCAAAGACTGGCGGTTGGATATTTCTCTCCACAGGCGAGAGCCTTTTTGGGAGCACTTTGTTTCATAGCTTTGAGCTGACACGGCTTCCGGAGATAGCGCACCCGGACCGCTTGTGTCTTGCCCCGGCATCACTATGTTGGGCGGACAAGACCGGCCTGATGACGCGCGGTCCGTAGACAGGGCGCGCGGGCTTCTGCTAAGGGGGCGGTCCCAGTGGCCGGACGTGCGTCGGCCGCGGTTAGTGGGGCGCATAGCTCAGGTGGTAGAGCAGCTGACTCTTAATCAGCGGGTCCAAGGTTCGAGTCCTTGTGCGCCCACCAATTTTCCCAGGACTTAACCAACTAAAGTCTAGCCTCGTCCCTCCGTAGGGAACCAGGGAGGTAACTGCGGACGGACAAGGTTATGATGCATGGCGCGAATTCTTGCGGGGACGGGCTTGGGAGGCTGCTCGCCTTTGCCGACCATCGCTCAATCCGAATTTAACCATTCGGTTCGACCATAACCCTCGACCGACAACTTCCTGGGCCGATTCATGCGCCCCCCAAGCCAAGCCGCCCTAGACGCCTATTTCGCTAACCCACAGGGCGCGGCATATCTCAAGAGCGAGGCCCTTGAGAAGCGGCTGGCTCAACTCTTCAGGCGGATCGGCGACGGCGAACACCTTTCGGTGAGTGAGGCCGCCGACTTTCTGTTTCTTCCTGTCGAAGTGTTCCGGCACGTGTGGGCGGCAGTGCTCGCGACCGAGCATGAAGCGTCGTAAAGGTGCCACGCAGATGGGCGTCGATCTAGGCCAGCCTAAGAACGTCGGTTCACCAATCGCCTTAGCATGATCGCATAGATCAAGGCGGCGCCCACGGCCGCGCCTCCAATCACGTCGAGTGCGAACAAGAACCAGTCTCCACTTACCATTCCCTCAGCTCCCTCAGGCGACCGCGACGCCATGCTCACGCGCCGCTTTGCTAAGAGGCTAAGCCACAGGCCTTAACGGAAATTCAATGTCCCTGGAGGCGTCGGCGGTCGCATCGAACGCCGTTCGAGGGCTGATCGGGGTGGTTGCCTGTGCAATCATAGCGAGTACTATGGCAACCCATGCGAGCAGTCGCCCGCCTCTGGCGCCGTCTCATCGCTCTGTTCCGGCTGAGACGCAGGACACGATGGGTCCTCACCCGCGCCCACCTCGAGCTCATCGACAAGGCGCGCCGCGCCGGAACCTTCAAGCGCGACGACTAGGCGGCTGATCCTTCCTCAGGCTCGCTCCCATCGCAGACACCTGTGAAGCCGCCGGCATAACCTTGATGGCATAGACGGACCTCCCCCTCTCCTGGCTTCCGGGGTGCCCCGCCACAGTGCTATCGTTCATGCCGATACTTGGCCATCGAGGTATCTCGGGTAAACGTGCTAGTGAGAGGCCCCCGCCAAGGGGGTCAAGGCGTTTTCCTCGCCCTTACACCAGGAGAGACCGGAATGACCGCGAACGGGGGATTGCGCCCACGGCCAGGCATCCTCGACATCGCGCTCTATCCCCCGGGAAAGCACGCGCTGGGGGGCGATGCGCCTGTGATCAGGCTCGCCTTCAATGAGACGCCGTTCGGCCCATCCCCGCGGGCAGTAGAGGCCTTTCTCGGGGAAGCAAAGCATCTCTCCCGTTACCCAGACGGTTCGGCGCGGTCGCTGCGTGAGGCGATCGCCGAGGTCTATGGCCTCGATCCCGCTCGCATTGTCTGCGGTTGCGGCTCCGATGAGCTGCTGAGCCTGCTCTCTGCCGCGTATCTGGGCCCAGGCGACGAGGCGATCTACTCGGAGTACGGTTTTCTCGTTTACCGCATCTGCATTCTTGCCAGAGGGGCGACGCCGGTCGTCGCGCCAGAGACCGCGCTCACCGCTGACGTTGATGCCATTCTCTCGTGCGTGACGCCGTCGACGCGAATGGTGTTCCTCGCCAATCCGAACAACCCGACGGGCACCTATGTCAGCTTCGATGAGGTCAAGCGTCTGCGCGCCTCGCTCCCCGACAATGTATTGCTCGTGCTCGATGCCGCTTACGCGGAATATGTGCGCGCCAACGATTACGAGGCCGGGATCGAACTCGTGGCGACGACGCACAGTACCGTGATGACGCGAACCTTCTCCAAGATCCACGGCCTCGCCGCGCTGCGCATCGGCTGGGCCTATTGCCCGGCTGGGATCGCCGACGCGCTGAACCGCATTAGGGGTCCGTTCAACGTCTCCGGTCCGGCAATTGCCGCTGGTATCGCCGCAATCGAGGATCGGGCCCATGAGCAACGCGCCGCGGATCACAACGAAGCTTGGCGTGGCCGCATGGCAGAGGCGCTCACCGCCCTCGGCCTCACGGTGACGCCTAGTGCCGCCAACTTCCTGCTGCTGCATTTTCCTGACGGCACTGGATGCACCGCCGCCGAGGCACACGAATTTCTGCAGTCGCGGCGGATCCTTCTGCGACGGGTCGCTGCCTATGGCTTTCCCAACGCGCTGCGCATGACCATCGGCACCGAGGACGACAATCGCGCCGTTCTCGATGCGCTTGAAGACTTCATGGGCGCGAAGGCCGTTGCCCGTGCATGATCGAGCCTCGTTCGACACCGACGCCAACGTCGGTTAGTAGTAACGCCGCAGGAGGCGAAAAAGTGTCGTACGAACGAGCCTTAATGCGGCTATAGAGTCGTGGAAATCTCAATTGACGGCCCTCAGGTTCGAACTCTAAGTGACCCAGAGTGTTTTTGAAGCGGGGAGAGCCGCGTTAGTGTAAAGGAGAACCGCACATGAAGATGAAAGGTTTTATGGCATTTGCGATCGTCTTGTTGGTCCCAGCGGCTGTCATGGCCAAAGGTGCATGTTGGGATGACAAGCAAAAGTTCTGCAGCGACGCGACCGCAAAGGAAGACGTGAAGGCCTGTCTCAAGAAGCATGCCGACGAGCTTAGTGACAGCTGCAAAGCCAAGATGGGATCCAAGGGGAAGAAAAAGGGCGATGACGCCGCCAAAGATGGGTAACCCCCTCCGGAATCAAACGATGACCGCCGTGCCCCGCCGGTAACGACGCCCCCGAAGGGTACCGATCAGACAAAGCTATGAGCGGGGCGCCGTTTGGCGCTGCTCTGGGCGAGAGGCGGCGAGGTTGCCAAATGGCGCCTGACGCTTGCCCCGGAAAAATCGCAACGGGTACTTCGTCAACCTAACGGCGGCTCTATTGCTCCCCTGGACTTTGGATCGCGTGGGTCTTGCCTGTCGCAACCCGGCGAAGCGGCTCGATATTGCTGGCGGTGGGGAGGTGCGGCCTAGTCGGGCCTGCGGTAGTCTGGTTCTCCTGCATTGAGGGAGTAACACATGATTGTCCGCTTTTTGCGGAAGCCCCTGGACAAGCTTCGGGCCGGACGAGCCTCCGAAAAGGCCAAGAAGCGGAAAGAGGGTCGGTTCGCGGCGTGGCTCGAGAAGAACCCAACGGGTACCTTCGAGCAATTCTATGCCGAAAAGGCCGCGAGGGCGGCGACGCTTGGGAAGCCTCATGCTTCCCTTGGACCTGCTCTCAAGCCTGGCAGTCTGGAGCGCGCTCGCCAGGTTGTCGATGGGTGGCTCGCCTGGGGCATTCGTCCTTCCGATACCGTGGTGGACTACGGTTGCGGGACGCTACGGCTCGGCCGCCTGCTGATCGAGTTTCTTGAGCCCGGGCGCTACATTGGGCTTGATCTCGATCAACGTATCCTCACCGCTGGCCATGACCAGCTGTCCCCTGATCTTGTCGCGTTGAAGCAGCCCATGCTTGAGGTCATCTCGCCAGAGAGCCTCGGCCGCACGGCTGCGAGACAGCCCAAATGGGTGTGCTCGAGGGGCGTGTTGCAACACGTGCCGCCGACCGAACTCGACAGGTTCTTCGAGAACCTATCTATCCTTGTTTTGGCGGGCGCCACAGGCCTTATCAACGGAAGAGCCTGGCCTAAGACCGAGAGGCGATCGCACACGACGTGGGACTATACGCTCGAGGACCTCAAGGCGTCCGCCGCGAGGGCAAGCGTGGATCTGGAGCGGTGCGCGACGGCGAATACGACGGTGCTCGTCTTGCGTGCCTTAAATGGGTCGCCCGCGCTTTCCGGGCGCAAAAAGTCACCTGCCTCCTGACGAATTTGCCCGCGGCAAAAATTGTCCTTGGGAGCCGTTCTAACCGCTTGAAAAAAAACGGCGAAACCGTCGAAAAAATTCGCCCAACGGAGCCGGTTGTGCCCGTGCGTATTAGTCTGCTAGAAGCCATCTTCAGAGTGAAAATCTGGGTCAAGACGGGAGCGCTTAGATGGACAAGATTGTTTTTGCCCTTTTGCGGGGCGTGTGTCAGTTGCCGGCTTATGTCGCGCACGCCAAAGGCTTTCTGCGGGATGTGGACATCGAAGCGGAGTTGAGCATCGCGCCAACGGCCTGGACGGTGCCGCAGCGGCTTGTCGACGGGGAAGTGCACTTCGCCGTCATTCCCTGGACCCGCGTCGCCGCTGACACGTCCAAGGGCAACCGTCTGACGCTGGTCAGCGGCTCTGGCTTCGAAGAGGCTGCCATGGTGGTGCGCAACGGCATGACCGTGGAACAGGTGACCGACGTTGCCGTCCCCAACGAGGGCGGCATCAAGGATCTCACCGCGATGGCTCTGGTGCAGCGTCTCGGCTGGCAGGACGCTCATGTCGTGCGCATGCCCTCCGGCGACGGCGCGATTCTTTCCTTCGTCGGCGAGGGTGCGGACGCCGCGTCGATGGTCGAGCCCTATGCGACTATGCTCGAGCACCTCGGACTCGGCCACGTCATTCAGCGCACCGGCGATGTGTGGCCCGGCGCGCCAGGCTGCTCGCTGACCACCACCAGCAATATCATCGCCGAGAATCCGGATCTCGTGCAGCGTATGGTCAGCGCCTACATGCGCGGGGCTAAGTTTGCCGAAACCAACCGCGATGAGGCAGCCGATATTGCCGAGAATTACATTGGCATCAGCGGCGAGATCATTCGCAAGGCGCTAGATGCCAACCGCCCGAACCCGGATGCCATCCGCAATCAGGCGGCGATGGACCAGGTCATCGAACTCATGATCCAGCGGGGCTACATCGACAAGGTGCCATCCGGCTACAAGGATCTGAGCTTCCTGGACAAGGCGGAAGCGGCGACGAAGCAAGCCGCCTGCTGCTGACGGAACGCCGCGCGACGTCGACCCCGGTTGGCGGCAAGTTGGCTGTCGCCTCAGCTTGAGGTTTCGAGTCGCAGACGAAGCTCGGCCCGGGAAATCTTACCGTTCGGGTTGCGCGGCAATTCCTTCACGAACAAGAACTTGCGTGGCCGCTTGTCCGGACCCAGGCGAACGCGGCAATGGGCAACCAGAGCCGCTTCCGTCAGGTCGCTTGAGCCCACGACAAAGGCTGCTATCTCTTGCCCTTCCGGCAGTTTGGTGAAGCCGACCACGACGACGTCGCGTACGGATTCATGCTCGGAGATCACCGCTTCGACCTCGGATGGGTGTACGTTGGCGCCGCCGCGGATAATGAGGTCGGAGCCGCGACCCATGAGGCGCACAAAACCCTGCTCGTCGAGCGTGCCAATATCCCCGGGATAGGCCCAACCAGCCTTCAGGGTGTCGCCCGAAGCACGCGGCGTTGATTGCCCGTACATGGATCGGGCCATCCCCGGTGCCCGGACGCGGATGCTTCCGACCTCCCCATGGGGAAGAACCCGATCTTCGCCGTCGACGACTTGCAGCGCCACGAAGGGTTGCACGCGCCCGACGGATTCCGGTCGCGTGTCGATATCAGGGCCGTAGAGCGAGCTCATGCAGCCGGAAACGGTCGATCCATAGTCCTGAATGAAATTCCTGGACAAAGCGGCACGGACCAGAAGCTTTTCGTCGGGGAGCATGGGCGCCCCGATCGAATAGAAGCCGTCCAAGCCGTCAAAGAGCGGCGCGGACCCGTCGCCCGAAAGCTCGAGCAGGTTGCGGATGATGGTGGGAACGGCGCAAACCGAGGTGACCTTCAACGCCACAATGGCTTCGGCCAGCTCCTGTGGTGAGAACAGCACCGGAAAGAAGCGGACGGTCGCGCCTTGCAGCAGCGCGCTAAGCGTATGGCTGCGTGAGCCCGAGAAGGAGAGGGACAGCGGGTTCAGCAAGGATTCGCCATAGCGCGAGGGCAGCGGCGTGATCGACCGGAACAGAGCTCGGTCATGATCAAGGATGAAACCGACGGGGCGCGACGTCGTGCCCGAAGTCAGAGAGATAAGCGCCGGCGCGCGCGATTCGCGTTGCCATAGCGGGCTTTCGTCGTGCCCGGCGATGCGATCGGTCCACCCAGCGTCCACCAAGACCGAACTGTGGGTCGCGGCAGGCGCCCGACGGTCTTCCACAATAGCCGCCAGGTCGAACTCGCTCGCCAGCTGGTCCCGCTCTGGGAGATTCGCGCGAAAATCGATTGGAACCGCGGTGGCGTCCAACATCCAAAGCGCGATCATCAGGACGATGGTCTCGCCTCCGTCGCGCAAGGCCATCCCGACCCTCGCTCCAGGCTCTACGCCGTTCAGTTGCAACTCGCGCGCGGACCGCGCCGCGCGAGCTATGAGTTCGCTGTAGGTCAGCGTGAGTTGAGGGGAGATGATCGCCGGGCGGTCCCTCCAGCGGTTGGCGAGACCGACAAACACATCCGCAAGACTGACTGAGTTCAAGGATTCTGCCCCGTGGGTCATGGCCGCGTCGCCGTCGAGTGGCACACAATGGTCGCCGAGATCAACTTTGACGTTCCTCCGAAGGTGCCAGCCCGGAACAGCTAGTCTTTGGACTCGAGGTCATCGCCACTGGCTAAGGCCTTGAGAAGAGAAACTTTATCGATCTTGCCGATGAGGGTGCGGGGCATCTGGCGAAGGAAGATGAGCTTGTGCGGGATCATGTACTCCGGCAGGCGAGCGACGAGGCCAGCCCTTGTCGCCTCGCGCTGGCTCGGATCGCCCTGGACGATGCCAGTGATGCCGAGGACCTCGTGACCGTTGCGCGGATGGGCAACCGCCACCGCGACTTGAACTGAGGCAGCTTCGCGGAGCGCATTTTCGATTTCGAGCAAGCTGATGCGATGCCCGCGAAACTTGATCTGGTCATCCTCGCGGCCGACGAAATGGAGGACCCCGTCCGGCCCGCGTTCGACGATATCGCCGGTCCGATACCAGATCGTGCCGGGCGTCGATGCGTGCTCGCAAAATCGTTCGGCCGTCTGCTCGGGAGAATCGAGATATCCGGGTGTCACCTGGGCACCGGCAAGCCAGAGCTCGCCCTTCGCCTCGCCGCTCTCGGAGAGACCGTCCGGGGTTGCAATAGCGGTGCGCAAATCGGGGAATGCCTTGCCAAGGGGAACCAACCCATAGCGGCACTCAGGCGGCGAGGTGTTCGCGTCAAAGCGATAGCGGGTGAAGGCGATGGTGGCCTCGGTCGGTCCGTAGAGATTCTCTACGATGCTGTTCCGCGCGGCCTGTTGCCATTGCTCAACGAGCAATGCCGGAAGAGGTTCGCCGCAGAACAGGCTTACGCGCAAGGACTGGAGCAAATCCGGCCTCAGCACCCGGGTCCGTTGCATGATCAGCCCGAGCGCCGGCACCGAAAACCAGCACGTTATGTTCTCACGTTTCACGATGCGGGCAGGGGAGAGGAGATTGGCCCCGACAATCGGAGCGAGCGCCCCTCCCGTCGTCCATGCGCACATCATGTCGTGCACGCTGAGATCGAAAGTCAGCTCGAAGGTCTGCGAGTGGCAGTCGTCCGGTCCAAAGCCATAGAACGGACAGACAAAATCGAGATAGGCGCAAAGATTGGCGTTGGTTACGGCCACGCCCTTCGGCTCACCAGTACTGCCGGAGGTGAACAGCAGATAGGCCGGCGCGGCATCGGAAGACGGCCGGGCGCTTCTTGGCGTCGCTGCTGCAATATCGCTGGCCTGGAGGACGTTCGCCCCTTGGACGCCCGACAGCGTATCGTCGCTTTCGGCATCGATGAGTGTGTGAACGCGTCCACACATCGGCATCAGCTTCGCCGCGCGGGCAGCTTGGCCGCGCCCGATGACTACGGTTCTGAGTTGAGCCTGGGCCACGACCCGCGCAAGCCGGGCGTCCGGCAACGCCGGATTGAGAGGCACGTAACCCTTGCCGGCGGCGAGGATCGACAAGATCGCGACATACGCCGACTGATCACGTTCGGCCAGGAATCCGATCAAGGGTTCGTCCCTGCTTTCCTCAATCAGGACGGACGCAAGCTTGAGAGCCTTCGACCAGACCTGATCATAGGTCTGTGGAGCGGCGGAAATCGCGATCATCGTTCTCGCGCCATGCCTTGCGGCGCTGTCCAGAAGGCGGTCTACGGCGAACGGCTGGGTCATCCGATTAAGTGTTTCCGGCCAGGGACATGGCTTCATCCACCGGTCGCGCTCGTCCTCTGGGAGTAGGTTGTACCGACCACGGCGCTTCTGCTAGAAACCACGGTGCCGAAGGGGAAAAGCGGCGATATGACGGGACAAGATGATGGACAAGATCGTTTCCGGCTTTTTGCGGCGCGTTCGCCGATCGACCTCGGCCGCCCCTGGTGGAACAACGAAAAGTGCGGCGGAAAAGCGGAGAATGCCTAAGCTGTCGTTCGAGGAGTGGCAAGCCCTCAACCCAAATGGCACTTTCAAAGATTACACCGCCAAGCTGCCGTTTGAGGAGTGGCAGGCCCTCAATCCAGGGGGCACCTTCAAAGAATATTACGTTGGCTCCGTCATCGACGCGCTCGCCGGGAAAAAACGTCACGCGACCCTCGGGCCGCTCACGCGGCCAGGATCGGTCGAACGCGCTGAGAGCATCGTTGATGCACTGATCGGCCTCGGCGTTGCAAGGTCCGACATCGTCGTCGACTATGGCTGCGGCACCCTGCGCGTCGGCAGGAAAATGATCCAGTATTTGGAGCCGTCCCATTACGTGGGCTTGGACGTCGATCGTCGTATTCTCGACACCGGCCTTGAGATCTTGCCGTCGGGACTTGCAGAAGAGAAAACGCCAATTCTCGAAGTGATCGATGACGACGTTTTGGATCGCGTTGCGGCCATGCGCCCCGACTGGATCTATTGCAAAGGCGTGTTGCATCACGTGCCGCCCGCTGAACTGGACGATTTCTTTGGCAGTCTCTTTCGCCTCGCGCATGCCGAGACAAAGATCGTGATTTGGGCCAGGCTTTCCGATGCAGCAACGAAGCAAGCCTCCGACCGAAGCTGGTTTCATAGCCTCGAGGGTATCATTTCCTTTGTGAAGCCACTCGGTTTTGATGCCGAAGTTTGCAGCGATCCGCAGTCAAGGAGAATGGTGCGCCTACAACGGACCGCGAACGCAGACTAGCAGCAGAGGCGCGAAAAAAGCATGCGACTGTCCGAGTTCCGCGCGTTTGTCCTTGCTCATCTGGCGTCGCAAGCGCCTGAGAAGGCCGAAGCGATCGAAGCCCTTAAGAGCAACGACGATCTCTTGGAATCCGGTCTTGTGGACAGTTACGCGTTGATCGATCTCTGCCTCGCGGTGGAAGCTTGGACGGGGGCTACGATAGACATCGGGATGCTCGAGCCTGAGCAGTTTAGTTCGATCGAAGCCCTTCTTGAGGTCGTGAACGCCAAAAGAGGCGACCACCCCGAGGCTCGCGCGACAGGTGCGGGCCTCGCAAATTAGACCTCGGCCATGCCCCTCGTTGAGCGTTTCATCGATCCCACCGAGATTGATCGAGTTCTCACCTTTTTCCGTGGTTACAAGCAGCCCCAGCATATCCTCGGGCAGGACCGCGATTTCCTCGTTTGGCAGTTCTCGCCCGAGCGGTGCCGGGGCTTTGAAGGGGCGGGACTTGCGGCGTGCACGCTTTGGGATGACGACGAGATTGTCGGATTTGTCGGTATCATTGGAAGCCGCTTTAACCGCAACGGTGCTGTTATCGACGGCGGCTGGTTGTGCAATCTCATCGTACTGCCCGACTATCGTGCTGTCGGAGGGTGGATGCGGCTTATGAAGGCTGTCCACCGTTTGCCGATTGGTGCCGTCGGCGTGGTCGGCTTTCCACCGAAGATCGGTCAGCTCTACCGCGCCATGGGTTATCACATGCACGATCGATTGTTCCGTTACGTCCGCATTGTGGACCCGGAGCCGACCGGGCAAATCGTCGCCGGAGACGGCTGGCGGGGTTACGCTCGTCCGCGATCCCAGCCGCGAACCTCGTCCGAAGTGAAAATTGAATCGGTGTCGGCGCTCGATCGGCGCTGGGATTCATTTTGGCGGCGTTTCAGCGAACGCGGTTACTTCGGCACTAATCGCGATTCCGACCACATGACCTGGCGCTATCTCGAGCATCCGCGGCTGCAACACGTCGTCAAGGTGGCCACCGCACCAAATGGCGAGATCAAGGGTGGCGCGGTCTATCGGGTCGAGCAGGTGAGGGATGGTCCTCAGCGCCTACTTCGCCTCTTGGAACTGGTTGCACTCGATGACGCAACATATGCGGGATTACTTCAGGCGGTCGCCAGGGATGCCGAGGAACTCGGCGTTGCCTTCATTGATCATTACACCTCGCGGCCACTTCACGCGGTCTTCCGGGAGGAAGGTTGGTTCGAAGAGGAAGAGGCTGAGGACACGGTGATGCCGGGGCTATTTCAACCGCTCGTGTCTGAGCGCTGGATTCTCAATGCAGGGGTTCGCTTGCTCGGTCCGTCAGCGCAGGCGGACTTCGGCTGGACGCAGCATGTTCTTATCGTAAAGTCGGACGGCGATCGGGACCGGCCGAGCTAACCGTTTGCTGCGGTTCCTAGATGGAGAAACGTGAAATGGTGGAATGGCTGGGCGGTCTGGTGACGGGGAAACCGGCATCGTGAAGCCAATCATGTATCACTATGTGCGCCCGAGCGCCGAGGGCCTGCCCTACTTCCCCTACCTGAGACTCTCCGATTTCGAGCGTCAACTGGAGTATTTCCAGAGTAGCTATGGCTTTGTCAGTCGCGATGCTTTCGTTGGATGGGTCGAAGGCGGCCCGGCGCCAGACGGCGTCCTCCTGACGTTCGACGACGGCTTGCGGGACCATTTGGAATTCGTCCTGCCGGCGCTTCAGGCCCGTAGGCTGTTCGGCTTGTTCTACGTAACCTCCGGTCCAGCGACGACGGGCTCCATTCTCGACGTGCACAAGGTGCACCTGGTGGTGGGAAAGCTCGGCGGGACGGCCGTCCTCGACTGGCTTGAGACGAACGTTCCCCACCTGCTCGGCGGCGAAAATGATGGCAGCGCAGATTCACACTATGTGGCCCAGACGGCCGACGAGGCGACGAAGTTCGTGAAGTCCTTGTTCAACTGGAAGATTGAGAGAGCAGAGAAACGAGTCGTTCTCGACGCCTTGCTCGATCATGCCTTCGGCGGCAGACCGCCAAGCTGGCAAGACCTCTATCTTAACGAGCAGGACATGCGCGAGCTCATCGACGCGGGCTTCGGCGTCGGCCCGCACGGGCATACCCATGAGGTCACGAGCCGGCTCTCACTGCAGCAGCAGAGGGAGGAGGTCAATCTCTCTTGCGCTTTCGTGGATCGCGTCGGAGGCAGCCGCCAGTGGGGGTATTGCTATCCGTTTGGCTCCCAGTCTTCGTTTTCGCAAGAAACCGAGAAGGCGGTGGCTGAGGCTGGTTGCCCTTTTGCCTTCGCCGTGGGGGCAAAAGACATCGTTATGCCGATCGCGCGCACGAGCCGCTACGCACTCCCTCGTCATGACTGCAATGCCTTCCCGCATGGCACGGTTTCGTATACGCAGGCCGTAAGCTCTCTGCCAAAAGCAAGCCTGCAACGGTGACATTCAAAATCTACACTCGATTCAATACGAAGGACCGAGGGCTCTGCCTAGGCTAGACTGTGGGCTAGCGCAGCGCGTCGGATTGTGGCAGTGCTGGCGGCCAGGAGCCGGCCTATTGCAGTGAGGTAGGGCAGTGGGGAACAAGGCCGTTCAAAGCCCGCAGCCGACAAGGGATGCACCCGAGGCGCAAACGCTACGGCGTGCCGATCTCGGCCTTTCGACCCCTTGGGAGGAGCCGCGCACCGAAATCCAAAACAGGTTGGCCACCGTCTGGCGGCAGGTGCTTGGCGTCGACGCCGTCGGGGTCTCCGACGATTTCTTTGATCTCGGTGGCGATTCCTTTGCGGCGACAGCACTTGCTGCGGAGATCGAGGCCAGGTTCAACCAGCGCTTTGCTCCCTCCGACATCATCAATTATTCAACGGTCGCCGCGCAGGCGGAGATGATTGCTGCGAAAGCTGGCGACATCGCGGAGCAACTACCACCGCATCTCATTCTCAGCCGCGCGGGCGGCTCGGAGTCCCCGGTGTTCATCATTCATGGGGGACTCGGGTTTATTTTCTTCAAGCCGGAATTTCTCGACGAGGTCGGTGAAGATCGGCCTGTCTATCTTTTCCAGGCGCCCGGTCTCGATGGCCGCGCGGCGCCTTTGGGAAGAATTGAGGAGCTTGCCAGCCTTTACGTTGAAACGCTTCGCCGCGTTCAGCCAGCCGGTCCCTACAACATTGTTGCATTATGCGCGGGTTCCTTCATTGCGCTCGAGATGTGCATTCAGATCGAAGAAATGGGAGACGCCGTGGCCCACCTGATCTTGCTCGATCCGCCGGCTGCCCCTCCTGCGATCAAGGACGAGCGCGCCGGCGCGAAGTCAAAGAGATCAGCAGCGCACGGGCGCGCCCTCGAAGTTTTGCGTCGGCCGTGGAAGTTGTTTAAGGCTGGCGAAGACGATCGCGGAACCAAGGAAACGAAGCGCACGCTCAAACGTCGCGAGAAAATGCAGCGGCTCCGGGACACCATGGGGACACGCCTGGAGGAAGTGTATTGGATCGAATCTGAGCAACGGCCTTATTCCGAAGAGACGCTGGCCAACGTTGCAGAGCAACTACGTGCGGCGTTGGACGTTCATGTCCCGCGGCCTTATTCCGGGGCCGCGGCTATTCTCGTAAATTCGACGAAGGCGCATAAACTCCTTGGTGACGCGGCGTTTTGGCAGAGTCATCTCGGTGGCATCGAGCACGAGATTTGTGGGACCAGCCACCACGAGGTGTTCCGTGACCAGATCATGGAAGCTGCGCGCTTCGTGAGCCGCTCTCTGAAGGCGGCCAAGCTCGGCGGCCCGCCGAGACCAGAAAACACGCAGGCCGAATAGGAGCCTCCTTCACCGGCGACGCTGTCGGCGAACCGTCTCGGTCTTCGTCCTGACAAAATGCGCCGAGAGGCTGCGTCAAATGTCGCAAGTGTCTAGACCTATTCGGCTCTCCCGCAGGGCCTTCATCTTGTCGGCGGCGGCGGTGGGCGGCGCCTTGGTGGTTGGTCTTCGCCTTGCCGTTCGAGGTGCGGATGGTGGCCTCGATGACGATGCCGTGGAGGTCCACAATTGGATAACGGTCGCGCCCGACGGCACGACGACGATCCGCATCGCGCGCATGGAAATGGGTCAGGGAACGATGACCTCAATGGCCCAACTCCTAGCCGAGGAGCTTGCGGTCGATTGGGCAAAAGTGAAAACGGAATTCATCTCAATTCGGACTCAGCTGCGTCGCAGGAAGGTCTACGGGCGGACCAAGACGAGCGCTAGCCGAAGCGTGAGAGAGTCCGAGGAAATGTTGCGGACGAGCGGTGCGCAGATCAGGATAATGTTCGTCGAGGCTGCCGCGAAGCGGTTTGGAGTGTCGGCTTCGGAGCTCGAGGCGGCCAACAGCGTCGTCACCCACATTCCGACCGGCAGACATCTGACCTATGGGGAATTGGCTTCGGCCGCGGCCAAGGTTCCGGTGCCGGACGCCACGTCCATCAAGCTCAAGGCCCCGGAGGACTGGACCTTCATCGGCAAGTCCGTGCCTCGCGTAGATGTTCCGGCCAAAGTAGACGGCACTGCTATATACGGCATCGACGTAGAGCTTCCTGGACTCAAGTACGCCGCAATAGCGATGAACCCCACGCTTGGCGCCGTGATGAAATCCTACGATGCCAGCGACGTGCTCTCCCGGCCGGGCATCCTGAAAGTTGTTGAAGTCAAGAGTGAGGGCAACGTCGACGCTGTCGCTGTCGTCGCGGACCAATGGTGGCAGGCGAAGAGTGCTGTCGATGCCATGCCCAAGGAATGGGAGTCGAACGCAGACGTCATCGATAGCGCCGCCATTCTGGCTGACATGCGGGTTGGTCTGGAGGGGGCGTCAGACAAGATCCTCCGGCAGGACGGTGACGTCGAAGCGGCGATCGCATCCGCTGCGCGCGTCCTCAAGGCGGACTATTTCGTCCCTTACCTCGAGCACGCAACCTTGGAGCCCATGAACTGCACGGCATTGGTTACCGATGACAGCTTCGAGGTCTGGGCGCCGACACAGACGCCGGAAGAGGCGATCGCTCTCGCAAGCCATGTGGCCGGGCTCCCGGTCGCCAAGGGCAACCTCCACGTGACTCAAATCGGCGGCGGATTTGGGCGCCGGCTGAAGTCCGACTTCGTTGCCCAAGCGGTGCAAATCGCCAAGGCCATAAAGGGCACCCCGATCAAGCTCTTGTGGTCTCGCGAAGACACCACGCGGCACGGCTTCTATCGCCCGGCCAGCCTCTCGCGACTCAGAGGAGCGCTCGATTCAGATGGCAATCCTACGGTCTTGACGCATCGAATTGTCGCAACATCTGACGATCTCCGTTTGGCGCCCATTGGCTCGATCTGGCTTCCGCACGAGATCCCGAACATGTTGATCGACCTCGTCGTGAAGCAAACCCACGTGCCTGAAGGCCTCATGCGTTCCGTGGGACTCGCCGCGCATGCGTTTTTGACCCAATGTTTCCTCGACGAATTGGCGCGCGCTGCCGGCAAGGATCCTTATGAATTCCAGCGCGCGTTGCTCGATCCGGAGAGAGCGCTGGACGAAGCCAAGAAGCCGCGCATTTTGCGGCTTCGCGCGGTTCTCGACGAGGCTGCGCACAAATCAAGCTGGGGTGAACCGCTTGGGCCAAATCGCGGCCGCGGCATCGCCGACGTCGTCTACGCCAATGCGTTCTACGCCGTGGTTGTGGAAGTGACCCTGGATGGAAAGGGCTGGTTCAGCGTCGATCGGGTGGTTGTGGCTGGCGACCCGAGCTTTCTGGTGAACCCGGACGGCGCCGAAGCCCAGGTCGAAGGGTCCGTCGCCTTTGGCCTGACCTCCGCCCTCTATGGCGAGATCACCATCGAGCAGAGCCGCGTGGTCCAAGGCAACTTCAACGACTATCGCATCCTGCGCATTAGCGAAATGCCGAAGGTCGAGACCCATTGGGTGCTGAGCCGCAGCTTTCCGTTTGGCGGCCTTGGCGAGCCGATTGTCGCTGCCGTGGTGCCCGCCTTGGTCAACGCGATCTACGATGCCGGCGGCCCGCGCATTCGGTCGCTCCCGCTCAAGAACCACAAATTCGTCTCGCGCGATGCCTGAGGTCCCAATGATAAGGCTCACGGTCAACGGCAAACCGGCGCGCGTGGAGGTTCCCGGCGAAACGCCGCTTCTTTGGGTCCTTCGCGAGGTGCTGCAACTCACCGGCACCAAATTCGGTTGTGGCATCGGTGCCTGTGGAGCGTGCACCGTCCACATCAACGGGAAGGCCCAATTTTCTTGTCTTACGCCGATCTCGGCTGCGTCTGGCCAGAACGTGATGACCATCGAGGGTCTTTCGGCGCATGGTCGGCATCCGTTGCAGCGCGCGTGGATCGAAGAGCAGGTACCGCAATGCGGCTATTGCCAATCCGGCCAGATCATGAAGGCGGCCGAGCTGCTGGCGGAGAATCCCAATCCCTCTCGTGATCAGATCCTTGCCCACATGGCCGGCAACATCTGCCGTTGCGGCACATACCTTCGGATCGTGCGTGCGATCCAACGTGCGGCGGCGGAATCCTCGATCACTGCATCACCGCCGAAAAGCTTATAAGCCTTGAAGTGGCCCCATTATGTGGGAATAAGCGCCACTTGGTTGCGCGTCAGGGATTGCACTGGACGGAGTTGTCCCTTTCCAGTATCCAGGAAACCGCTGGGGAAACTTCCAACAAGGCCTTCAAATGCGTGCCGATTTTCACGAAACGCTAGAGCGCGAGGCTGAGGTCAAGTCCGGTTCAGATCGGTCTTTTGGCCTAGTGATGGCCGGGGCCTGCGGTGTCATTGCCGGCTTGGGCTTTTGGTCGGGCACCTCCCGTTGGCCTTACTGGTTGGCGGCAGCGCTCGTGTTTGGGACCACGGCCTTGTTGTGGCCTGCAGTTCTCGCGCCTCTTAATCGAATCTGGTTCAAGTTCGGCCGCCTCTTGCACCGGGTCGTCAACCCGCTGGTGATGGGACTGCTGTTCTTCGTGGTGATCACGCCGTTCGGCCTGCTCATGCGGCTTTTTGGCAAACGCCCCCTCGCGCTCGAATTCGATCGTGATGCGCCGAGCTACTGGCTCGCGCGCGACACGCGCGAATTGCAGCCGGGCCCGATGACGAGACAGTACTGATCTGCCATGTCATTTCTGCGTGAACTTTGGGAATTCATGCTGGCCCGCAAGAAGTTCTGGCTGATTCCAGTCATCGTCTTGATGGTCTTGATCGGTGGCCTGGTCGTGATGAGCCAAGGCTCCGCAGTGGCCCCCTTCATCTACACCCTGTTTTAGTCGTAGCCTCCAGCGGGGAGTGCATGCGTGTACTTGGTGTTTCAGCCTACTATCACGACAGCGCCGCTGCCTTAGTGATCGATGGGCGCGTCGTAGCCGCGGCGCAGGAGGAGCGCTTCACGCGGCGCAAGCACGACCCGGACTTTCCGAAGCATGCCATCGAATATTGCTTGCGCGAGTGCAAGGCGACTCTCGCCGACATCGATGCCGTGGTTTTCTACGAAAAGCCCTTCCTGAAATTCGAGCGCCTGCTTGAGACTTATCTTGCCGTTGCCCCGTGCGGGTTTCGCCAGTTTCTGATGGCGATGCCCCTATGGCTGCGCGAGAAGATGTTTCAAAGGAGTCTGCTCGCGCGCGAGTTGCGCTCGATCGAGTCCGACTTCGACGAGGCCAAGCTGCTGTTCAGCGAACATCATTTGAGCCACGCGGCGAGCGCTTTCTTTCCTTCGCCATTCGAGCATGCGGCCATCCTCACCCTTGACGGCGTTGGGGAATGGACCACCACGGCCACGGCTCTCGGCAAGGACAGCAGCGTTCAGATGCTGAAGGAAATCCACTTCCCGGACTCGCTCGGCCTGCTCTACTCGGCCTTCACCTATTACACCGGCTTCAAGGTCAACTCGGGCGAATACAAGCTGATGGGGCTCGCGCCATATGGCGACCCCGTCTTTGCCGACCTCATTCTCGAGCATCTGATCGACATCAAGAACGATGGTAGCTTCCGGCTCAATCAAGCCTACTTCGATTACATGGCCGGCCTCACCATGACGAACGCACGGTTCGAACAATTGTTCGGCGAGCCGACGCGTCAACCGGAAGCGCCGCTCACGTCGTTCCACACGAATGTCGCAGCCTCCATTCAATCGGTTACCGAAGAGGTTGTGCTCAAAGCGACGCGGGCGCTCGCGTCGGAGACCGGGGAGGAGAATTTGTGTCTCGCCGGCGGCGTCGCTCTCAACTGCGTCGCCAACGGGAAAGTGCTACGTGATGGGCGGTTCAGGAATATATGGGTGCAGCCGGCCGCCGGCGATGCCGGCGGCGCTGTCGGCGCGGCGCTAGCCGCCTATCATATTGAGTTTGGCAAGGCGCGAGAGACGAACAATGCGCTCGACGGGATGACGGGCGCCTATCTCGGCCCCGCTTATGATGCCGACAGCATTGCCGAACGCTTGCGGGTTGCCGGTGCACGCTTCGACGTCATCGATGATGACGACGATCTTTACGAGCAAACCGTCGGTGCCTTGGTCGGAGAAAAGGCCGTCGGCTGGTTTCAGGGACGGATGGAGTTCGGTCCGCGCGCCCTCGGCAATCGTTCGATCCTCGCCGACCCGCGCAGTCCGGAAATGCAGCGGACGTTGAACCTGCGCGTCAAGTATCGGGAAAGCTTCAGACCGTTCGCGCCGGCCGTCCTCGCCGAAGATGCGAGCGAGTGGTTCGATCAGGACGCCGCATCGCCCTACATGCTGTTCGTTGCCGACATATGCGAGAGCCGCCAGCGCGCGATGACGCCCGAGCAGAAGGCGCTCTTCGGCATCGACAAGCTCAATGTGGTCCGCTCGGAGATTCCCGCGGTGACCCACGTCGACTATTCGGCACGCCTGCAGACCGTTCACGCCGAAACCAATCCTCA
>Ga0307444_1000372_pt1 | contig 21786 bp, 18 predicted proteins | sample SalMarSW160340MG_FD_202145 | JGI IMG/M metagenome (GOLD analysis project Ga0307444, IMG submission 202145) | Salt marsh sediment microbial communities from the Plum Island Ecosystem LTER, Massachusetts, United States - SW1603-40 | ecosystem: Environmental > Aquatic > Marine > Intertidal zone >...
GCCGGGGACGCCGAAGGTGCTGCTCGTTCCCTGAGTGGCGAGCGGACCCGTCGACCTCGAGACCGGTACGCCACTTGACGCTCGTCGCCGCCGGCCGGACAATCCGGCATGGAGCCGGAACGCATCGCGCGCGCCCTGCGCGCCGCCGGCAAGGGCGATGCCGATACCCTGCGTCGGCTGCTGGATGAAGAGCCGGACCTGGCCAACGCCGTGGGCGACAACCCGTTCTGGGGCGGGCGCGTCCAGCCCCTCCACCTCGCCGTGACGCGCGACCGGCCCGTGTGCGTCGCGATCCTCCTCGAGGCCGGGGCCGATCCGTCGGGTGACAACGAGGGATACGGCGGCTGGTCTCCCCTCATGATGGCGGGCGCGCAGGGACTCGGGACCCTGGCCACCCGGCTCGAGCGCGCCGGGGCGGTCGTGGGGCTGTTCGAGGCCGCCGCCCTCGGGCGCGGGCCGGAGATCGCCCGGCTCCTCGAGGAACGCCCCGAGCGCGCACGCGCGGCCACCCCGGACCGCACGACCCCGCTCCACCTCGCTGCCACGCCGGAGATCGCGGACCTGCTGCTCGCCGCAGGCGCCGATCCCGACGCCGTCGACGACTATGGCGGCAGGCCGCTCGATGCGGCCATCGGCCGCGCGGCGCGCGGCGAGGCCGGGGGCGCCGCCGTGGCGCGGCGTCTGCTCGCGGCCGGGGCCCGGGCCGACGCGGCCGCGTTCGCCGCGCTCGAGGATCTCGAGCGTCTCGAGGCCGAGCTGGACGCCGACCCGGACGCGCTCGACCGCCCCGGAACCGGCGGCCGGACCCCGCTCCAGGCGGCCGCGCGGCACGGGAGGACGGCCGCGGTCGAGTGGCTGCTCGAGCGCGGGGCCGACCCGGACGCGACGGGGCCGGAGGGCATCACGCCGCTCCACGCCCTTGCGCACGCCCCCAGGCATGCGGTGGAGATCGCCCGCCGCCTGCTGGCGGCCGGCGCGGACCCGCTCCGACTCGACGGGGTGCATCACGCGACGCCGGCGGACTGGGCGGAGTTCCAGGAGCACGACGTGCTGGCCGCGGTCCTCCGACCGCCGTCCTGACGCCCCGGTCGCCGTCAGCGGCCCGTAGGCGCCCCGGCCGCGATCCAGCGCGCCAGCACGGCCCGCTCCTCGTCGGTCATCCCGGTGAAGTTCCCGAGCGGCATGATCCTCGACTCGACCGCCACCGCCTCGATGCGCTCCGCCCAGGCGGCCGCCTGCTCGAGGGTCTCGAGGACGATGCCGGCCGGTGGGGCGTCGAACAGACGGTGCGCCGGTTGCTCCGCGTGGCAGGTCACGCAGCGCGCCACGAGGATCTCCCGCACCTGCTCGGTGTCGACCGGGCCCTCCCCCGTGGCGAGCGCCAGAGGGCCGCGTCCCCGCGTGCCGGCCGTCACGACGGCGAGCGCCAGCATCCCGAGGGCGGCGGCCGGGAAGATCCAGCCGGTGCGCCGCCCCTGGTTGCGGACATTGAACCCGTGTCTGGTGAGCGCGCCGACGACGAACAGCCCCGCGAGGATGGCCCACGCCCCCCGATGCCCGTAGGCGAACGGGTAGTGGTTGCTGACCATGGTGAACAGGACGGGGAGCGTGAGGTAGTTGTTGTGCCGCGAACGCATGGCGGCGTGCTCGCCCACCTCGCGAACCGGCGGCCGTCCGGCCTCCACGGCCCGCACGAGCTCGACGTGCGCCGGGATGATCACGAAGAACACGTTGGCCGCCATGATCGTCCCCAGCATGGCCCCCACGTGCAGGTAGGCGGCGCGCGGTCCGATCAGGTGGAGGAGGGCGTACGACAGCGCGCTCACGAGGAGCAGACCCAGGGTCGCGAACGCGACCCCCCGCCTCGCGAGGCGGGTGCGACACAGGCGGTCGTACACCAGCCAGCCGAGCGCCAGCGTCCCGACGCCGATCCCCACGGCGCCCACCGGCGGGATAGGCGCGACGGCCGGATCGACCATGAACGTGCCGGCGCCCAGATAGTACACCAGCACCAGCAGGGACGCGCCGCTCACCCACGTCAGATAGGCTTCCCACTTGAACCAGTGGAGCCCCGAGAGCGTGGCGGTGGGGACCGTGTCGTACTTCATGGCCCGGTAGAACCCGCCTCCGTGCACCGACCACAGCTCGCCCACCAGGCCCGGCTCGGCGCGCGTCGGCGGCGCGAGCCGGTCGTTGAGCCAGTTGAAGTAGAACGACGTTCCGATCCAGGCCACGCCGGCGATCACGTGCACCCAGCGCGCCGCGAGCTCGACCCAATCGAGCGCGAAGCTCACCATCGTGGGGGTCAGCTTCCCCGGTAGGTGGTGAAGGCGTATGGGCCGGCGAGGAGGGGCACGTGGTGGTGCGACCCCGGGTCGGCCACCGTGAACGTCACCTCCACATACGGGTGGAAGGCTTCGACCCCACGGCGTCGGAAGTACTCCCCGGTCTCGAAGCGTGCCCGGAAGGTGCCGGCGTCGAGCTCGCCCGGCGCGACGAGCGCCGCGAGGCGTCCGTCGTCATCCGTGATGCCGGTGGCCACCGGCGTCCACCCGCCGTCCGGCCCGGCCCGTTCGAGCGTCACGCGCACGCCGGCCGCCGGACGCCCCCGTGTCGTGTCGAGCACGTGTGTCGAGATCCCCATGCGCCCCTCCTCCTCGTTCGTGCCGTGGCCGGGATCGGCGGCCAGTCGGGCGAGACGGAGGCGGGTGATGCGCGCCTGCTCCGCGGCCGCCGTCTCGAGCTCCTCCTCGCGCGTCCCTTCGAGCCGTGTCTCGAGGGCGCCGAGGAGCGCCACGGCGCTCCGCCCCGTGGCGCACACGAGGAACCCGAACCCGAACCGATCCTCGTACCTGCGGTTCCCCTCCGCGAGCGCCTCGAGCACGCCGGGATCGGCCCGCTCGGTCCCGCCCTGCTCCACCCGGGTCCACGCGTCGGGGAGCTCCCGCTGGCCGATGCGCGGGTGTGCCGCGAACGCCTCCAGCCAGTCCCCCTCCGGGAGCGCCCACCAGACGCGCTCGGCTTCCTCGAGCAACGCGCGATCCTCCTCGAACGGCCTGAGCGCGAGCATCGCCTCCACCCAGCGCCGTGAGCCGCAGCAACGAAGCAGCGCTCCACGCGCCTTCTCCTCCGGCAACGCGTCCAGCCGGCGGGCGATCCCGGACTCGGGCCCGTCGCTCACCGCTCCACGAGCGGGCGGCCGATGACGCGCAGCCGCGCCACGCCACCGTCGGGGAAGATGTTCAGGCGGACGTGCGTCACCGGTCCGAGGGTCGCCAGCTCGCCCCCGTAGGAGTGCGGTCGATCGGGCTGCAGCTCCGAGCGCGGTAGCAGTGGCCACCATCCGTCCTCGGGCGGCACGGCGAGCGCGGGCGCCGCATCGCACGCGTCGACCGAGGCTGCCGCCGGGCAGTTTCCCTGGAAGCGCCGGGTCGAGATCTCGAGACGCTCGACGGACCCGCGGTGCCCCAGCGCGATCACCACCCAGTCGTGCCCCGCGTCGCGCCGCCGGCGCGTCTCCCACCCCTCGCCCACGTTCTCGGGCTCTCCGGGAAGGAGCAGGTTTCGCGGCTCACCGAAGCTGGCGTCGCTGGTCGCGACCGGCAGGCCGCCGTGCGTGAGCGCGGCGAGGTCCACCGAGTCGAGCCCGGCGAGCCTCTTCCAGTCGGGCTCGACCCGGCCCAGGACCCGGAGACGCGCGACGCCGCCATCGGGGAAGATCCGCAGCCGGACGTGTGTCACGCGCCGGGAGCCCTCGACCTCGAAGCGGTGCACGGCGTCCGGATCCAGCGTGCGGCGCTCGAGCAGCGCCTCCCAGGAACCGTCTGCCAGGGAGGCGTCGCCACCCTCCACCGCCAGTCCGTCGAGCGCGCAGCTCTCGGGCTGGTTGCCGCGGAAATGGGCGGTGTCGACCACCACCTCGCGCACGCGCCCCGGCGCTCCGAGCCGGATCACGCACTCGTCCTGTCCCGGCTCGCGGCGGCGGCGCGTCTCCCAGCCGTCCATCCACTTGCCCCGATCCGTGTACTCGCCGGCCCGCCATTCGGGCGGCCCGGGCCGCAGGAGGTTGGACGCGGGGGCGAAGAACTCGTCGTTGGCGCTCAGGACGGCCGCGCCCAGCCGGGCGGAGGCGAGGTTCACGAGCAGCCGGTCCGGCTGCAGGATTCCCGGGGTCGTGTGTGGCACGGGGGTCACGCGGCGTCGCCTCCCCGTTCGAGCCAATGTCCGCGGGGACCGGACGCGAGCGCGCCCCCGGCCACCCGGCGGGTGCCGCGCAGGAAGACGTCCTCCACGCGTCCCCGCACCCGCGCTCCAAGGTATGGCGAAACGGCATGCCGGAAATGGAGGTCCCCGGCCGCCACCACACGCTCCGGCTCGGGGTCGAACACCACCAGGTCCGCATCGGCGCCCGCGCGGATCGACCCCTTGCGGCGGAGCCCCGCCAGCCGGGCGGGCGCGCCCGCCAGCCAGGTGGCCAGACGCTCGATCGGGATCCCGCGTGCACACGCGCCGGCCCACACGGTGGGGAGCGCGAGACCGAGCGAGGCGATGCCGCCCCACGCCTCGAAGAAGTCACCCGTGTCGAGCCGCTTGAGCTCCGGGGGTGCCGGGCTGTGGTCGGACGCCACCATGTCGAGCGAGCCCGACCCCAGCGCGGCCCACAACGCCTCGCGATCGGCGCGCGAGCGGATGGGCGGGGCGCACTTGAAGGCGGTGGCGCCGTCGGGCACGTCCCCCGACACCCACGTCAGGTAGTGGGGACACGTCTCGGCGCTGAGCGGCGCGCCACGCGCGCGGGCGGCCTCGACGCGAGCCACCGCACGCGCGGCGGACACGTGCACGATGTGCACCCGACACCCCGTGTCGAGCGCCAGGTCGGCGAGCAGGTCGATCGCCTCCGCCTCGGCGGCCGGGGGCCGCGAGGCCTCCCAGGCGGCATGGCGCCTTCGATCCGCCCCGAAGACGGCGCCGCGGGCGCGCTCCAGGGGCCGGGGGGACTCTGCGTGCACGAGCAACGGGACGTCGAGGCCGGCGATCCTCGGCATGGCTTTCCGCAGGAGGGGGGCGTCCACGGGCGGAAACTCGGGGATCCCCGAATCGACCAGGAAGGCCTTGAAGCCGAGCGCGCCGGCCCCGGCGAGCGCCTCGATGCGCCCGACCGAGTCGGGCACGAGGCCCGCCCACGCGCCGACGTCGACCTGCGCCTCCGCGGCCGCGGCGTCGCGCTTGGCGGCCAGCGCCGCTGCCGTGGTGGTGGGCGGATCCGAGTTGAGCGGCATGTCGATCAGGGTCGTGAACCCGCCGAGCGCCGCGGCGCGCGTGGCCGTCGCGAACCCCTCCCAGTGCGTGCGGCCCGGCTCGTCGATGTGGACGTGGGTATCGACGAGCCCCGGGAGGATCACCCGATCGCCGAAGTCCGCGAGCGCGGGCGGGGGCGCCGCGTCCGGGGGCGGGATCGGATCCACGGCCACGATCGTCTCGCCGTCCACGACGATCCGAGCGGGTCGGACGCCCTCGGGCGTGACCACGCGGCGGCTCTGGACGACGAGGACATCGTCGAACACGCCGTCAGTCCATCACGCGGGCGGTCCGCACGTGCGGCGCATGGAGTCTCCGGGGGTGGTTCGGGTCACGGACCGGACGGGACGCGGTGGGCCGTCCCCCTCGGGCGTGGTAAGATAGGCGCTCGTGCCGCGCGGCGGCATCCGCACGCACACCCGGGAGGCTCCGTGACGCAGACGGCCGCGGTGATGCCGGCCCCCGAAGCGCCGCTCGAGGTGTGGGAGCTCGACGACCCCGTCCTCCAGCCGGGTGACGTGTGGCTCGAGATCGTGGCGAGCGAGGTGTGCGGGACCGACGTCCACCTCCACCACGGGCGTCTGGCGGGCGTTCCCTATCCCATCATCCCGGGTCACGTCAGCGTCGGGCGCGTCCGCGAGACCCGGGGCGTCGAGGTTGACGCGGTGGGGCGGCCGCTCGGCCGGGGCGACCTGGTCACCTTCTACGACGTCGTGGGGACGTGCCATCGGTGCTACTACTGCGCGGTCGCCGGGCAGCCCACGCTGTGCCCGCACCGCCGGGTGTACGGCATCACGTTCGGCGCGGCGGAGGGTTTGCGTGGCGGGTGGGCCGAGTCGATCCACCTGCGGGCGGACACGTCCGTGTTCCGGCTGCCCGACGGGCTCGAGGTCGACGATGTGATCGGGGGCGGGTGCGGGCTGTTCACGGGGTTCGGGGCCGTGGAGCGGGCGCGCCCTCGCCCGGGGTCGACCGTCGTCGTCCAGGGGTCCGGTCCGGTGGGGCTGTCGGCGGCCGCCTTCGCGCGGCTGGCCGGTGCGGGCGAGCTGTTCGTGCTCGGCGACCCCGAGCCGCGTCTCGAGCTCGCGCGGCGACTGGGAGCCGACCGGACCTTCTCGGTCTCGGGCTCGGACCCCGCCGAGCGCGCCGCCGCGGTGCGCGACGCGACCGGCGGACGCGGGGCCGACGTGGTGATCGAGGCGAGCGGCAACCCGGCTGCCGTCCCGGAGGGCTTCTCGCTTCTGCGCCCCGGGGGCACGTACGTGATCGCGGGCCACTACACCGACGCCGGACCCGTCGAGATCAACCCGCACCTCGACATCAACCGCAAGCACGCCGACGTGCGGGGGCGGTGGGGCACGGAGCTAGGACACGTGGCGCGCTCGCTCGCTCTTCTCGCGCGGCACCGGCTGCCGTTCGCCGATGTGATCGGGGGCCGCTACGGCCTCGAGGCTGCCGGTGAGGCGCTGGCCGATGTGGAAGCCCTCCGGGTGACGAAGGCGATCATCGCGCCGGGCTGATCGGGGTGCCGGCTCGCGACACCGTTCGCCCGAGCGAAGCCAGGTCGTTGTTCGTGGTTGGGGCGCGTGTCCGCCCGCCGGCGTCGTTTCGAGCCCGCCCTCAGGCGTGCGCCGCGGGGGCGTCCCGGCGCCACAGCTCGGGATTCTCCTCGAGCCGGCCGACCCCCTGTTCGAGGATGTCGAGGGTCAGATCGATCGTGGCCAGGTGCGTGCGGAACGCCAGGGCCGCGAGCCGCAGCACGAACACCTCTCCGATCATGGTGGAGGACAGGAACACGCGGCCGTCGCGGTGCACGTGCTCGATCAGCGCGCGGTTGAAATCGTTCGCCTCCCCCGACGACGGGATCCAGCGATACGTGACGACGCTCAGCTCCGGCTCGGGTCCCACCTCGAAGCCGCGCGCGGCGATCTCATCGTGGAAGTAGCGCGCCAGCTCGAGCTTCTCCTCGAGACAGGCCCGGAAGGGCTCGATCCCGTGCAGGAGCAGCGGCAGCCAGACGCGCAGCCCCCGGAAGTGCTTCGTCAGCTCCGGCGACAGGTCCGCCGGGGAGCGCTCGAACTCCTCGCCCACGGCGTCCTGCATGTAGTGCGCGTGGTACGCGTGCGCGCGGCGCAGCCATTCGCCCTCGCGCACGAGCACGGCGCCCGCGCCGTAGGGGAGGAACAGGCCCTTGTGGGGGTCGAGCACGATCGAGTCGGAGCGCTCCATCCCCTCGAAGGCCGGCCGGCACGCGTCCACCAGTGCGAAGAACCCGCCGTACGCGGCGTCGACGTGCAGCCACAGCCCCTCCGCCCCGGCCACGTCGGCGATGTCGGCGAGCGGATCGATCGCGCCCACGTCGGTCGTCCCGGCCGAGGCGACGACGAGCCACGGACGCCGGCCGGCGGCCCGGTCCTCGGAGATCGCGGCGGCGAGGGCGTCCGGCCGCATCCGGTACCGGTCGTCGAGGGGGATCTCGTGCGACACCGTCTCGCCCAGCCCCACCACGCGGAGCGCCTTCGCCAGACAGTGGTGCGCGTGCGAGGTGGAGTATACGACGGCGTCGGGGACATCGCGGGCGCGGATCCCCGCCGCTTCGCGGGCGGCGACGATCGCGATCAGGTTCGCGATCGATCCTCCCGACGCGAGGTTCCCCTCCGTGCCCGCCGGGTACCCGACCAGATCGGCCATCCAGTCGAGCACCTGGTTCTCCATCTCGACCGAGCCGGGCCCCGCGAAGCGGACACCGGCGTACTCGTTGGTCACGGCGGCCACGTAGTCGGCCAGCGCCGAGGCGTACAGGCCGCCTCCGGGGATGTAGCCCAGATGTCCGCCGTGGGCGGGCGCGATGCCGGGGCGGGCCACGGACTCGTCGTAGCGGGCGAGGAGCTCCTCGAGCGGGTGCGCGCCATGGCCGATCTCGAGCGAGCGCACGAGCGGCGCCGCGCGCTTGTCCGCGGCGTACGTGAGACGCGTCGGGAGCTCCTCCAGGAAGCGCTGCGCGTAGGCGTCGGTGACCCGCATCAGACGCTCGCGCTCGGCGGCGCCCGGGTCGAGCGACGCGGCGGCGCGCTCGAGGGCGGCGATGCGCCCTCGACGCCCGCCTCGACCCGCCGGTGCGGGCGTGGGGTCCGCGCTCACCGATCGGGGGGCGGCCGCCTCGAAGGGACGCCGGGGGACCCCAGACGGATGGGACCGCGTCCTCCGAACGGGACGCCGCCGCGGGGAGAAGCCGCGGGTGGCCGTCGGCCGGGACCCACGATCACCGGGACACCGACCGGAAACGCCGGGTACACCCAGGCGCCCGGTTCCGGAGGGGACTGGCTCGCCACGTATACCGTTTCGGGCGGTGGGGGAGCCAGGGCCGGCGGCGCGAGCCGCGCGGGGGGCACGATCATCTCGACCCGGGGCTCGTCCGCCGGCTTGCCGATCACGGTCTGGACGACGAGCGGACGGAGCCCGAGCGCCACCACGGTCGCATAGTCCACGCACCCGCACGCGGTCGCGCCGCTCGCCGTCTGGAAGCGGCGGAGCGCCGCGCGGGTGGCGGGCCCCGCGACCCCGTCGAGCCCGCCGGGATCCTGCCCCGCCGCCGCGAGCGCCTTCTGGATGGCGAGGACCTCCGCGGGGCGCAGCGGCTCGACGACCCGATAGGCGGCGCCGTTCCCATCCGGCCCCACGAAGGACATCACCCGCACGCCGGACGCCCCCGGTGCCCCGGCGAGCGCGGACTCGTTCCCGCTGATGATCTCGACCCCCGCCCCCGCCACGTCCTGCGCCCACAGGCCGGCCGCGGGCCGCAGGAGCGCCGCGAGCCCGACCAGGAGTGCTGGGATGCAACGCGAGACGATCGCTCGTAACATGTTTCTCATGCTCACCTTACGAAGTACGGAAAACACGGCCCCGGGCCGTGCGAACCCGGTCCCCCTGCATCCATCCGATCGGACCCGGGAGGCAGCCGCTCGCGAGTCCGGATCCGTGCCGGCGACCGCCCGCCGACGGCTCGCGCGCCGCGACCGCATCCTACCTCTCTCTCCTGCCCCGCGCGAGGCGATCGGCGCCATAGAGGGCCGCGCGGGGTAGCATGTCCGCGGGCGACTCCCCGGGGAACGACGGAGGCGAGACGATGACGCGGAGCGGACACCGGCGGCGCCGCTGGACCGCAGCCACCCTGGGCGCGCTCGCCCTCGCCACACCGGTCGCCGGACAGGCGACGCGCGCCGAGCGCGTCGAGACCCTGCTCCGCGCGTACCACGATGTGGGACGCTTCAACGGCGCGGCGCTAGTGGTGGATGGCGGCGAGACGCTGTACGAGGGGGCGTTCGGCTTCGCGCGTCGGGCGGAGGACGCGACGACGGCGGAGGGGGGCACCGCAGCGGGGGAGGTGCCGAACGAGATCGACACGCCGTTCCGCATCGCCTCGTTGCCCGAGCAGTTCACGGCGGCCCTCGTGCTCAGGCTCGTCGAGCGTGCCGACCTCGCGCTCGACGCCCCCGTGCGCGCCTACCTGCCGGAATACCCGACGCCGCAGGGGGATCGGGTGACGATCCACCACCTGCTCACCCACACCTCGGGCATCCCGAGCTACACGGAAGTGCCAGGATTCATGGAGGAGCGCGCGGACGAGCCGCTCGGGCCGCCGGAGATCGTGGCTCTCACCGGGTCCGAGCCGCTCCGCTTCGAGCCCGGCTCGAGGTTCGAGTACGACGACACCGGGTACGTGCTCCTCGCGTGGATCGTGGAGCGGGTGACCGGACGTCCGTACGAGGAGGTGCTGCGCGAGCTCGTCCTCGACCCGGTAGGTCTCGAGCACACGGGGTACGACCACGACCGGGTGCCCGGCGCCGGGCGTGCGCGCGGGTATGCGCGTACGCTCGACGGATACGAGGCGGCTCCGGTCATCGGGCCGTCGCTCCCCTTCCCGGCCGGGATGCCGTACTCGACCGTCGAGGATCTGGGGCGCTGGGCGGAGGCCCTGTCACGCTTCGAGCCGGGGCGGCCGTTCGAGAGACCAGAGACGCTGGGGCGCTTGCTGACCCCGTTCCTCGACGGCTACGCGTACGGGATCGCCGTAGGGGAGCGCTCGATCGGGCGCGAGGACGGCGTGCGGGTCCTCGAGCACGGCGGCGGGATCTTCGGGTTCTCGTCCGCGCTGCGCGTGTTTCCCGACCAGCGGCGCGTCATCGTCCTGCTCGACAACACGGCGTCCGCCCTCGGAGCGATCGCCGACGGGCTCACCAACCTGCTGTGGGGCGCCGAGGCCCCCATGCCGAAGCCCTCGATCGCCGAGCGGCTGCTGCCGATCGTGGAGACCGGCGGCGTGGACGCGGCGCTCGAGCGCTACCGGACCTGGAGACGAACGCGCCCGGATGGGTACGACTACGGACCCGGGGAGCTGGCGCGTCTGGCGAGTCACGTCCGGGAGCGGGGACGGCCCGAGGACGCGATACGGATCCTCGAGACGGCGACCGAGCTCTACCCCGACTCCACCGGCCCGCGGCTCGCGCTGTCCGAGCTCGAGGCGGCGCGGGGGGATACGGCGGGGGCGGTCTCTCAGCTCGAGGCCGCGCTCTCGTGGCACCCCGGGGAGCCGCGGCTCCTCCAGCCGTTGCTCGAGCTCCGGATCGAGCCCGCCGCCGCGCTCCGCCTGCCAGTCGTCGAGCTCGTCCCGGAGGCGATGGAGCGACTGACCGGCCGCTACCGGATCGACCCGACCACCTCGCTCGACATCCGGCACGAGGACGGCGGGCTCGTGGCGCAGCGCACCGGGGAGGACGCGTTTCCCCTCCTCCCGCAGGGCGAGACGACGTTCCTGCTCGAGGGAAGCCCGATCCAGCTCGTGTTCCGGCTGGAGGATGGGCGAGCCGCCGCGGTGTCGATCCTCGAGTCCGGGCAGCGGGTCACCTTCGAACGGATCCCCGCCCCCGACTAGGACGCTGCTGAAGAACCGTGACGGGCCGCGCGAGGGGGGCTCGCGCGGTTCAGGCAAGGATCGATGACGAAGGCGTAGCAGCGCTACGTCGAGGAGGAGAGACGATGGATCAAGCGCACGACCCCCCTGCGCCGATCTTCATGGATGACGCGGTCATACAGGTCAACGGTCACGGCGGCACAGCCCCGTCTCCTGCTTTCGTCGCCCCGTCCAAGATCCTGGGCTCTGGCGCGTGTAACGCGGCCCACCAGGTTTCTTCAGCAGCCTCCTGGGTCCGACCGGTCCCGGTGGCTACATTCGGGACATGGACGCCGAGACGGACGGGAAGAACGGGCCCGACGTGGAGAGCGCCCCGCCGCGCCCCGACGAGGAGCGCGTCGAGGAGGCGGTGCGCGACCGACCCGCCCCGGGGGACCGGTGCCCGCTGTTCATGGGGGTCGCCGGGGGAAGCGGGTCGGGCAAGACGACCGTCGTCGAGCGTATCGTGGCCGGTCTCGCACCGCGGCCGGTCACCCTCATCCACCACGACGCATACTACCACGACTACGGACACCTGAGCCTGGAGGAGCGGGCGGGCATCAACTTCGACCACCCCGACTCGCTCGAGACATCACTGCTCGTCGAGCACCTCGACCTGCTAGCGCGCGGACGCGCGGTGGAGCTGCCCCTGTACGACTTCAAGACGCACACCCGCATCGACCGTACGCAGACGGCCTCCCCGACCCCCGTGATCATCCTGGATGGAATCCTCATCCTCGCCGATCGGGAGATTCGGCGACGGCTCGACATCAAGGTCTTCGTGGACACCGACCCCGATATCCGGTTCATCCGGCGGCTGCAGCGCGACATCGAGCAGCGGGGCCGGACGCTCGATTCCGTGGTGCGGCAGTACACGCGGACCGTGCGGCCGATGCACCTCGACTTCGTGGAGCCCAGCAAGCGCTACGCGGACGTCATCGTCCCGGTGGGCGGCGAGAACGACGTCGCGGTGGACATGGTGGTCACCAAGCTGAGAGAGGTCCTGGCGCCGGCCTGAGGGGGCGACGGGCGGCCCGACGACGCCGACCGAAGACGCGGCCACGCCGCGAGACAAGGGACGAAGGATGCGGAATCTGACGCTGACGGTCGTAGGCATGAAGTGCGGAGGGTGCGCCTCGAGCGTGCGGGCGGCCCTCGAGGACGTCGACGGAGTCACGGAGGTCGAGGTCGCGCTGGAGGCCGGAACCGCCCGGATCGTGGCCGACGACGCCGTCGAGCGCTCGAGCCTGATCTCCGCCGTCGAACGAGCCGGCTATGAGGCGGTCTGACCTCCGGCGCACGCTCGCGAGGCTGATCCTGCCGGCCTTGCCGCTGCTGGCTCCGATGGGCGCCATGCCGGCAGGGGCCCAGGACTCCTCGCACGGTGCGCTGGATACCGCCTATGTCGCGGGCGAGTATCGCGTATTCACGGGAGGCGGCGAGGACGCGTCGCTGGACGACGTCGTCGCCGCCATGGCACCGCACGAGGTGGTGTTCGTCGGCGAGACGCACGACGACCCGACCGGGCACCGTCTCGAGGAGGAGCTGCTCCGGCGGGCCTACGAGGCCTACGGGGACCCGGGGCCCGACGGCGCCGCGTCGCGCCCCATGGCGTTATCGCTCGAGTTCTTCGAGCGGGACGTTCAGTCGATCCTGGACGAATACCTGGCCGGCCTGATCACGGAGGCGGCGTTCCGGTCCGACGCCCGGCCCTGGCCCCGATACGAGACCGACTATCGGCCTCTGATCGAGTTCTCGAGGCAACACGGGCTGCACGTGATCGCGGCGAACGCACCGCGTCGTTACGCCACGCGGGTCACGATACACGGGCGGGAGTCGCTCGAGGACCTGAGCCCCGAGGCTCTGGCGAGCCTCGCTCCCCTGCCCTATGGACAGCCTTCCGACGCGTACCGCGAGCAGTGGATCGAGGCCATCGCGGAGGTGATCGAGCAGGAGGGGATGAAGTGCGGCATCCCGGACCCGGAGGCTCGCGCCCCGGTCGGATCGCACGAGGAGATGGGAAACCAGCTCCACAGCCAGGCTCTGTGGGACGCGACCATGGCCTACTGGATCTCGCGCCAGCTCGAGTCCCACCCCGATGCGCTCGTGCTGCACATGGTGGGCGGATTCCACGTCGCGCGCGGCACCGGCACGCCGGAGCACCTCCATGCGTACAGGCCGGACGCGAGCGACATGATCGTCATGCTGCGGCCGGTGGAGGACGTCGCCATGTTCGAGCCCGCTCCCGAGGGCGAGTGGGGCGATTTCGTGATCCAGACCGACGCCTCCCGCACGCTCGAGGCGATCGAGTGCCGCACACCCCCCGCCGGGCGAGAGCCGAGGTAGCACCGAACCGTCTTCGGCACGCTCGCTCCGCGCCTCGTTCGCTCATGGCCGGTTCGACGCCGGCTCCCTCCCCTCGCGCGATGGCCGCGAGGACGCCCCGAAGGTGGGACACTGGGCGTCACACGTGGACGCCCAGCGTCCCACACCGAGCGCGGGATGACGGAAGTAACTCCAGTATTGATATTGACTTACAGCTTTCAACCTAGCAGCACGGGAAATGCTCCAGCGGTCGGCAGCATCGCCCCCGGGCGATTTGGCCTTTCGCGGAGGAGGCTGAACCATGCAACGAAATGCCCGTGCTCGTCTGGCCGGTCTCCTGGCCCTCGGCGTGGCCTTCGCTCTGAGTGCCGCCAGGGACGTCACAGCCCAGGGCCTCATTCTCACCGGGTACGGCGACCTCGAGTGGAGGGCCATCGACAACGGTGGGGAGGGCTGGAAGAACTCCTTCAACAACCATCACTTTAACCTGATCGCGCTCGGTTCCATCACGGAGGATCTCATCGTCGGAGGAGAGGTCGAATTCGAGGATTCGGGTGCCGAAATCGGGCTGGAGTACGCCTACATCGGGTACACGGGGATCAAGAACCTTCGCCTCATGGCTGGAAAGTTCATCATTCCGTTCAACCGGTGGAACAAGGATCTCCACCCCACCTGGATCAACAAGCTGCCAGGCAAGCCTCTCGTGTACGAGAGCGTGTTTCCCACGACGTACAACGATACGGGCTTGTGGGCCTCGGCGGCGCTCCCCGTGGGCACCGGCTCACGCGCGACCCTGGACGCCTACGTCGTGAACGGCCTCGAAGGAAGTGCAGACGAAGCCGACTTTGTAAGCCTGGTCGGCGCCAATCCCGAAGAGTTGGTGAACGTGAACAACAAGGCGGTGGGCGGGCGACTCGGACTTGAGCTCGCCCAGGGGCTGGGGCTCGGATTCTCCGGCTATACGGGCGCGTACGCCGACGACGAAGCCACGGGCTCGGGACTCCAGATCAGCTTCTTCGGTGCCGATGCGGACTACCACAACGAGGGTCTGGAGCTGAGGGCCGAGTTCGTCGCGGCGAGCCAGGAGATCACCACCGGCGACAACAACAACCGGAAGGGCTTCTACGGCCAGGCGGCGTACGAGATCGACAAGTTCGAGCCGGTTCTGCGGTACTCGTGGGTGGACTTCGAAGGGGACAACGACCCGGGAGACACGAGCGAGCTGGGGTTCGGGCTCAGCTACTACGTGGGTTCCTCCTCCGCGCTCAGACTCGCGTACTTCATCAACACCGAGCGGCACGACGAGTTCAAGACCGACAACAACAAGGTGATCGGGCAGTTCGTCGTCGCCTTCTGAGGAGCCAGCCAAATGAACAAGCAATCGATGCTGAGAATGGCGCGTCCCGTACTGGCGGGATTGGCGATCGCCCTGGCGGCTCCCGGTGTGCTCACCGCCCAGGAATCCGGGGCGGATGTGTGGGCGCGGGCCTGCGGTCGCTGCCACCGGATCCAGCCGCCCACCCGGTACGATGCACGGCACTGGGAGGCGATCATCGGGCACATGGCCCTGAACGCACGTCTGACTACGGACGAGGAAGCGGCGGTTCGAGAGTTCCTCATGGGGGCGGCGCGCAGGATCGCCGTCCGGCCCGAGGAAGAAGTGCCTCGAGAGCTCGGCCAGCTGGCGTCTCTCGATCTCTCCGCCATCGTCGCGCTGACCGACAGCGACGGAGCAGAGCTCTTCAAGCGACAGTGCGTGGCGTGTCACGGCGACTCCGGAGAGGGGAACGGGCCGGCAGCGGTGGCCTTCAACCCGAAACCGGCCAACCTGACGGATGGGAAGGTCATCGGCGCGCTCACCGACGACGAGCTGGTAGGGATTCTGTCGGGTGGGAAAGGATCGATGCCCGCCTTCTCCGCGCTGCTCACGCCGGACCAGATCCGGACGCTCGTGGGGTACATCCGGACTCTGAGCCGCGATCCGTAGGCCTCCGGGGATTCTTCGCGATCCAGCGCCGCCGTGCTCCCCGGGCATGGTGGCGTCGGGTATTCGTCCTCAGCCGGACGGAGGCATGACATGCAGTGGAAGCGGGACGAGGCCCTCGGACTCCTGATCCTGCGCGTGGGCGCCGGTCTGGTGTTCTTTCTCCATGGCTGGCAGAAGCTCTTCGGTCATGACATCTCCTTCGTCAAGGAGATGTTGACCATGGCCGGGTGGTCTCTGCCCGACGCGCTCCTTTGGTGTGTGGCGGTCGTCGAGCTGATCGGTGGGCTCGCCCTGCTCAGCGGATTCCTGGCGCGCACCGCGGGTCTGTTGCTCGCCTTCGAGATGCTGGTCGCGGTGATCCTGTTCCACGCCAGGCAGGGCTTTTTCATCGTGGCGGTCCCGAACGTCCCGTTGGCCTTCGGCTTCGAGTACCACGTGATCCTGATCGCCTCGCTATTGTGTGTGGGGCTTGGCGGTCCCGGACGCTGGGCGGCGGACGAGCCGATCGGCAGGTGGAGGGGTCGACCCCGTCCTTGACGCCCCGGCCTCAACGCGAGCCGTCGAGGTCGAGCGTGAGCGCGACCATATCCCGCCCCACGGTCACGGAAGCCTCGTAGTCGAGCGCCCGACGCTGCCACACCCGCACCGTGTATCGGCCGCCGGGCACGCCTTCGATCCGGAACGAGCCCGACGCGTCCAACATCCCGAAATACCGCGTCGGCAGCACGACCACGTAGGCGTACATGTCCGGGTGCACGTGACACAGGATGAGGTGGGTACCGAGCTCGATGAACGTGTGATCTCGCGACTCACCCGCCGGGTAGGTGCCCAGATCGAAGCCGGCTCCGGGACCGCTCGGACTGAAGACATTGTGCAGGATGGGGTCGCTGTTTCGAAACTCGACTGTCGTCCCCGGCAGCACGACCTGTACCGTCGGCTCGAAGCGCCAACCCGTCTGATCCATGAGCACGTTTCGCACGTCGGTCGGTGCCACGACGCTGTCCGCGGGAACGAGGTAGACCACCGGCGCGACCCCGCCGAGCACGAGGCCCCGGACCCGACCCGCTACCTGGGTCTGGGCGGAGAGGAACGCCGGCACGAATGCGGCTAGGGCCGTCGCCCCGAACGCGGCTGTTCTCCGAGTCATCGGGCGGTCTCCTCCCCGGCTTCGCCGGTCGCCGCTCGCGACGCACCCGGCATGTCCGCGATCCAGCGATGCAGCGTCCGCCGGCTGACGCCCGCCCGATGCGCGGCCTGCGACACGTTGCCGCCCGTTCGTCGCAGCAGCCGCTCGACGTATGCGGCCCGGAACGTCTGGAGCGCGGCCTCGCGCGCCTCCTCGTATCCAGGCAGGTCGCCCGTGTCCGCGCTGTCCGCCCATACGCCCGGCCGCATCTCCTCCGGCAGGTTGGCCAGCGTGATGTGCCCACCTTCCTCGAGGATCACCAGCCGCTCCATGAGGTTCCGCAGCTCGCGTATGTTACCGGTCCAGGGGTGTCGCTCGAGCGCCTTCCAGACCAGCGGGGACACGGTCGGCGGTTCCTTGCCCTGATCGCGGCTGAACTCTCCGATGAAGTGGTGGGCGAGAAGGAAGAGATCGTCCCCCCGCTCCCGCAACGGAGGCAGCTTGATCGGAAACACCTCGAGACGAAAGTACAGATCCTCTCGAAAGCGGCCTGCGGCAATCGCCGCGTGGAGATCGACGTTCGTCGCCGACAGCACGCGGATGTCCACGTCCAGCCAGCGCTCGCCTCCCAGCCGGCGAATCTGACGGGCCTCGAGCGTCCGCAGGAGCTTGGCCTGGAGCGGAACGCTCAGCTCGTTGATCTCGTCGAGCAGCAGAGTTCCCCCATTCGCCTTCTCCACCAGCCCGATCGCGCGCTGATCCGCCCCCGTAAAAGCCCCCTTCTCGTGCCCGAAGAGCTCGCTCTCGAGCAGGCCCTCCGGCAACGAGGCACAGTCCACCGGGATGAACGCCCCCCCGGACCTTCTGCTCGCGTCGTGGATCCGGCGCGCCACGAGCTCCTTCCCGGTACCGCTCTCACCGAGGATGAGGACGTTGGCGTCAGTGCGCCCGATCTTCACGATCTGCTCGCGCAGCTTCGCCATCGCCGGGCAGGATCCGATCATCCGTGTGCGTGCGGTGGCTCCCCCAACCCGCTCCCGCAGAGCGCGGTTCTCCTTGACGAGCAACCCGTGGCGCACCGCGCGCCCGACGGCGAGCAGCAGCTGGTCCGCCTTGAACGGCTTGGCCAGGTAATCGAAGGCGCCCTCGCGGATCGCCTCGACGGCCGATGACACCGTCGCGAACGCGGTCATCATGATCACGGGCAGCCCGGGGTCGTCAGCCAGCGCCACCGTGAGCAGCGTCATGCCGTCCACCATGGGCATTCGGAGGTCGAGCAGCAGGGCATCAGGCTGCCGCGCAGCCAGGATCTCGCGAAACGACGCGGGATTCGCCAGCGTCTCGCAATCGTAGCCGTCGCGCGCGAGCAACCGACGGCAGTTCTCGAGCATGGCCGGCTCGTCGTCGACTACGAGGACTCTGCCTTCAGCCATTCGATCTCGAATCGGGGTTCGGGAAAGCGCAGGGTGAACTCGGCGCCGGTGCCGGGCTCGCTCGTCAGCCGAATGCTGCCCCCGTGCCGCTCCATGACAGCCCGGCAGACGGCCAACCCGAGTCCGGTTCCTCCGGCCTCCTGCTTCGTGGTGAAGAAGGGTTCGAAGATGCGATGCTGTAGCGCCCCGGGGATGCCCGCGCCGCTATCCGTCACGACGAGCTCGACGCCTCGGGCATCGCCCGCCCGCCGGGTGCGCAGGGTCACGCGGCCGGATTCCGGCGTGGCGTCGAGCGCGTTGAGCAGCAGATTCATGCACACGGTCTCGATCGCCTTCGCATTGCCCGACACCTGCGGGAGACCCTCCTCCAGATCCAGGTCGAGCGTGACGCTCCGCGATCGATACGTCCGGTCGAGCAAGCTGGCGATCCGTCGCCCGAGCTCGTTCACGTCGACCAGACCGGTGTCGAACTGCTCGTCCCGTGCGAAGCCGAGAAAGCCCTCGACGAGGCCTTGGAGCCGCCCCGCATGCTGGCTCAGGACCTCGAGGTCGGAGGCCAGGGGCCCGGCACCCTCCAGACCATCGATCTCCCGCTGCATGCACTCGATTCGATTCTCGATGATCGCGAGGGGATTCCCCAGTTCGTGGGCGAGCCCGCCCGCCATGACGCTGAGGGCCGCCAGCCGCTCTGAACGCCTCATCTGCTCCTCGAGGCGGATCTGCAGCGCCGTATCCCGCAGGATCAGCGAATACCCGAACACCTCGCCACCCTGGCCGCGAATCACGCTCAGCGTGAGGCTCACGGGGCAGCTGTCCCCGTCGCAACGAGCACGCCGGGTCTGGAAGTTCGTCAGGGCGCCCCGGGCTTCGACCTCCCGCCAGATGAAGTCCGCTTCTCGCTTCCAACGGGGCCCTGTCGGGAGCAGAAGGGCGTCGATCTGCTGGCCTACGGCTTCATTCGCTTCGTAGCCGAACAAACTGACCGATCCGTCGCTCCACACGCGAACCCTTCGGTCGACATCGAGGCCCACGATGGCATCGGCCGAGTGATTCAGAATGCCCTGCAGCTCGGCCAGAGCTTCACCAAGGGCTCGCGTTCGCTCCTGCACCAGGCTCTCGAGCCCCTCGCGTTCCTGCACGAGCGCGGCGGCCATCGTCGAGAAATCCTCCGCCAGGTCCTCGAGCTCGTCTCGCGTCTGGATGCGCAGCGGCGGACCCGGCGACTGTCCCGCGGCGAGCCGCCGGGCCGCGGCGCGCAGGCGGTAGATGGGCTGAGTGAGCTGATGCGAGGCCAGGACCGCGAGCGCCAGGACGACAGCGACCGCGACGACACCGGACATCGCCGTCAACCCGAGGAAGCTCTGGATCTCCTCCCGGAGCACGCCGGCCGGGACGATGCGGTACAGGACGAGCGGAACAGCGCCCGCGTCCAGTAGTTGCAGCGGCGCGTAGCTGAGAATGCGGTCGTCGGGGAGCGACAGGGAGGCCGCCCGATCCGCATCGCGGATCCGGACCGCCATCTCCTCGCTCACCTCCCGGTCGAGTTCCAGCTGCGTCCGCGTCGCCAGCAGACGGGACCAGTCCGCCTTGCGCTCGGAGTGATACAGCATGAAGCCGTCCGGTCCGATGAGACCGGTCACCCCGGCCAGGCCGGGCGACCCTTCCTCGAGATTCGCGAAGAGATCGTGGGCCCGGGCCTCGATCACCACCGCGCCGCGCAGGGCACCGCCCCCGTCGTACACCGCTTCCACGAGGGCCATCGCGGGCAGCGTTCCACCGGGTTCTTCGGACGCGAGCAGCTCGACGGGCAGCACCGCATGACGTCCGGGAAAGAGCGATCGGGCGACGACGGAGTAGTACACTCCTTCGTCCGCTCTCGGCGCCTTCGCGCCGCGCGCGTCGGCCGCGAAGGGCAGGTCGCCCGCCGCGGTCACTACCTTGATCTGGTGCAGGACGGGCTTGAGCTGGAGCAGGGTGGTCATCTCGACGCCCGCCGCGCCCCAATCCGCGCCGTCACCCTCGAGCAGCCGCGGGCCCAGCGTGGTCCTCGTCAGGAACGAGAGATCCGCCTCGATGTCACTCAGGATATGCTGGGTCTTGTCGCGCGCTTCGTCCACATCGTGCTCCAGCGTGGCGAGGGCGAGCGACTCGGAGTGCCGGCTTGCGGATCGGACCCCGAGGACGGTGAGGGCAAGTGCGGGAGCGATGGCCAGACCGGCGAACGCGATCGCGAGCTTCGCCCGGATCGAGAGGCGCGGAAACAGCTGGTTGAGATTCACGTCGCGGCCATGGCGTGGCGGATATGCCAAATGCGCCCGAAGCCGTGGGGCGGGGAGTCGGGGTTTTCGGGGTGACGCCCGGCCCCGATCCACCGGGCGACGGCTGGAATCTCGACGTCATGGAGCGGTCGGCCACCACTCGGGGGCCTGGCGACGCCCACCGTCGCTGCATGCATCATCGAGTCGACGGTTGTCGAGGGCCGGACCCCTACCGGGCCAATCAGCTCCGTCACGGGAGTACCTAACCTCTCCGAGCCGGGGGAACAGGCCGCTATTCCGCAGGGATCGGTCCCGCCGCCCGCGTTGCACGTGTGGCGGTGCCGATCCTTCACCGGGTCTCTCGATCACAGAAGGTATCCGCGACTTTCCTCGGGGCATGAACCGCACCGCCCTCGCGGACGCGACTGCGGCCACGCGGCGATCGCGGCCCGCAGGGCCCTTCTCGGTGGAGAGCCGCTTCGATCGTCGCGGTAGGGGATACCTCATCGGGCTAAATCGTCCCAGCCGAGCAGGTCGAGTGGGACATTGATGTCACACTGTCCGGCGCCTCGGAGTGGCGGTGTCCCGCCGGATCGCCCCCTCCGATACGGCCCGGAAGTAGCCGCCCCCGGCAGACGGGCGGGACGTCTGATAGGCGCAGGCGAGGAGGGCGGCCCAGGCGGAGGACCGGCTCGGATTGGCCAAGGAGCTCGGCGGAGCCCTCACAGCGGGCGGAGCCGATTCCTCCCCCTGGCCCCGCTCGATCCTGCGCCTGAGTGCCGCTGGGTCGGTCGGCGCCTCCAAGATCCTACCAACCTCCTCCATGGACCTGCACGGTTGGGAGTGAAAGACCAAGAAAATGAGGAGGTCCTAGACGAACGGTCGGAGCTGCTCGACGGGGGTCCTCGGATCCGGAGCATCGGGCCCCATGTGCGCTGACCGGTTCTGGTAGTCCCGGAGAGCGGTCAGAACCTCTCGGTCGATTGGATCCCCCCGCTTGGGAAGCCCACAGCGCCTCCTAGCTGTCCACCGAACCGTGGGAAGCCCACCCAAGAGATCAGGTGTCCACGGAACGGGGTCAACCCCAGAGCATCATCGACTCGGGCCCGCTCGGTGACGGGTTCCTTCCCTCTTTTCACGAGCTCCGCGATGCCCTCGTTCGGCTCGAGGCCCGGCAACGGTCACCCTGAGTCGCCGCTCGGCACCGGACCGATCGCTCCTGGGCGTGCCGCTCACCGTCGGGCCGGCGAGCGGCCGTCGATCCGGCGATGGCGGGTCAGGGCCGCCTCGCCTCGTAGATGACGCCCTGGAGAAAGCCCCGCTGCCTGGGCAGCTCCCGCTCGCCTGCCGGAAACCCGTTGGCCTGGAGCAGAAAGGAGAGAATGTCGGCGACCTGCCGTCGCGACAGG
>Ga0307444_1000378_pt1 | contig 21667 bp, 18 predicted proteins | sample SalMarSW160340MG_FD_202145 | JGI IMG/M metagenome (GOLD analysis project Ga0307444, IMG submission 202145) | Salt marsh sediment microbial communities from the Plum Island Ecosystem LTER, Massachusetts, United States - SW1603-40 | ecosystem: Environmental > Aquatic > Marine > Intertidal zone >...
TTGGCGAGGCCACAAGCCGCCAGGGGCCGCCGCATGGCAAGCAGGGCCAGCCCAAGATCTTCTATGCCACCCAGGTCTCGGTCGCCCCGCCGACGTTCGTCTTCTTCGCCCGGCATGCCAACCAGGTGCACTTCAGCTACCAACGATTCCTGGAGAACAGGCTGCGGGACGCGTTCGGGTTCGACGGAACGCCGATCAGGCTCATCTTCCGAGAGCGAGCGAGCGATCGTGGCGGACGGGGCGCCGGGGCGGAGGGGCGAGACGCCTCGGGGCGGAGTCGCGGCGGGCCGTCTGCGGCGCATCCGGGTAGCCGCCGGGCGGGGCGCAACGTCGCCGGGGCCGCCCGGCGTCAGCCCGGCAGGCGGGGGCACCGGGCCTGAAGCAGCCGTACGGGAGCGCCGGTCCGGTCTGCTATGCTGTCGGCCGATCGGGGCGTGGCGCAGCCTGGTAGCGCACCTGAATGGGGTTCAGGAGGTCGAGCGTTCGAATCGCTCCGCCCCGACCACTCTTGCGGGCTCGAGGGGCCGTATCATCCGCTGGATATCGACAGGGGCGATGTTGCGATTCGGGCGTGCCTTCCCCTTTCGGGTAGGACATAATGCCACGGCAAGGCCGGCGGGGGAGTTCGTTCTTCCGCGTCGCAAGGCGCCAGGGTCCGTCACGGACGGTCACGCTGGCTGGCCCGCAGACCGAGTTGGCCACGGCTAGCCTGGCCAGGGATTCATGGCACCGTTGTCGGTGACACTGAGGAGGTGTAGCGTGTTCCTTCGTAAGACGGGCCAGGGCCTCGCTGAGTACGCCCTGATCCTCGCCCTGATCGCCATCATGGCGATCGCAGCGCTGATGTTCCTTAGCGACGGTATCAACAAGATTCTGACGGACATCGGCAACGCCCTCTAGGCTGCCATCCTGACGGGGGAGCCGGGTCGCGACTCGCGGCCCGGCTCTTTGTTTGGGAAGGCGAAACGCGCCCCGGGGCCGCAGCGGGCCGCGCGGGGTAGACTTGGCGGACGGCCTGGCGGTCCATGTCGATCGCCTTGCTGGTCCATGGCGGATCGGCTTGCGGGCCGGCATGAGCGGCGGGTGAGATGGCGGCTGACCGGGCCAAGCGTGATCACGCGCAGGCCATTGGCGGTGACCTGGACGAGCAGCAGACGGCTGGGCTCGGGGACATGGACCCCGAGGTCTTCCGTGCTGCGGCCCACCGCGCCGTGGACATCATGGCCGACTACCTGGCAGGGCTGGACGGGCGGGAGGTCATGCCCGGGCTGGAGCCGGGTGAGGTTCGGTCGAAGCTGCCCGCCGGACCGCCGCAGGCCCCCGAAGCGATCGACTCGATCCTGGCCGACTACCGGCGCCTGATCGAGCCCAACGTCACTCACTGGCAGCACCCGCGCTTCCTGGCCTACTTCAGCAGTGCCGCCTCCGGGCCGGGGATCGTCGGCGAGATGCTGACGGCGGTCCTGAACTCGAACGTCATGCTGTGGCGAACCAGCCCCGCTGGGACGGAGCTGGAGCAGGTCGTGGTGGACTGGCTGCGAGCTGCCCTCGGGCTGCCCGCCGAGTTCGACGGCCTGCTGACGGACACCGCATCGACCTCGTCGCTGGTGTCGCTGGCCGCTGCTCGCGAGGCCGCCGGGATCGACGCCACTTCGCGAGGCCTGGCCGGGCGGCCGGAAGTGCCCGCGCTGCGCGTCTATGCCTCTGCCGAGGCGCACTCTTCGATCGAGAAGGCCTGCATGACCCTGGGGCTGGGTCGCGAAGGGCTGGTCCGGATACCGACCGACGACGCTTTCGCCTTGCGCCTCGAGGAGCTGGAGGCCGCGATCGCCGCCGATCGGAAGGCCGGTCGCCGGCCCATCGCCCTGGTAGGCACCATAGGGACGACGTCCACCACCTCGACCGACCCCATCCCGGCCATGGCCGAGATCGCGGAGCAGGAAGGGCTCTGGTTCCACGTCGACGCCGCCTATGCCGGCGCCGTGGCCCTGATCGAGTCCAGGCGCGGCCGGTTCGAGGGCTGGGAGCGGGCCGACTCCATCGTAGTCAACCCCCACAAGTGGTTCTTCGCCCCGGTCGACGTGTCGCTGCTCCTGACCAGGCGGATGCCAGTCCTGCGTGATTGTTTCAGCCTCGTGCCGGAGTACCTGCGGACCGTGGACCGCCAGGGGCCGATGCGCGACTACAACGAGTACCTGCCGACCCTGGGCCGGCGTTTCAGGGCCCTGAAGGTCTGGATGCTGCTGCGCTACTTCGGCCTGGAGGGGCTGCGGCGCCGCATCGCTCACCACATCGAGTTGGGCCAGCGCTTCGCCGACTGGGTTGAGGAGTCGCCGGACTTCGAGCTGCTGGCGCCCGTGCCGTTCTCGACCGTCTGCTTCCGGTACCGGCCGGCGAGCCTGGCCGGGCGCGAGGCCGAGCCTGCCGTGGCGGCCGAGCTCGATCGTCTCAACCTGGCCCTGATGGACGCGGTCAATCGAAGCGGCGAGGTCTTCCTGTCGCATACGAGACTGCACGACAGGTTCACGATCCGGATGGCCATGGCCAACCTGCGCGCGACCGACGGGGATCTGGAGCGGGTGTGGTCGGTCGTGACGCGCGAGGCGGCCGCCCTGGGGGACCCGCAGGTTTGAGGGCGCCGATGAGACCGACAGCCGAGAGCGCCATCTCCGTGCTGGTGGCCCTTACGACGTGCCTGTCCACGATCGGCCTGGGCGCCTGCCTGCTGTTGAACCCGATCTGGGTCGGTTTCGAGCAGAGTCGGAGCGGCGTAACTGACGTCACGGGCTATTCAGACGAGCAGGTCCAGCACGTCACCGGCAGCATCCTCTCGGATCTGGTCTTCGGCCCACCCGATTTCGACGTCTCGGTCGACGGCGCGCCGGTCTTGACCGAGCGAGAGCGGGCCCACATGGCGGACGTGCGCGGAACCTTCGCCCTTGCCGGCCTGATCGTCTTGGCGGCGTTCGCCGTGCTGGTGGGTCTTGGGCTCGTCCGTCGCAAGAGACGCAGCTACTGGCTGGCAGTCCGGGCCGGAGCAGTGCTGACGATCGGCGTGGTGGCAGTCGTGGGCGCTTTCTGCCTGTTGTTCTTCGACCGGGCCTTCGAGCTGATGCATCGCGTCTTCTTCCAGGCCGGCTCCTACACCTTCGACCCGCGCACGGACCGCCTGGTGCAGCTCTTCCCGGACCAGTTCTGGTTCGAGTCGGCGATGGCCCTGGGCGTGGCCGTCGTCGCGCTGTCCGGAGGGGTCATCCTGGTCAGCGGGCGCCTGGCCGCGGGGAGCGCGGATCAGCGATCTGGAGAGGGGGCCCGGCCATGAGTTCGGCCTTCGCCCTGCTGCGGGTTGCCGGCATCGAGGTCCGGGCTCACTGGACCTGGGTCTTCCTGCTGGCGCTGATCACTGTCGTTTTCGGGGGCGGTCTGGCCGCGCATCCGGAGACGCCGTTCGAGTCGGGCTGGGCCTGGGGCGCGGGCGTGGCGACGGCGATCTTCGTCTTCATCTCGGTCGCGGTCCATGAGGTGGCCCACGCCCTTGTCGCCCGACGCAGTGGAATCGGTGGGGCCCTGGTCGTCGTCCAGCTGCTGGGCGGCATGTACGTGATGGAGACGCGACCCAGGACGGCCGGCCAGGAGTTCCGTTTTGCTGCGGCCGGGCCTGCGGTGAGCTTCGTCGTGGCGGCGCTGATGGGCCTGCTGTACCTGGGCCTGGACGCGGGCTGGGGCTCGGCCGACGTGGTGCCCCAGTACGTCCTGGCGGCCGCTTTCGTGGCCGAGATGCTCGGCCTGTTCAACGTGTTCCTGGCCGTGGTGAACCTGGTGCCGGGCTACCCGATGGACGGAGCCAGGATCGTCCATGCCATCGCCTGGGCCGGCTCCGGACGAGAGGACGTGGCGAACGTCGCCGCCAGTCGCGTGGGCAAGGTCGTCGGCGGGGCAATCATCCTGGCTGGCTGCCTGCTGATCCCCGTGCTGGACGTCTGGCCCGGCCTGGGTCTGATGCTGGCCGGCTGGATGATTCTGGGGTCGAGCCGGTTGCTGGACCGCCGAGCGTCGTTGCAGGCGCTCATGGCGGCCAGCCGGGCAGCCGACGCTGTCGCCCCGGATCCGGAGAGAGTCCCGGCCCAGCTGACACTCGACATCTTCGCGGCCGAGTACCTGAGGGAGAAAACGGGCGAGGTAGTGCTGGCCGAGCGCTCAGGCGAGCCGGTGGGCCTGGTCGGCACGGCCCAGATACGGCGCATCTCACCCCGCAAGTGGGCTTCGATGCGCACCGAGGAGGCGATGGTGCCGCTCGACCGCGTCCCCAGGGTGGAGGCCGAAGCGGACCTCTGGACGGCCGTCGAGGCCCTCGAGAGCTCGGGCCTGGACGCCGTGCTGGTCGAAGGAACCGGCGGGCCGGCGCTGCTGACCCGACGCTCGGCGGCAGCCCACATTCGCAAGCTGGCCGAGGCGAAGGCCCTTGCCGACAGACTACCGAAGCCGCCGGCGGGCGATGTGTGAGAGCGAGGTGAGACGATGAGCCTGGACGAGCGCCCGGCCGACGGCAAAGCCTTCGAAGATGGGTCCCGAAGCGAGCGGCGCCGGCGCGGCCGGGTGGATCGCGGGGGACGGCCCCACATGGCCGATCTCAGCGGCCGGCCGACAGCCCCCTACCGAGCTGTTGCCGAGGCCGAGGTCACGGTCGCCCACGAGACGCTGAGCGCGATCGTGGACGGGACGACTCCCCGCGGGGACGTCCTGGGCGTGGCCGAGCTGGCCGGCGTGATGGCCGCCAAGCGCACCTCTGAGCTGATCCCGCTCAGCCACTCGACCGCGCTGACGGAGCTGCTGGTGCGGGCGACCCCGGAGCGGAGCGGCAGCCTGGTGCGGATCCGGGCCGAGACGGCGGCGGTCGGCCAGGCGGGAGTGGAGATGGAGGCGCTCACGGCCGCGGCCGTGGCAGCCCTGACCGTGTACGACATGGTCCGGGATCTCGACCGCGCGGCCTCGGTCGCCGGTGTGCGGCTCGTCTCGGCCACTGAAGGCTCGGCCGCAGCCTGGCAGAGGCCCGAGGGGCCGCCGGCCCGCCAGCGTCCCCCGGCAGGCGCCCGCGGCGCCGGCAGGATCGGCCAGTCGGGACGGCCTGCGCGCCCACAGTCGCCGCGGCGCTAGGGCAGCGGCGGGAGATGGCCGGGCCGGTGCTATGCTCACGATCAGGCCCGCCGCAGCGCGGGTGAGGAGGTCGAGCCGATGCGCTGTCCGCGTTGCGGAGAACGTGACACCCGGGTGATCGACTCGCGCGACCTGGACGAGGTGAGCATCCGTCGCCGGCGCGAGTGCCCGTCGTGCGCGGCTCGTTTCACCACCAACGAGCGCATCGAAGCCCCGCGGCTGGCGATCGTCAAACGCGACGGCTCCCGGCAGGAGTTCGATCGGGAGAAGCTCGTGGCCGGGATGCACAAGGCGCTGACCCGGCGGCCGGTCCCCGACGATGCCGCAGACCGCGCGGCGGACGAGATCGAGGCCGAGCTGCGAGCCACCGGCTCGCCGGAGGTCGACTCGTCGGAGGTGGGCCGCCTGACCATGGAGAAGCTGCGCCAGATCGACCAGATCGCCTACATCCGTTTCGCCAGCGTATACCAGAGCTTCGAGGACCTCGAGGCCCTCAAGCGGGAGGTGGACAATCTCTACGCCCAGCGGGAGAGCGGGGCCACCGTCAAGTGACGACGATGAACGATGCGGTCGATTGGTCGGCCGACCTCGGGGGTGGTACGCGGGTTGCCCTCATCCAAGCCGGCCGCTTTCGCTCCGACGCCGGGGCGTTGCTGGGCGTCGTCCCGAGGGCGATGTGGGGTCACATGGTGGCCGGCGAGATCGACGCCGAGCACCGGTTGTTGCAGGCGCTGAACTGCCTGCTGATCGAGACGCCGGCGGGACGGGTCCTGGTGGAAACGGGGATCGGGGCGCGCATCAGCGACAAGGCCCGGGCGATGCGCAGCTACGAGGGCCCCTGGGTCGTGCCCGCGCTGGAGAACGCTGGCTTCGACCCGGCGACCGTGGATGCGGTGGCGGTGAGCCACCTTCACTACGACCACGCCGGAGGGGTCATGCGGCCGGACGGCTCGCCGGCCTTCCCGCGGGCGAAGCTCGTGGCCCAGCTGGCGGAGTGGGAGATCGCAATGGGCGACAACCCACGCCTGACCGCCGGCTACGACCAGCCGGAGCTGCGGCTCTTCCGGGAGCTGGGAGTGCGTGACGCGGTGGACGGCGAGGCGGAGCTGCTGCCCGGCGTGTCGGTCTTCGCCACGGGCGGGCACAGCGCCGGGCACCAGGGGGTGCTGATCCGCGGTGGGGACCGCACGGTGGCCTTCTTCGGCGACCTGTGCATGCGGCCGTGGAGCGCCAACCCCCGCTGGGTGACCTCGTTCGATGACTTCCCGCTCGATTCGGTAGCCGTGAAGCAGGCGCTCTTCGGGCGGGCGGCCGATGAAGGCTGGACTATTGTCCTGTCGCACGAACCGCTCAAGCCCGTCGGCCGATTGGCGCGCGACCGGGATCGGTTCAAGTTCGAGGCCCTCGTCTAGGGCGGGCGTCGCCCGGGCGAATGGCGCCCGACGCGCCGCGACGCGGTAACATCCCGTTCGGGCCCCCGTAGCTCAGTGGATAGAGCGCCGCCGTCCTAAGGCGGGCGTCGCTGGTTCGAATCCGGCCGGGGGCGCCAATCCTTGCAGGGGAGGAGATCGGGAGCCGCCGATGAGCCTTCGCGGGCGTGCCTTCACCATCGCCGCCTTCGCCGTGGCCATGGCGTACATCGAGTCGGCCTGCGTGGTCTACCTGGAGCGGGCCTTGTCGATCACGCCCGACACGCTGTTCCCTCTTCGCAGCCCCGATGCCGTGGGCGATCTGGCCGCCATGGAAGTCGGCCGCGAGGTGGGGACCCTGGTGCTGTTGGCCGCGGCGGGCTGGCTGGCCGGGCGGAACTACCAGACGAGGCTGGCCTGGGGGGCGGTCGCTTTCGGCATCTGGGACATCGCCTACTACTTCTGGCTGTGGGTCTTCCTGGGCTGGCCGGCTTCTCTGGCTGTGTGGGACCTGCTCTTCCTCATCCCTGTTCCATGGGCCGGGCCGATCTATGCGCCACTGGCCGTGAGCCTGGCCCTGATCGGCTTCGGCCTGGCCGTAGCCCGGGCGGACGAGCACGACGCGACGCCGAGAGCGGGCTGGCCCGAGGCGGTCTTGGGGTTGGGCGGAGGCCTGCTGGTGATCCTGAGCTTCACCCTGGACGCCGCAAACTTGATGGATGGGGGTCTTCCGGGCTGGTACCCGTGGCCGCTGCTGATGGCGGGCCTCGCCGTCGGAGGGTGGGGCGCAACGCGAGCCATGCGAGCTGGGGCGCGGCAGGCTGCAGGCTAGTCGGAGGTCTCGGCAGGCTGGCAGAGCTGGGCGGGGCGGCAGGCGAGGCACCAGCCGGAGATCGTGACGTGTGACAGGTCTACCGCGAACCCCAGCTGAGCTTCCAGCGCCCGGGCGATGACCGCCCCGGCCTCGGGGTCGATCTCCCAGGTTCCGCCGCAACCCTCGCAGTGGAGGTGGCCGTGGACCGTCTCGGGCAGGACGTGGTACTCCTCGCGGCCGTCGGGCGTGTGCCCATGGCATACCAGGCCCAATTCCTCCAGGAGATCGAGGGTGCGGTAGACCGTGGACGGAGTGGTGGTCGGGTCGAGCTCCCGGGAGCGGGCAATCAGCTCGCCAGCGCTGCGACGAGGCCCTGGCGGCCATGGGTATCGCCCACCTGGCCGACCGAGCGCCATTCGAGCTATCGGGTGGCGAGAAGAAGCGGGCGGCGATCGCTTCCGTGCTCTCGCTCCGGCCGCAGGTGCTGCTTCTGGACGAGCCGACGGCGGCCCTGGACCCCCGACGAAGTGGGTCCTGGTCGAGCTCGTCGCCGGGCTGGCGGCCGGTCGAACCCTCGTGGTGGCGACCCACGAGCTGGACGTCGTACCTCTGATCGCCGATCGAGCCGTGGTCCTGAGCGAGGACGGACGGGTGGCAGGAGACGGCCTGGCGGCGGCCATCCTGGCGGACACGGCACTGCTCCTGAGAGCGAATCTGATCCATGAGCACCGCCACCGCCACGGCCGCCTGGTCCACTCGCACCCGCATCCGATCGATCAGACACGCCATCGCCACCCTCCTGGGGGAGCCTGATCTGCGGCAATTGGGGGATGCCGGGTGGGCCACCCCTGTACGCCGGATGGGTACTGGTGTTCCGGGAATGAGTCCCGAGAATGGGCAGTGTCATGGAGAGCCGTCGCTCAGCCGATGGGCAAGTGCGGCCGCCCGATGCGCCGGGACCGGGCGGGGCGGGATTCGGCGCCCCGTCTTCGGCGGAGACCGCCCCGGCAGGCGTCGAAACCGAGCTGGCGGCAAGCGGGCGGCTGCTGGACGAGGCGCTGGCGGGGATCGAGCTGGTCCTGGAGGCCGACGGAGTCGCCTTCTGGCGTGAGGAGGCCGATCGCAGCCTGGTCTTGGCGGCCCACCGGTCCATCTCCAGCGAGATGCTGTCGGCTTTGGATCGCCAGGTGGTGGGCCCGCTGCAATCGATCATGCGTCGCTGGCCGGACAGCCCTCTGGTGGCGATCCCGCTCGAAGACCCGTCCAACCCCCTTGCCGAGGAGATCCGGGCGCTGGTCGAGAGCGAGGGGATCGCCGGCCTGGCCGGCGTGCCGTGCCGCACTCACGGGGAGATGCTGGGGATGTTGTGTATCGCGCACAAGCGACCTCATCCCTGGACGGTGCGTGAGCTAGGCCTGGCCACGGGCTTCGCCGGCCAGCTGGCAACGGCCCAGGAGAACTCACGCCTGTTCGCCTCGGTTCGCTCCATGGCCAGCCGCCTGACTGCGATCCACGAACTGAGCCTGCGCCTGGCGCAGCTGCGCGAGTCCGAGGCTGTCGAGGAGACGATCGTGGCCGAGGCCGGCCGGCTGGTCGAGTGCGATACGGTGCGGGTCTTCAGGCAAGACCCGGAGGACGGCGTGCTCCGGGTCGTGGCGGCTTCGTGCGGGACGGGCGATACACAGCGGCCGGCGGCCCGGCAGACGGACGCCGGCCCGGACGGGGTCCTGGCCGCTTCGGTGGCGAAGCGAAACGAAGGGGTGATCGTACCCGACGCCCAGGCCCCCGATGGCTGCCCGCCGAGCATGGCGGAGGGCGCGTGGTCGCTGCTGATGGTGCCCATGTCGTATGGAGACGAGGTCCACGGCGTTCTCGCTGTCTCTCGAGCGGTCCCAAACGCGTACGGGCTCCAGGACGAGCAGGCCCTCTCGATCTTCGGGCGATACGCGGCCCAGGCGATCGTCAACGCGGCCAACATCGCTCGCCTGGAGAGCCAGCGAGTACGGCTCGAGCGCCAGGTCGCGGGCGAGCGGCGCCTGCTGGGAGTCAGCGAGCAGCTGGTCTCACAGCTCGATCCGCGCCTCGTCCTCGAGCAGATCGCCGAGACGATAGGCATGGTCGTCCACTACGACCGGCTGACGATCTACCACCGCGGCCGTGACGGCGGCGCGATCGAGGCTGTGCTGTCGCGCGCTCACTCGGGAGAGGACGACGCACCCCAGGCCGCCTGGCTGCCACGCGAGGAGAGCCTCACCAAGCAGGTCATGGACAGCGGCGAGGCTGTCCGCCGCAACAACGCCGCGGAGTCTGACCCGGCGTCAGGGCCGGGGGCAGAGGAGCGGCCGTCAGGGGACGGCAGCCTGCCCGAACAGAACATCATCGTCGTGCCCCTGCGGATCCAGGGCGAGGTCGTCGGCTCGCTGAACCTGATCCGAGTTGGCGGGCCGGAAGCGCGCTTCTCCGAGCCGGAGTTCGAGCTGAGCAAGCTGTTCGCGGGTCAAGCTTCGATTGCCCTCCAGAACGCGGAGGCCCATTTCACGGTTTCGACACGGGCCGATCTCGATCCACTCACCGGTCTTCGCCACCATGGCACCTTCCAGCGTGACGTGGACACCCTTGTCGAAGCCGGCGAGGCATTCTCGCTGGTGATGATGGACCTCGACTTCTTCAAGGCCTTCAACGACACGTACGGCCACCCGGCTGGCGACGCCTTGCTGCAGGCCGTGGCCCTGGCCGTCGTGGGCGGCATCCGCCAGAACGACCGGGCCTATCGCTACGGCGGGGACGAGTTCGCCTTGCTCCTCATAGGCGCCAGCCGCGGCCAGGCCGAGGAAGTGGCTGCCCGGATCCAGGCGGCCATTCGAGAGGCTGCCGCCGAGTCGTCCGCGGGCGCAATCGGCATGCCGTACGGGGCCTCCGCCGGCGTTGCCTGCTGGCCGCCCGACGGCGCGACCAAGACCGAGCTGGTGCAGGCGGCCGACACCGCTCTCTACGAGGCCAAGCGTCGCCGGGGTGAAGGCCCGAGCGATGTGGACGGTGGCGTGGCGTCGCTCCTCTCGGAGGCCATTCTGGACGCGGCCCGCGACCTTCTGGCTGCGCGGACTGCCCAGGCAGTGGCCAGGAGCGTGCTTCGGCATGGGGCAGCGATCGTTGGGTCCCGGGATGGGCTGGTGGCGATGCCACACAAGGGATCGGGCGGCAACGGCCGCCGCCGGCGCCGCGACGACGAGATGCGGCTCGTCGTTGGCTCGGGCCGCTACCATGAGGCAACCCAGCCGATCAAGCGTGGCCAGGGCTTCTGGGGACGGCTGTGGGCGAGCGGCAGGGCCCTAGCTGAGGATGAGTCCGACAGCGGCATGATGGTAGGGGCGCCGATGGCGGCGGGAGGCGTCGTCTGGGGCGTAGTCGGCTTCGCCCTGGGGCCGGGCGTGGTCGTCTCCCCCGAGCGCCTGCGGATCCTGGATCACCTCGCGACGCTGGCCGGAGCGGCCGCTCAGCGACATGCGCGGGCCCCCGCGGGAGCCGCCGCGGGGGCCGCGGGGACCTCTGTTCGCGCCTGATGGCGCCACCGCCAGCGGGATGAGCCGCTGCCTCTATACTCAGCGCATGCGTCGCATGGTCTGCATCTGCGCTCTGATGAGAAGGCTGCTGGGGCAGGGGTATGTCTGGACGGCACGGCCGCTTCCTCGCCCCACCCCGATAGAGTGGCAGGTGCCCGCTGGCGGCACTGGCGGGACTCTGCCGGCCTGGTGGGTGGGCTCGTGACCTACGCGTGGGGCTCGCCCCCCGCGCCTGTGGCGCGGCACCGGGTCTGCCTTGCCGCGGCGGTCGCCCTGCTGGCCTGCGCCGTCGCTTCGGCGGCCGCGCTGGGTATGAGTTCCTCGAATGAGAATGGCGGGCGGCCCGATTCGGGCGCTTCGAGCGGCGCGCTGCGCATTCTCGGTCCGTCCGCATCGTCCTTCGATCCAGCTGCCCAGAGCGACTCGGGCAGCGCCCAGATCATTTCGCAGGTCTTTGAGTCTCTGACAGCCGTCGACCCTGCCGGGCACGTCCAACCCGCCCTGGCCGAATCCTGGCGCACGGAGCGCGATGGGCAGCGGGTGGTGTTCCAGCTCCGGCCCGGGCTCAAGTTCTCGGACGGGCGCGACCTGACCGCTCAGGACGTGGTCTCGAGCTGGATGCGGGTGCTCGATCCGGCGCGCCCAAGCCAGCTTGCGTCGCTGCTCGATGGGGTCGTGGGGGCACGCGCCTACCGCGAAGGGAAGGGCGACAAGGCCGGCGTTGGCTTCGCCACGAGCGGGGACAGGGAGGTGGCCGTGGACCTGATCCACCCGGCCTCCGACTTCCCGGCTATCGCCTCGAGCCCGACTCTGGCAGTCGTTCCGCCCGACATCGACACTCGACCGGCCGTGCTGCGCGCCGGTAGCTTCGTCGGCTCGGGCGCCTACACCCTGACTGCCGAGACGGACGAGGAAACGACCCTGCTCGCGAACAGCCTCTACTGGGCCGGCCCGCCTGCCATCAAGACCATCCATGTCATGCACACGACCGGCGGCAACAGCCCGGTGAGCGAGTTCGAGATCGGCAACCTGGACTACACGCCGATCAGTCCCTGGGATGCGATGTGGATCATCTACGACGACTATCTGGGCCCCTCGCTGCGGGTGGAGCCATCCGCGTCGGTGGACTACTACGCCTTCGACACCACCAAGCCCCCGTTCGATGACGTTCACGTCCGCCGCGCGTTCCAGATGGGCATCAACTGGCGGCGCATGGTCAGCCTCCAGGGCAACCCGCTGCAGACCGCAGCGACCAGCCTCGTCCCGCCGGGCCTGCCGGGACGAAGCGACCTGGACTTCGGGCCGCAGTTCGACCTGGAGAAGGCGCAGGCCGAGCTGGCCGCAGCCGGCTACCCCGACGGCGTCGGCTTCCCCAGGGTGACCCTCGTGACCGGGGGAGCCGGCCTGGACGCCGGGATCATCGCCCAACTGCACGACAACCTGGGCATCGACATCGACTACGCGATCCTCGATGGCGACTACTACTACGACAGCATCATCGAGGAGTCGCCGGCCATGTTCTACATGGGCTGGGTAGCGGACTATCCCGGCGCAAACGACTTCCTGGGCATCTTGCTCGGCACCGGGGTGACCTACAACGTCGGCCACTGGAGCGACGCGGCATTCGACGCGGCGATCGAAGAGGCGCTCGGGGCCGCCGACCCGGCTGAGGCGCAGGAGGCGTTCGATCGAGCGCAGGCGATCGTCAAGGACGAGGCGCCCGCCATCCCGGTGCAGTACGGGGCGGGCTACGCTCTGGCCGCGCCCGGCCTGTTGGGCGCGCTGCCGAACGCGCAGGGGCTGATCCGCTATGCCGGGCTGGCCTGGGAGGCCGACCAGTGAGAGGCATTCCGCTGGGGCGCCGGCTGCGAGTGGCGCTTGTGGCCGCCTGTGTCGTGGGCCTGAGTCTGACGTGGGCCGTGCCGGCTGCCGCTGCCTCGGTCACATTCGGGACGCCGACGGCCACCTCCGTGTTCGGCAAGGGCATCACCTTCAAGCAGCCCTACAGCGGTGGCGGAAGCTTCAAGGAAGTCGACATCGTCATCGCCTACCCGGGCAGCCTCGGGCCGTCCCTGGTGAAGCTCGACAGCCCTGGGCCTGGAGCCTTCACCCACGACATCGTGACCTCGGAGGGCCAGCTGGCGGCCAACACGAAGCTGACCGCAAAGTTCCGGGTCGTCTTCGCGGATGGCAGCCTCCAGGAGGGACCGGAGGTCGAGGTCACCTATGCCGACACGCGCTTCAAGTGGAAGACCAAGATCGGGCCCGTCGTCCGCCTGCACTGGTACGAGGGATCTGATGGCTTCGCCGACACGCTGCTAGGCTTCGCCCAGGACGGCGTCGACAACGCCAGGGCGTTCATGGGCGCGGGCCACCAGGCGCCGATCGACTTCTTCGTCTACGCCGACGAGCAGCCTTTCTACGACGCCATGGGAGGCGGGATCCGCGAGAATGTGGGTGGACTTGCCATCCCCGAGACGCGGACTCTCTTCGCCCTGGCCGGACCAGGGGAGACCACCTATGCCCAGACCGCAGTCCCACACGAGATCACCCACGTGGTCTTTGACGAGGTCACCGGCAACCCGTATCACTACCCGCCCCACTGGCTCAACGAGGCAATCGCGGTCTACGTCTCGGAGGGCTACGGCAACTCGGACAGGGCCCAGGTCAACAATGCCGCCCAGGACGGCACGTTGATGCCTCTGGCCGCGCTTGGCGGCCAGTTCCCCACGAGCCGCGACAGGTTCTTCCTGGCCTATGCGGAGTCCGTCTCGGCGATCGACTTCTTCATCAAGACATACGGCCAGTCGGCGGTGAACGATCTGCTGAAGGCGTTCGGCGACGGCGCGTCCGACGACGAAGCCTTCATCGCGGCTACGGGCGCGGATATGGCCGCCTTCGACCGGGCGTGGATGGAATCGGTTGGTGCCGAGCCCGGCAGCTCCTTCGGGCCCCAGCCCGCTCCCAGCGGTCCGCTGCCGCCCGGGTGGACGGCAGGCGGCGGGACAGTCGCGACGGCGCCCCCTTCCTCAGTGACCTCGTCGGAGCCCGGCCCGACGCAGGAGCCGGGCGGCGAGTCGGACGGATCCCCGGGATGGCTACTGCCTCTGATGGCTGTCACGCTCGTCGGGGCCGGCGTGGCAGTGGGAGCCGCGTGGGCTCTGATGATGCGACGGGACCGGCCGGCGCCCCCGGTCTGAGTCTCGGCCTCGAGCAGCCGGCATGGGTCCGTCGGTGTCTGGTAGTCTGAGCCGCCGTTCTGCGGACGGTGGCGTGCTGGTCGGTCGCGGGCGTTGGTAGTGAGAAACGCTGAGTCGGGTGTAGTCGAGTTCCTGCTCGGGGACGTTGTCCGGCTGCGCCGCGTGCATCCCTGCGGGGGCACGGACTGGCTTATCGACAGATTGGGAGCTGATATCGGGTTGCGCTGCCTTACGTGCCAGCGACATGTGCTGATAGAGAGGCGAGTACTTGAACGGCGTATCGCTGCCTTCGTGAGCAGGGGCGATCCGAGCTTGAGCGGAGCGGTTGCGCCCGATCGAGAGGGGCCCAGGTGAGCCCAGCCACGGCCGGCACCGGGCGGACGCAACGACACGTCCGGCCCGCATCGAAGCACGCCTCGGGCGCCGAAACGGCCCAGCCGAGCGGGATGGCAGTCCTGCACAACAGGCCGTTCCTGCTGCTGTGGCTGGCCCAGGTAGCGACTCAGGTTGGCGGCAGCACCGTCACCTACGGCCTGACGATTCTGATCAGCACCAGGTATGCCTCGGCCTCCGCCGTGGGTGTCTTGCTGCTGAGCTTCCTCCTGCCGGCGATCCTGTTCTCGGCGATCGCCGGCGTCTTCGTCGACATGGTCGACAAGCGCCAGGTGCTGGTCGTCACCAACATCATGCGAGGCCTGGCGTTCGTGGCGATCGTCTTCGCCGGTGACAACCTTCTTGGGCTGTACCTGCTGATGATCTTCGTGGCCACGGTCACGACCTTCTTCGGGCCGGCGGAGGCGTCGATGATTCCCTTTCTGGTGCCGCGCAACCAGCTCCTGGCGGCCAACGGCCTGTTCACCCTGACGACCAACATGGCCTTCGCCGCCGGGTTCGCGCTCGCCGGGCCATTGATCATCGCCCTGGCCAATACCCAGACCTTGATCCTGCTGGTGGCCATGCTGTACTTCGTGGCGGCGGTCTTCTGCTGGACGCTGCCGGCGTCGCCCCCCGCCGAGGATTCGGCCACCGCGGAGAGGGCGGTCGCGGGCGCCGAGCGGGCTGTGAAGGCCATGGTGGCGGATCTCTCGGAGGGCATCACCTACATCCGGGCCCACCACAACGTCGGTTGGTCGCTCTCGTTCCTGGGGATCACGGGCGGCCTGGTCGGGATCCTGGCCATCTTGGGCCCCGGCTTCGCCCAGAGCGCGCTGGCATTGGGCGAGAAGGACTTCATGATCGTCGTGTTGCCCCTGGGCATGGGTATCGTGAGCGGGATCATCTGTCTCAACGCCTTCGGCAGGTACGTGCCACGGCGGCGGGCCATCGAGGCCGGGATGATCTCGATGGGCGTGCTGCTGGCCATCCTGTCCTTCGCGGGCCCCATCTCCCACTTCCTGGAGGCGAACGTCGCGACCCAGATCCGGGAGGTGAGTCGCGTCGCCTCGGTGCTGTCGCTGGTGATCGCCCTGGCCTTCGCCGTGGGCCTGGCCTTCGCGGTGGTCTCCATCTCGTCGCAGACCCAGCTTCAGGAAGACCTGCCTGAGGACGTGCGCGGCCGGGTCTTCGGCGTGCTGAACATGCTGGTCTCGATCGCCAGCCTGGCCCCGATCATCATCGTGGCGCCGATCGCCGATATCGTCGGCCGAGACCCGGTGATCCTCACCGTCGGCATCATGGTGGCGCTGATCGGGGCGATCAGCGTGGTCCGTCGCGGGCCGCTCGCCAGGACCGACCTGGCGACCAAGGCCGGGACTGAGGCCGGCGTGCCCGTGAGCGCGGTTCAGAGGGGCGCAGCCCCGGCGGAGCTGACCGGTGGGGCGATCCTCGCCGTCCTCAGCTCGGAAGACGGCGACGAGGGGCGATGAATCGGCCGGCCAAGCCGGGCGTCGACTGCGACCCGGCAGGGGGGCGCATCGAAGCGGGGGGCACCCCGGACGCGTGGCGGGCGGCTGCCCTCGCGATCCTGGGGGGCGGGGCACTGGCCGGGTATCTCGCTGGACGCAGCAGGCTCGGTGGTGCTGTGACCGCCCTGACGGCCGGCGTAGCGCTGGGCTGCGCGGTCCCGATCGCGCTTGCCGGTCGAAGGCCGCCGATCACGCCTGAGGGAGCGGCAGACGCGCTGCGCCGGACGGCTGCGCCCCCGACGTTCACCGTGCTGGTGGGCGCTCGCGACGAGGCCGGGGTCCTGCCGGCGCTGGTTGCCGATGTCGCGCGGCAGGACTACCGGGACGAGGACGGACGGCCTCGCTTCGAGCTGGTAGTGGTTGACGATCGCTCATCCGACGGCAGCGGCGAGGTTGTGGTGAGAGCAGCTCGCGAGGCCGGCGTCGAGGCGGCGACGCGCGTGATCCGGCGCGAGGGAGCGCATCTCCCGGACGGAAAGGGAGCGGCCCTGACCGCGGCTCAGCCCGACCTGTGCCGGGGCGACGTGGTGGTCGTGCTGGACGCGGACGCCCGGATCGAGCCCTGGTTTCTGAGACGGGCCGCTGGCTACTTCGCGGCGGGTGCCAGGGCGGTGACGGCGCGCCGCATGATCCTGGACGCGGGATCGAGCTGGTTGGCCGGGGCCCAGGCAGACGAGCAGACTCTCGACGGGGAGATCAACCGCGGCCGCTGGGCCATGGGGGGCTGCTCGGAGTTCCGCGGCAACGGCATCATGGTCAAACGAGATCTGCTGGCGGAGGTGGGTGGCTGGCGGGCGGAGGCGCTCACGGAGGACATCGACCTGTCGAGCCGCATCGCGGCCGGTGCCGGGGAACGTGTCGCCTGGGCGGTGGACGTTGAGGTCTGGGAAGAGCCCGTGAGGTCCGTCGAGGACCTGTGGCGGCAGCGACTGCGCTGGGCCGAGGGGGCTTTCCGCCGGCTGTTCGATCACGGGCAGGCAGTCGTCTCGAGCCGGCGCCTGTCCGTTCGCTCGCGGCTGGATTTCGCGGCCTATGTGGGCCAGCTGGCGGTCCCCACCGTCGTCGTTGGGGCTGCTGCGGCCGCGGCCGCGGCCGGGGGCCGGAGACGGCCTCTTGTGGCTGTCCTGGGGGGATACCTGGGCGTGAGCGCCGCGCTGGGCTGGGATTCGCTGCGCTGGAGCCACGACGGGGAGGGGATGCCGCCGGTGGGTCGGGCGAGGCTGTGGCGGGCGCTGCGGGTGGCGCTGTTCAGCGGGCTCTGGCTGCTTGCCGTTCCGGGTGCCTTGCTGAGGCTGGTAGTCGGTGGCCGCGTCCGCTACCACAAGATGGAGCACGGCAACTCGGACGATAGCAGCAGCCGAGGCGGACGCACGAGGCACGTCTAGGGCCAGATAAGCCGCAGATAAGCGGCCGGGGGTACGGTTGGCTCGTCCAGATGGCGTGGCCGCCAACCGAGTTGGACGTGGGGGCGGCCACACATCCTCTCGTCGGCCTTGCGAGGCGAATCCAGGAGGGAGGGGGAGAGCTGACCGAGGTTAGGCGGCCAGGGCGCCGCCGGGCATCGGCCTGACCGTCGAGGGGCCGGCTCACGCGATCGTACCCGCCGCAGGCATCCGCCCGCCGGATGGGAGGAGATCGATGAAGCGAGCCGCGACCTTTGCGGCCTCGCTGGCGCTGGCAGTCTCGCTATCGGGCGCTGCTGCCGCACCGGCGGCCGCCTACACGGCTCATGTCTGGTCGAATGCGAACGCCTTTGCCAGGCAATGCTTGGGGTTTACGGACAACTACCCCAAGCTCCACTACAACCTCAACGTAAGCCAGCTGGCGAAGCTGGGCTTCAGCCCGGTCCAGGGGGCGCTCGGGGCCGGGTTCACCGGGAGCGCGTTCCTGAGCAACGTCTTCAGCGACTACGCGGTCTACGTCCACAGCCACGGCGACAACTACTGGGCCAGGTCGGGTGCGCCCAAGGTCGACTCGGGTTTCATGCAGGACCCTGGCGTGGGCGACTGCAACAGATCGAGCGACATCGTCCGATCGAGCGCCATCAAGGCCAAGACTCAGGGCACGACATACAACATCGTGATCATGTCCACCTGCATGCTCGGCTCGTCGTCGAGCACCATGCCCGCCGCGTTCCAGATCGAGAAGACGAGGATCTCGACCGATCCTGAGTTCTACCTCGGCTATCCGGTCCACGCCTGGGACAGCGCGAGCTATCGCTTCGAGAGCGCCTTCTGGAGCTACGTCAACGGCGGAATCGGCACCCGGACGCTGTCGCAGGCGTTTGCCTACGCCAGCGCCCTGGGCGGGTACCCGGGCGTCAGCGCCAGCGAGCCGTTCAAGGCCAGCTGGTGGGGGAATCCCAACTACGTCGGCAAGCCGACTCAACCCGCCCTGGAGTGTCCGGTATGTCAGTGAGCATCGTTCGCACAGGACTGAAGGCTGTCGGCCTGGCGGGAGCGATCGCGGCGGCCGTGGTCGTCACGAGCGGCCTGGCGGCGGCAGCGCGGCCGGCCGGTGAGCTACCCGACGTCGGCCGTGGGCCGGCGAGGGTGGAGGTTGCCCTTTCGGGGGACGCCGAAGCTCGGCTCCTGGCCAGGCACGGCCAGGTCAGGGATGCCCTCGGTTTCCCGACGGGGAAGAATCGGGGCGCATGGCATGTCAAGGATGGCTTCAACCACACTGAGTTCGACGAAGTTAGCGAGGTGGCTGCCGGCGGCGAAGTGCTGTCGGTCACCCAGTTCGACGGGCGAGGCCTGCGCCTGGCCGTCAGGCTCGACAAGCCGGCGGCATCGAGAGCGAGCCTGAGGCAAAGCAAGGCCGTGAAGGCGGCCGAGCAGGCGGTTCGTCGGACGGGATTGCCGCTTGGGCCGGTGGCCGTCGCAGAAGCGGATACGGTCAGCGGCGGGCTTGTCGTTCGCTGGGCACGCACCGAGGATGGCGTCCCGGTTCGGGGCGACGAGATCCGAGTGGCTATCCGCCCGGACGGCAGGATCGCCAGCCTGTCGCGGGTCGACCACGCGCTGGCGGCAGGACGAAAGGCGATCAGCTCAGGACGAGCCGTGGAGATCGGCCGCACGATCCTCGACGAATGGTCGGGCCATAGCGAGTCCGACTACGAGATCCAGCGGGCGACTCTGGAGTGGGTCGAGCCGAACGGGATCTTCGATCCGGACCGGATCGGGTCTATGCCGGAGGCGTACCGCCAGGCGTGGGTCGTGGTCGCGAAGCCGACCGGCGCCGCGGCGGAGCACCTCAACCTGCTGGCGCTGTTCATCGACGCCGCCGACGGGTCTCTCATCGGCGGCGACACCGTCCAGTAGGGACGGCACAGGCCGGGGCAGCCCGGTGTCGGAGCAAGGTGGCCGTGGCCGCTCGTGCAGGGCGGCCACGGCCCACAGGAAGGGGGTCAGACTATGGAGGGCTCGTCGGTGAGGGCGGTCGGTGGAGGGGGCCTGGTGCGGAGCCGGTACCTGGCACTGCTGTGCGTTGCGGCGGTTGCGGTGTGCGGGTGCACGCAGGCGGCCAGCTGGGCTTCGAGTCAGGCCGGCTCGTCCGCGTCCCCCACCGAACCGGCCACGTCGGCCACAGAGCCGACGACGTCGCCCACGGAACCGGCGCTGGTACCGGAACGGGTGCTGGCCCTCGGCGGTCCGGCGGGAGGTCCCTACAGCCTCTGGCTGTGGGATGCGGAGAACGGCTGGGATGAGATGGGGGAGGCCGGCACAGCCACGGCCCTTGGCCGCGACGGCCAGGTCCTGCTTCTGGCAGGCCGGGATGGAGTGGAGGTGAAAGCCCTGGACGACGTGGTTGGGCCTGTGGGAGATGGCGCGCAGGAGTGGCATCTCCCACCGCTCGGGTTGCAGGTCGGATCCGTCTCGCGCTCGCCCCTGGGCCGGTTGGCCGTGGTGACCGTCGACGACTCGGGCACGACGTACCTGGTGGAGGATGACTCGGGTCAACCGCAGCCGCTCACGCCGGCACCAGAGCAGCCGTTCAGCCCGGTCGTGGGCTGGCTGGAGGGGGAGCAGTTGCTGGTCTTGACGGTGGATTCTCAGCTCGTTCCGCACCTGGCCGTGGTCGACCCTGCATCCGCAACTGAGAAGATGCTGACCAGCGTCACCGGGGCACGGGTCTTCTGCGTGTCGCCGGACTACGGGACGGTTGCCGTGGCTACCGAGGATGCCGTGTACGTCGCTGCGGCGCCTGTCTGGCTGGCCGACAAGCCCCTGGGGCGGGGATTCGACATCCCGGCCGGCCACGTGGTGTGGGGCCTGGCATTGGACACGGGCGGGAGCCGGCTGGCGATGCTCGTAGGCCGCGTCGAAGCCGATGGCGGAGTGTCCGACGTCCACGACGTCATCTACCGCAAGACAGCCTCCGGCTGGACCAAGGTGGCCGACGCGGAGGTTCCGTTCGAGCGGGGCCCAGGCCAGGTATGGCTCGACTAGGAGAGCTAGGAAAGCGCGGAGCGGGCCCGCCGAGCGCCGGCCGACGCCGCGTCGCGGGCCCGCCAACCTTGAACCGAGCGCCTCGGCACGGATAGAATGCCGCGCGGAGTGAGGCAAGCTCGTAGCGCAAGGAGGGGCCGTGGCCCGGTTCAAGGTTGTCATCGTCGGCTATGGAAACGTGGGCCGGGGGGTGATGCACGCCATCGCCTCAGCCCCGGACGCCGAGCTTGCGGGGATCATCTCCCGCGACCCGGCGCGAGTGAAGCGCGAGGCACCCGACGCCCCTGTCTTCTCGGTGGGCGACGAGGAAGCGTGGAAGAAGCTGGGAGCTGACGTCGCCATCCTGTGCGGTGGATCCGCCAAGGATCTCCCCGAGCAGGGCCCGTTCTTCAGCCGCTTCTTCAACACGGTGGACAGCTTTGACACTCACCACGACATCCCCGACTACTTTGCGATCATGGACAGGACGGCGCGAGAGGCCGGGAAGGTAGCGATCATCTCGACGGGATGGGACCCCGGGGTCTTCTCACTGGAGAGGGTCCTGGCCGACGCCTTCGTGCCGGGTGCCTCGCACTACACCTTCTGGGGCAAGGGCGTGAGCCAGGGTCACTCGGACGCGGCACGCCAGGTGAAGGGTGTCAAGGACGCTCGGCAGTACACGATCCCGGTCCAGTCCGCTCTCGAGAAAGTGAGGGCGGGGGAGAACCCGTCGCTCACTACGAGGGAGAAGCACACCAGGCTGTGCTACGTGGTGGCGGAGCCCGGGGCGGACCAGGCGGCGATCGAGCGCGAGATCAAGGAGATGCCCAACTACTACGCGGACTACGACACCAGCGTGGCCTTCATCTCCGAGGAGGAGATGAAGAAGGGCCACTCGGCGTACCCTCACGGCGGCTTCGTGATGGCCACCGGCAAGACGGGCGACGGAAGCTCCACGCTGACGGAATACCGCTGCCAGTGGGGGAGCAACCCGGCGGCCACCGGGAGCATCCTGCTGGCCCACGCGCGGGCCGCGGTGAGGCTCTCGCAGGAAGACAGGCCGGGAGCTCTCACCATCCTGGACATACCCGCGGCGTACTTCAGCTCGCGCACGGCTGAGGAGCTGCGCGAGAAGTACATGTAGGCCGCCCCATGGCGGACAGGCTTCACTTCGGAGGAGTCAGCGGCCGGACGGT
>Ga0307444_1000379_pt1 | contig 21608 bp, 17 predicted proteins | sample SalMarSW160340MG_FD_202145 | JGI IMG/M metagenome (GOLD analysis project Ga0307444, IMG submission 202145) | Salt marsh sediment microbial communities from the Plum Island Ecosystem LTER, Massachusetts, United States - SW1603-40 | ecosystem: Environmental > Aquatic > Marine > Intertidal zone >...
GGGCGCGACGCTCCTGTCCACCCCGATTCCCGATGTGTCGCAGCGAGGCATCGGGTCCTGCGCCCCCTGACGCCCACCGCGTCCACCGCGGTCCGACGCGTGCTCAGCGGGGAGCGTCCGGCACCCGGTTCCCGGCGATCCACACCGACTCGATGGAGTGCAGGTTGGCCACGTCGGCGGTCGGATCGCCCCCGAGGACGACGAGGTCGGCCCGGCGCCCCGCCTCGAGCGCCCCCAGGTCATCGCGCCCGATGCAGTCGGCCGCGGCGCTCGTGGCGGCGACCAGGACCTCGGTCGGAGAGAGACCCGACGCGGCCATGAGGTCCGCCTCGAGGTGCTCGAAGTAGCCCTGGAAGCGACCCGGCGGGCCGGTGTCGGTGCCCAGCGCGATGGTCACTCCCGCCCCGGAAAGCGTGCGGAGGTTGGCCTGTGCGACGGCGAGGGCCTCCCTGTACCGCCGGGCCGCCGGGTCGGCGCGCACCGCCGCCTGGCGCTCGGGATCGCGCAGCGCGGCGAGCACGACCGGATCGGCGTCGCGCAGAAAGAACGGGTCGGCGAAGAAGGCGGGCTCGCTCTCGTACACGAACGTCGACAGCTCGCGCGTCAGCGTGGGGGTGTAGCACACGGCACCGTCACGGAGGAGCCCGATGAGCTCCCCGTCCACCGGCCGATCGCGGACGCTGTGCGCCACGAAGTCGGCCCCGGCGCGCACGAGGCGCTTGGCGTCGTCGAGGTAGAACAGGTGCGCCGCGAGCGGCAGTCCCAGCCGGTGTGCCCGCTCGATCACGGCCCCGTACACGTCGGGCGACATCTTCTCCGTCGTGCGGAGGTTGTCGTCGACCCGGATCTTGATGACGTCGACGCCCAGCGCGGCGTTGGCGTCCACCATCTCGACCGCGGCGGCCGGCGTATCTCCGGTGACCACGGTGCCGGCCACCAGGAGCCGGGCGCGGTCGAGCCGCGTAGCGTCCTCCTCATCACGCACCGCGATGGCTTCCGGACCGTCGCCACCGAGGCTCACGACCGTGGTCACCCCGTAGCGCGCGTACAGGGCCAGCTGCCGGAGAACGTTGGCGCGCGAGTAATGCCCCGTCTCGAGCCCCACGGTCTCGCCTACGTGCCCGTGCGTATTGATGAGGCCGGGGATCAGATAGCGTCCCGTGACGTCGATGCGATCCGCGTCCGGCGGGATCGTGACCTCCGTGTCGGCTCCCACGTCGGTGATCCGCCCATCGGTCACGAGCAGGACCCCGTCGGCGATCGGCGCCCGGCCGGTCCCATCGATGATGGTGGCGCCGACGAAGGCGCGCGTCGCTCCGGGGACCGCGGCGTCGGCGCTCCCGTCCTCCGGCGCCCGATCGACCGGGGCGCACGCGAGCAGGATTCCCGGGAGCATCCCGGCGATCGCCGTGGCAACCCTCCGACCGGTCGGGCGCGGCGGCCGGCGTCGGAGACGCGTCCGGTGGTGCCTCGTCCTCGTCATGCTCGTTCGACTCCGCTCGGGGTGGCGGGAAGCAGCGCGATCACCTCGCGCTCGAGGCGCTCGGCCGTGGCGACCGGAATCGACAGCTGCTCACGGACGCGCGCCAGGATGCCCCGTTCCCGCTCCGACACCGCCCCATCCTCCAGCGCGCCTTCGAGCGCCGCGCGGTACACCTCGTGCTTGCGGTCCTCGAGGTAGCCGGGTCGCGAGGAGATCCCGCCCATGACCCGGTCGGCGAACCGTTCCGCGAGCCTCTGGAGCGGGCGCACGAGCAGCACGATGATCCCGGCCGCCGCCAGCCCGAGCAGGGTTCCGTGGACCGGGACCACGGACTCCAGAAGCTCGCTCCCGGCGAAGAAGGCGGTGGCGATCACCGCCCCCACCGTCCCCTGCTGGAGCGCGAACTTCAGCTTCAGATCCAGATCGAAGAGCTGGAACCGGAGCACGCCGTAGGCGAGCAGGGCGACGTACAGGATCGAGACGAGGGCGGGACCGATGTTGGCGAGGAAGTCGCCCCAAAAGGAGATGCGCCGGATCGCCGGATACAGGGTCCACACGACCACGTTGAACAGGTCGCGCAGGCCGAACGCGAGCGCGAACCAGCGGGCGCGGGAGCGCGCCGCCGTCCCGGGCGTGGCACGCACGTACGCGATGAGCGAGGCCGCGAGCCCGAACAGCGACGCCACGGCCTGCAGCTGCACCAGACGCACCCCGGGCGGACGGAACTCGAAGTTCCAGGTGGCCCACGCGGGCCGGTAGAGCGGGCCGATGAAGGTCGACGGCGACAGGATCACCCACGCGGCGACCGCCACGCTCGCCGTCCCGAGCACGACGAGGGCGACACGAGACCGGAACGGCTGCACGAGGCGCGTGTCGAGGGCCGCTCCGAGGAAGGAGAGGTACTGGAAGGGGATCGCCCCCAGCGCCGCCGTCGCGATCCCCGCCACGACGCGAAAGGCGGCGGGGCTCTCGACGAGGAAGAAGACCGAGCCCCCGAGCCATGTCCCCTCGAGCGCGAGCACCGACGCGAGCCGCCGGTTGAGCGACCGCGCGGGGTCGGTGCGGAGGAGCACGAACCCGGCCGCCCAGGCGAGCGAGCCGGCCAGGATCCCGGGGACGGCCCACGGCGTCCAGGCGAGCGCCATCGCGGAGGCTGCCGCGTTTCCGGGGGCTAGAACGGATTCGTGGCGAACACCGAGAATTCCGGGATGAAGCCGCGGCGGTCGATCTCCAGCGCGCCGATCACCGCATCGGCGATTTCGCGTGGCGTGAGCTTCTTGGACGAGGCCTCCTGCCCGTGCCCGGCCTTGGAGGCGAACTCCGTCAGCACCTCGCTCGGGTTCACCAGCATCACGCGGACGTCGTGGCGGCGGAGCTCATCGCGCCAGCACTCGGTCATGCCGCGCAGCGCGAACTTGGACGAGCTGTACGCCGTGCTCCCGCGCCCGCCCCTCAGACCCGAGGTGGAGGAGATGTTGACGAGCTCGCCCGATCCCTGCGCCACGAACCGACGCGCCGCCTCGCGCGCCATGAGGAAGGCGCCGAACACGTTGGTCCGGTACACCGACTCGATCTCTTCGAGCTCCATCTCGACGAGTGGCTCGAAGATCCCGAAGCCCGCGTTGTTGATCAGGATGTCCAGACGTCCGTGCTTCTCGACCACCGAGGCCACCGCCCGGACGGCGTCGGTTTCGAGGCCGACGTCGCCGGCGATGTGATCCACCCCCAGCTCCTCGGCCGCGCGTCGAAGCACGTCCGCGCGGCGCGCCATGATCGTCACGCGAGCCCCTCGCGCGGCCAGGGCTGCGGCGATGGCCCGCCCGATCCCCTCGCTCCCACCGGTGACCAGGGCGACGGCTCCGTTCAGGTCCATCCTGGGGTCCTCCTCGCTGCAGACGGGGTCCGGCGGCGCGGGACATGGGCGCCCGGGGGGGCGGCGAGAATCGACGCCCGGGGCGCAGGCTACGCGACCCGCGAGGGACTGTCAAAGCCGGTCGGGGAAGATTTCCGGACGGATTCCCATGCGTCGGGAACGATTCCCGGGGCGCCCCTCCGCGCCGCGCGTTCGGGCCGCGCCCCCCCAACGCCACCGGAGTCCCCAACGCGTTGGATGGCAGCGGGTTACGTGATCGAAGCCCGAGTGGCCCGGCTGGTCTCGGGTGCGGTACGCGTGTTGCCTCCCCAGTCCCGACGAGTGATCGAGGGTCGCCGGCACGAGGTCGGCCGACCCCAGCCTGCACAATGCACCAGAGAGGTCCCCACGATGTCGAAGCTGATCAGAGGATTCGCCGGCGCCGCGCTCTTGCTCGCACTGCCCCTGTCGGTGAACGCGCAGGACCAGCAGGAAGAGGGCACGCCGCAGCAGGAAGTCTGCGAGGCCACGGTCGCACCTGTCCATTCGGGTGAGATCGTCGCGGCGACGGCGACTTTCCCCTCGCCGTTCGGCGATGTGATCGCGATCGAGGCGCCGGAGGCGAGCGGGCTCGCGCTGGCGACCGACGAGGACAAGACCGACATGGCCTCCGAGGAGCAGTCCGAGGAGCTCACCGAGCTCGCGAACGACCCGAACACGACGATCTTCTGGCTGGATACGCGGGAGTCGTCGGCCGGCACGTATGCCGTCATGCTCAAGAACGCCGAAGAGGTGAGCTGCGTAGCCGAGATCACGGTCGAGACGCCGGGTCGCTGACGCACGATCTGACGCAGGACGAGGTCCGCGCGTCCGGGTCGCGAGGCCCGGGCACGCGCCTCGATCCCCGACTCGCTGGACGGGCCAGGGGATCGGATCGCGGGTTCCGGCAATAGAGTCGTTCGGTCCCCGGTCAGGACCAGCCGGGCTCGCCCGGAAGCGGGGGAGGAGGTCAGGCGCCTTCTTCCCCGTTTCCCTTTTCTCCCCACCGCCCCCTGCCCCGAGTCCCACCGGCCTCCGCGCGCTCCATCCAGCACGCCACCGCCGCCGAGCCGCGGGTGGCGAGGTCGCCGGGTACTGACCATCGTGGACCAGTGACCTTGGCGACGGACAGTTCGCGACGGTCCGTGAACCGATCGTTCCGGTCGGGTGTTTCAACGGTTGTTTCAATCCGCGTCTGAAACGCGGCGGGCCGCGCGCGAGCGCGATCCGCGAGTCGCTCAAGCCTTTGATGTGGAGCGAGTTGGAGCCCGCAGACGCGGATCCGCGGGGGGTGGTCCGGAAGCTGCCCCCGTGACGGTCGCGGCGATGGGTTGGCCCCGGTGGACGACGCCGAGGACTCGAAGCGGGAGAACGAACATGCTGATCAGGAAGCACGGCACGCACGATATCCGGTCCTCCGAGATCACGCCGGAGAGCGTGTTCGTGAACCGTCGGACCTTCCTCGAGCGCTCGACGAGGATCGGTCTGGCCGCGGCCTTCGCCCCCGGGGTGCTGGCCGCCTGCGACCGGTCCGCCAACACCGCGAACGCGGCGTCCAGCGTGCCGGTCCCGGGCGAGCCGAGCCAGGACGTGGACTGGAGCCGGATGCGCTCCGAGCTCGGCGAGGAGCTCAACTCCTACGAGGCCGTGACGACCTACAACAACTTCTACGAGTTCGGGACCGGGAAGGAGGATCCGGCCCGCAACGCGCACACCCTCGAGCCGCGCCCGTGGTCCATCGCCGTCGAGGGCGAAGTGGCGAAGCCCGCCGTGTACGACCTCGAGGACTTCCTGTCGCCGGTTCGCCTGGAGGACCGCGTATACCGGCTGCGATGCGTGGAAGCGTGGTCGATGGTCATCCCGTGGCGCGGGTTCGCGCTCGCCGATCTGATCCGGCGCGTGGAGCCGACCGGGAACGCGAGGTTCGTGGAGTTCACCACGCTGAACGATCCCGAGCAGATGCCCGGCCAGCGGCGCAACGTGCTCCCCTGGCCCTATGTCGAGGGGCTCCGCATGGACGAGGCGAACCACCCCCTCACCATGCTCGTGACGGGTGTGTACGGACGCGAGCTCCCGAACCAGAACGGGGCGCCGCTCCGGCTCATCGTGCCGTGGAAGTACGGCTTCAAGGGCGTCAAGTCGATCGTCAAGATCCGCTTCGTGCGCGACATGCCGGCCACGACGTGGGCGATCGTGGCCCCCGACGAGTACGGCTTCTACGCCAACGTGAACCCCGAGGTGGACCACCCGCGCTGGAGCCAGGCGACCGAGCGCCGCATCGGCGAGTTCCGCCGGCGCGAGACGCTGCCGTTCAACGGGTACGGGAACCAGGTGGCTTCGATGTACGCCGGGATGGATCCCCGCACGCTCTACTGAGCCGCCGGCGACCCCACCCATGGCCCTGTCGAGGAAGCAGCGGGTCGTCGCGAAGACGGTCGTGTGGATCGCGGCGCTCACCCCCGCCGCGCTTCTCGCGTGGGACTTCTGGCGCGGCAACCTGAGCGTCAACCCGATCGAGGACATCACCAACCGCACCGGCTGGTGGACGCTGACCCTCCTGTCGGTCACGCTCGCGATCACCCCCGTGCGCCGTCTGACCGGCCGGCACGACATCGTCCGCTTCAGGCGACTCATCGGTCTGTTCGCCTTCTTCTATGGGACGCTGCACCTGCTCACCTACATCGTGCTGGATCGCTACTTCGCGTTCGGCACCCTGCTGGAGGACATCGCGGAGCGGCCGTTCATCACGGTCGGGTTCGCGACCTGGCTGATCCTCCTGTCGCTGGCGCTCACCTCTACGCGCGGCTGGATCCGGCGGCTCGGGAAGAAGTGGCGGCGCCTCCACCGTGGCGTGTACGTGGCGGCCGTGCTGGGCACGATCCACTTCTACTGGGGCGTGAAGGCGGACACGCGCGAGCCCCTGTGGTTCATGGGGATCGTAGCCGTCCTGCTGCTCGCGAGGCTGCCGGCCGTGCGCCGGATGGCCGGCTCCGTGCGCGCCCGCCGCCGGAGCGCCGGCGAGCGGGTGAGCGCGGGGCGCCGCTCGGAGCCGCTGACTCCCTGACGCGCGCCGGTCGGCGCCGACCACGCGAGGCTCCGACGGATTGCCCCGAGCCCCGGCGCGCGTGCAAGCTACCGTCGATGGGGACGGCGCGGTCGCCGCCGCCCCGCGTCCCTCGCTTCGGGGAGCTTCGCATGCGGTGTCGTGTCTCGCGTCGGTCGTTCGCCCCGCTAGTGCTCGCCGCCCTCGCCGGGCCCGGCACGATCCCCGCGCTCGCCCCCGCCGCCCCGCTCGCGGCGCAGACGGGCGCCGGGAAGCGGCCGCTCGGCGTCGACGACTACGATCGGTGGCGGACCGTCGAGTCGGTACGGCTGTCTCCGGACGGCGAGTGGGTCACCTTCGCCTACGGCCACCGGCTGGAGGACGACACGCTCGTCGTGCGGAGCCTCGCCGGCGGCAACGCGCACGAGATCCCGCGCGCCGTCGACCCCGCCTTCTCCGACGACTCCCGCTGGCTGGCGTACCGGATCGCGCCCCCGAAGGCCGGGGCGCGGCACGGCGACCCTCCCCCGGGGGAGATCGGCCTGCTCGATCTCGAGACCGGGCGCCGGGTGACGTGGTCCGGGGGCGGGAGCTTCGCGTTCGCGTCGGGCTCCTCGCACCTCGCGGTCCACAAGCGACCCGCCACGGAGACCGACCACACGGGCTCCGAGCACACGGGCTCCGACCTCGTGGTCCACGATCTGGCGCGGGGCGTGGACATCCTGCTCGGGAACGTCGACAGCTACGCGTTCAACGAGCCGGGGACGATCCTCGCGTACACGGTGGACGCGGCGGGGCGCGATGGGAACGGTCTGTACGTGCTCCACCTCGGGACCGGCGTGCTGCAGACGCTCGACCAGGCGCCGGCGCAGTATGCCAGGCTCGCGTGGAACCGGGCCGGCACCGCGCTGGCGGCGTTGCGCGGCGTGCGGGACGACACGCTCGAGGAGCGCACGAACACCCTGGTCGCCGTGCGCGGGGTAGACGGCGGGGCCCCCCGCGCGCTGTCCTTCGCGCCGGCCGCGCTCCGTGGGCTTCCGGCGGGGCAGGTGATGAGCGAGCGCGGCTCGCTCCACTGGCGGGACGACGGCTCCGCCGTGTTCGTGGGGCTCAAGCCCCAGCGCCGGAAGCTGGAGGAGGACCCCGAGCGCCCGCGCGCGAACGTCGACGTGTTCCACTGGAACGACGAGCGGATCCAGTCGGTGCAGCGGGCCCGGGCGGAGGCCGACCGGAACGTGACCTTCCTGTCGGCCCTCGACCTCGACCGCGCGACCCTCGTCCCACTCGCGGACTCCTCGATGCGGCGCGTCGTCCTGTCGAGCGACGGGAGCCGTGCCGTGGGTCGCGACGACCACGCCTATCTCTCCGACTGGAAGGAGGACCGGGCCGACTACTACCGGGTCGATCCGTCCACCGGCGAGCGCACCCGGTTTCTCGAAGCGCAGGGCCGCACGCTGGGGCTGTCTCCCGATGGGCGCTGGTTCGCCTTCTGGCGCGACGGCCAGGTGTGGGCGTATGACCTCGAGAGGGGAGAGACCCGCAACCTCACGGCGTCCGCGCCGGTCTCGTTCGTGGACGGGGAGTTCGACCACCCGGGCACGCCGCCGCCGTACGGCCTCGCCGGGTGGACCGCGGACGGTCGCGGCCTGATCCTCGAGCACCGCTACGACCTGTGGCTCCAGCCGCTCGACGGCTCGCCGGCCACCGACCTCACCGGTGGCGTGGGGACCCGCGATGAGATCCGTTTCCGCATCGCGCGCGTCGACCCAGACGCGGAAGCCATCGACCTGAGCCGTCCCGTGCTCCTCACCGCCTACGGAGAGTGGACCAAGAAGTCGGGCTTCTACGAGCTCGATCGCGGCCGCCTCACCGAGCGCGTGTTCGAGGACCGGAAGTACGACGAGCTGCTCAAGGCGGCGGACGCCGATCGCTACGTGTTCACACGCTCGACGTTCGCCGAGTTCCCGGACCTGCACGCGAGCGACGGGTCGTTCCGGAACCCGGAGCGGCTGACGGACGCGAACCCGCAGCAGGCGGAGTTCGCGTGGGGGCACCGCATCCTGTTCGAGTTCGAGAACTCGGCCGGGGTACGGCTCCAGGGGACGCTCGCCATCCCCGACTCGTACCGCGAAGACCAGAAACTCCCGATGATCGTCCTGTTCTACGAGAAGAAGTCGCAGGACATGCACGAGTACTACACGCCGCGCTTCGAGAGTGCCGGCTATCCGGCCGGGAACCCCGGGCCCGTGGCCGAGCTCGCCGCGTACGTGAGCAACGGCTACCTCGTCATGCAGCCCGACGTCCACTTCAACACCGGCACCACACACGCCGACATGCTCGACTGCGTGACCGCGGCCACCCGCAAGGTCATCGAGATGGGCTACGCCGACCCCGAGCGCATCGCGCTGGGCGGCGGGAGCTTCAGCGGGGGCGGAGCGGCGTTCATCTCCACGCGGACCGACATGTTCGCCGCCATCGTGGCGCGCGCCGCGCCCATCAACCTGGCGGGGGAGTTCGACATCCTGTTCGGGAGCGGCGACAACAACCACCAGTACGACATCTACGGGCAGGGGCGATACGGCACGAACCCGTTCGACGACTTCGAGCTGTATCGCGAGCAGTCACCCATCACGCGCGTCGAGGACATGAACACGCCGCTTCTCTACCTGCACGGCGTCCAGGATGGCTCGGTCGAGTACCTGCAGGGGATGGAGTTCTACAACGCGCTCCGCTTCCTCGGGAAGCCGATCATCTTCCTGTCGTATCCGGACGAGGGGCACAACCTGCACCGGTACGAGAACCAGCGGGACTTCGTCGAGCGCCTGTGGCAGTTCCTCGACCACTACCTCAAGGACGCCCCCGCGCCGGGCTGGATGACGCACGGGGTGCGCTTCCTGGACCGGGGGTACTGAGCGCGGGCCGCGAGCGCTCGACGTCGCGGCCCGCCGGTCGATGGTCAGTCGTTTCCGGTGTCGACCGTCAGCGTCTGCCAGATGTTGTCGTCGTGCGCGCCGATCGCGCGGAGCGCGGCCTCGTAGCCCTGGGGGTGCGCCTCGAACGCGCGAACATCATCGCCCACATGTCGTCGATGGCGTCCCAGCTCGGGAGCAGATACACGATCTGCCAGTTCATCGGCCCCCCGCTGGCGTGCTCTTCCACCGCCCATCCGTTGATGAGCCCCGCATCCATGGCCGCCCGCAGGGCCGGCACCCACACATCGGAGTAGAAGGTGCGCCACGCGTCCATCCCCGCGGGCGCGATCTCGAACGAGGCGACGTATCGGAACGCGGTGGCCGGAGCGCGGCGCCGAACGACAGGGCGGAGCCCAGCACGGCGAGCAGGGGGATGCGCGTCATCGAAGCCTCCTTTGGCGAGGATGTGGGGAGATGCGGCCGCTTCCACACGAGGGACACGACGACCCCGGGGAGGAGGGCGTCCGGGGGTTCACGGGAAGGCGCGCACCGACCACACGGCGCGTCGCGGTCCGTTCGTGCGGGCCACGGGGCCCATCGGCCGGAATGTAGCGCGGCATCTCCGGGGCCGACCAGAGGGCCGGACGCAGCTGCCGGCCTATCGTGCCGGCCCGCTGGTCCAGTCGTCGCTCACCGGCCTTGCCGCGTCCCATCCCCGGGGTGACCTTGTCCGATCGGTCGGGTGCGCGGCCGTCTCCATTCCATCCACGAGGTCCTCCGTGCGATACGGTCCCTGGCTCGCCCCGGGCGTGGTGCTCTGTCTGACCGGCGTCACCGGTCCCGCGCCCCCGGCCGCGGTTTCCGCGGGGCTTCCCGACATCGTCATCAACGACAACCGCATCCCTGCGGGAACGCTCGTCGGTGGTGCCCTCGAGCTGGAGCTCGAGATCGTCGTGGGCGACTGGCACCTGCTCGGCGACGACCAGCCGCCGGGTCGGGTGCTCGCCTTCGCCGAGCGGGGGAAGGCGCCCTCGATCCCGGGGCCCCTGATCCGCGTCCCGCTGGGCACCGAGGTGCGCGTCACGATCACGAATCCACTCGACTCGGCCGCTACGCTCCACGGTCTGAGCGCCCGACGGAACGGGCTCGCGCCACCGCTCCGCATCCCGGCGGGTGGGACCCGCGCGGTGCGCTTCGTGGCCGACGCCCCCGGGACGTATTTCTACTGGGGGGGCACCGGCGACGAGCCCCTCGCCGACCGAGCGTGGGAGGACAGCCAGCTCACCGGCGCCCTGGTCGTGGACCCGACGCGGCCCGCGGCGGAGGACCGCATCTTCATGATCGGGATGTGGTTCGATGGCCGGCTGGAGGACGGGAACCCGGACTTCGGCCGCCAGTTCCTGGTCATCAACGGACGCCCGTGGCCCCACGACGAGCGGCTGACCTACGCCGTGGGGGACTCCATCCGGTGGCGCATCATCAATGCGTCCGCGGAGCCCCACGCCATGCACCTGCACGGGTTCTTCTACCGCGTGGGCGCGCACGGGGATCTGGCGCGGGACACGGTCTACTGGCCCGAGCAGCGCCGCACCGAGGTGACGGAGGACATCGGGATCGGCCAGACGATGGCCCTCGCGTGGTTCGCGGATCGCCCCGGTGGCTGGATCTTCCACTGCCACATGAGCGCGCACGTCATCCCGAACCCGCGCATGGACGTCAAGCTGAGCGAGGAGGAGCGCTTCCTGCCCTTCTACCGGAACGGGCACCAGGATGTCGATGCGAACCACCACGCCATGGAAGGCATGGGCGGCCTGGTGCTCGGGATCTACATCCGACCCCCGGAGGGCTGGACCCCGGACGAGCCGAAGCGGCGCGAGATGCGTCTGTTCGTCCAGTCGGCGCCGGCGACCGGAGGCCTGAGCGGGCGCCAGTTCGCCTACGTGCTCCAGGAGGGAGACACCGAGCCGGCGCCCGATTCCGTGCGTCTGCCGGGCTCCCCCCTCGTGCTCCACAGGGGCGAGCCGACGGCGATCAAGGTGTTCAATCGCACCGACGAGCCCACGCAGGTGCACTGGCACGGGCTGGAGATCGAGAGCTACTACGACGGCGTCGCGGGCCTCGGAGGGTATCCGCGCCACCTCACGCCGGCGATCGCGCCCGGCGACTCGTTCGAGATGCGGATCACCCCGCCCCGCGCCGGGAGCTTCATGTACCACACGCACGTGAGCGACCTCAGGCAGCAGGGCTCAGGGCTGTACGGGGCGTTCATCGTCCTCGACGAAGGCGAGACGTGGGATCCCGATACGGATCGCGTGTTCCTGTTCGGTGAGTCGCCGTTCCGCGACGACGAGGTGCCGGTCCTCAACGGGGCGAACCCGACGCAGCCCATGGAGCTCGAGACCGGGAAGACATACCGGCTCCGCTTCATGCAGATCACCCTGAACCGTCCGGCGACCCGCGTGCGCCTGGTGCGGGAGGGGTTCCCGGTGCGCTGGGTCCCGCTCGCCAAGGACGGGTTCGACCTGCCCGCCGCACAGCGCAAGCCGGTCCTCGCCGATCAGACCATCGCCGTGGGCGAGACGTTCGACTACGAGTACCGGACGCCGGCCCGACCGACCGAGCTGCGCGTGGAGCTCCGTACGGGAGACGGGGGACTCCTCGTGGAGCAGGTGGTGAAGGTGGTGGCTTCCGGGAGCTGACCCGGGCCCCGGAGCCCGGAAGAAAGCGACGATCCCTCGACAACGGAAGGCGACGCTATTCCTGGCGCAGGGTCTCGGTGGGATCCACGCGCGCCGCCCGGCGGGCAGGGATCCAGGCGGCGGCCAGGATCGCGAGGGCGATCACCGCCGCCACGACCGTGAGGATCGCCGGATCGCGGGCCTCGACGCCGAACAGCTGGCTCTCAATCAGGCGAGTGAGCCCCAGCGATCCGGCGATCCCGAGGCCGATCCCGACCGCGCCGAGCGCGGCCCCCCAGCGGATGATCGACGCTACCACCCGGCCCGGTCCGGCCCCGAGCGCCAGCCGGATCCCGATCTCGCGGGCTCGCTGGCTGACGGCGTAGGAGAGGACGCCATATACGCCCACGATCCCGAGCAGGAGGGCCAGCCCCGCGAAGGCGGTGAGGAGCATCATCCGGAAGCGTTGACTGTCGAGCGAGGACGCCAGCCGGTCTTCGACGGTCGCGAGGTCGTAGACCGGTAGGTCGGGGTCGAGATGCCAGACCTGCTGGCGGATCGCGGGCGCCAGCGTCTCGAGCGGCTGCTTGGTGTAGACGACGAACGTCTGCGACGACCAGGAGACCTGCCCCACCGGCACGTACACACCGGGAGTGGCCCTGCTCCCGAGACCGTACTGCCGCACGTCCTCCACGACTCCGACCACCTCGCGCTCCTCGTCGTCCCCGTACGAGATACGGAGCCGCCGTCCGATCGCGTCCCGGCCCGGGAACAGCACCTCCGCCAGACCACGCCCGATGACGACGACGGGTGGGGCCTCTGCGCGGTCGCGCTCGTCCAGCGGCCGTCCCCCCAGGAGCCGGATCCCGGCCGCTTCGAGGTACCCGGGTGTGACGACGCGGAATGGGGCGGAGGCGGTGGGCGCCTCGCCGTCCGGGTCATCTGCCATTGCCATCGTCTGGAACCAGGGCACGCCCTCGAGTGGGATCCGGTTGGCGGCCCCCACGGCCCGCACCCCCGGCAGCGCCCCGATCGCGCGCCGCAGATCCGCGTAGAAGCTCCGCATGGCCTCCTCGGTCTCGTAGCGTGTGTCGGGCAGTGAGACGCGGAAGACCACACGGTCGGCAGTCTCGAACCCGGGATCCACCGCCTGGAGCTCGCGGAGGGTCCGGATCAGAAGGGCGGCACCCACCGTCAGCATCACGGCGATCCCGATCTCCCCCACGATGAGTCCGGTCATCAATCGGTCGCGCCGAATCCCGGCTGCGGCGCGACGCCCCACGCCGCCGACCAGCTCTCCCTCGGGACGTCGCGACAGACGCCACGCCGGCAGCAGACCGGCGCACAGGGCCGCGACCGCCGCCAGCCCGAGCGCGACGAGGATCACGCGGGCATCGAGACCGGAATCGGGCATGCGGGGGAGCGTGCCGGGCTGGACGGCGCCGATGCCACGCTCGACGAGAAACGCGATCCCGACGGCGAACGCCCCGGCGAGCCCGGCGAGCACGAGATTCTCGGTCAAGAGCTGCCGGACGATACGCAGCCGGGATGCGCCGAGAGACCTGCGGAGCGCCATCTCGGGCAGGCGGGTCGAGACCCGTGCCAAGAGGAGGTTCGCGAGGTTCGCGGCGCCAATGAGCAGGACGAGTCCGACGGCCCCCAGCCACAGGAGCATCGCGGGCCGCGCGTCGCCCAGCTCCTCCTGCCGCAGCGACACGGCCTGGATGCCGTACCCCGCGTCGGTGTCGGGATTGGCGGCGGCCAGGCGGTCCGCGACGAGAGCCGCCTCGGTCCGCGCCTCGTCGAGTTCGACCCCATGACCGAGAAGCGCAGCCACGTACAGGTAGTGGGCCTCCCGGGCGTCCGACAGCGGCCCGAGTGGCAGCCACAGGTCCGCCGGACGGAGCGGCGCGTATCCCGGCGGCATCACGCCGATGACATCGTAAGGCTGGCCATCGAGGATCACCGGTCGCTCGAAGACGTCGCGGCCCCCCCCGTATCGCTCGACCCAGAGGCGGTGGCTCAGCACGACGGCGTGCACCCCGGAAGCCGCCTCGTCCGGAGAGAACCAGCGTCCGAGTCGTGGAGAGACGCCGAACACCCTCGCGGCATCTGCCGAGGCGAGAGCTCCGGCCACCTGTTCCGGTTCCCCCGCTCCGGTGAGCGTGAAGGACCCCGTGCTCAGGACCGCGAACGCGGAGAACGACCGCATCTGCTCCCGCCAGTCGGAGATCTTCCCCGGAGCGACCGTCCAGGGGGCCCCCTCCGGCGACAGCTCCGAGAGCACCGCGATGCGGTCCTCGGTGGGGTAGGGGAGCGGGCGGAAGAGGACCGAGTCGACCACGCCGAACATGCCGGCCGTCGCCCCCACGCCGAGGGCCAGGGTGAGGACGGCCACGCTCGTGAAGCCGGGTCGCTTGCGGAGCGTGCGCCACGCGTAGCGCAGGTCCTGGCCGAGCGTGGCGGCGCGCTCGCGCCGCCGGCGACGGGTCTCCGCCACGCGGTCCTCGCGCGCGCACTCCCGGCGGATGGCCACGAGGTCGCCCATCTTCTCGGCCGCCGCCCGGCGGGCCGCCTCGGGGGACATCCCGGCCCTCTCGTACATCCGCGCGCGCTCGTCGAGGTGGAACGCGAGCTCGACGTTCGTGTCCGCGTCGGGATCCCGCCCGTGAAGCCGCAGGTACCGCCGCCAACGCGGCTCGTCCGCGGGGGGGCTCACGAGCCCGCCTCCGCCGCGACCGGTGGGCGGGTGGACTCGAGCACCCGCCGCACCGCCTCCGCGAACCGGGCCCATTCGGAGGATTCCTGCGCGAGGCGCTTTCGACCGGCCGCCGTCAGCTCGTAGTACTTCGCCCGGCGGTTGTTCTCCGTGAGCCCCCACGTCGCCGTCACCCAGCCCTTCCGCTCCAGCCGGTGGAGGGCGGGATACAGCGACCCGTCCTCGATGCGCAGCGCATGGCCCGCCGTCCGCTCCAGCCACAGCGCGATCCCGAAGCCGTGCATCGGTCCCCACGACAGGGTCTTGAGGAGCAGGACATCCAACGTGCCCATCAGGAAGCGTCGATCGTCGCTCGCCATCGGCTCGTCCTCCTCGTCGAGACGCCCGCATCCACGGGCGCGTGGCACTCATCAAGAAATGCTAGGGGAGCGTAGTGCCGGTCCCCTGGAAAAACAAGGGGGCGCCCCCGGTCGGGGCCATTGACGGGGGCGGATCGCGGCTCGAAGCTGTGGCGCCGGGCCCCGTCGCCGGGAGCCCCGCGCACTCTTCTCGATCGGGAGGCCACCCGGAGATGCTCGGGACCCTCGACTGGCTCGTCCTCGCCGTCTACTTCGCGGCGATCGCCGGCATCGCGTGGTGGGCCCTCACGCAGCGGACCGACTCCTCCGACGACTACTTCCTCGCCGGGCGCCACGTCGGCTGGTTCGTGGTCGGCGCCTCCGTGTTCGCCTCCAACGTGGGGTCCGAGCACGTGGTCGGGCTGGCGGGCGCCGGGGCATCGAGCGGCGTCGTGCTCGGGCACTACGAGCTCCACTCGTGGCTCCTGCTCCTCCTCGGCTGGGTGTTCGTGCCCTTCTACATGCGGAGCCGGGTGTTCACCATGCCCGAGTTCCTCGAGCTCCGCTACGGGCCGGCGGCACGCTGGTTCCTGTCGATCGTCATGCTCGTGGGCTACGTGCTCACGAAGATCTCGGTCACCATCTACGCGGGCGCGGTCGTGTTCCAGGTCCTCATGGGGATCGAGTTCTGGACCGGGGCCCTGGTCATCGTGCTGCTCACGGGCATCTACACCGTGCTCGGCGGCCTGCGGGCCGTGGTGTACACCGAGGCGCTCCAGGCGATCGTCCTCATCGTGGCGTCCGCGCTCATCACGACGCTGGGTCTGGTCGCGATCGGCGGTCCGGGCGAGCTCATCGCGGCGGTGGGGCCCGAGCGGCTGAACATGTTCCTGCCCGCCGATCACCCCGACTTCCCGTGGACCGGGATGGTGTTCGCGCCGCCCATCGTGGGGCTGTGGTACTGGTGCACGGACCAGTACATCGTGCAGCGCGTGATCGCCGGACGCGGGGAAGCCGAAGCCCGGCACGGGACGATCTTCGCCGGCTATCTGAAGCTCCTCCCGTTCTTCATCTTCCTGGTGCCCGGTCTGGTGGCGTTCGCGCTCTCCCGGACCGGTCGGCTCGCGCTCCCGGAGGCCGACCAGGCCTTCCCCGCGCTCGTCGCCACCCTACTCCCCACGGGGCTGCGGGGGCTCGTGGCCGGCGGGCTGCTCGCCGCCCTCATGAGCTCGCTCGCCGCGGTGTTCAACTCCTCCTCCACCATCTTCACGATGGACATCTACAAGACGCTCCACCCGGACGCTCCCGAGCGCCGCCTCGTCCTCGTGGGGCGGATCGCGACCGGCGTCCTGGTCGTCCTCGGCATCCTGTGGATCCCGTTCCTCCGCGGCCTGTCGGGCGAGCTGTACAGCTATCTCCAGAGCGTGCAGGCCTACATCGCGCCGCCCATCGCGGCCGTGTTCCTGCTCGGGGTGTTCTGGAAGCGGATCAACGGGGCGGGGGCGATGACCGCGCTGGTGGGGGGTTTCGCGCTCGGGATGGGACGGCTGGTCGCGGAGCTGAACAAACAGACTCTGGGCGGCCCCCTGCGCTGGTACGCCGAGGTCAACTTCCTCCACTTCGCGATGCTGCTGTTCGCGATCTGCATGGCGCTCCTGATCGGAGTGAGCCTCGTCACGCGGGCGCCCCCACCCGATTCGATCCGCGGGCTCACCTACGGCACGACCGTCGCCGAGGACCGGCGGCGCTCGCGGGCCACCTGGGGCACGGCCGAAGTGGTGCACTCGGTCGTGATCGTGGTGCTCATCCTCGCCATCCTGGTGACGTTCTCGCCGCTTGGGCTCGGGGGGTAGCCGGGAATGTCGGCCGGTCCCTCCCGGGGTTGCCGCGCGTTCACCGCCCGGGGCACCTTGCCGGCGGTCGTCGACCCCCCGATCCCGGAGGACCACCCGATGCTCGCCCGCGATCGTCTCTCCCTCGCGACCCTCGTCGCGTCGTTGGCATGGCTCGCCACCACGCTCCCGGCCCGAGCCCAGGAGGAGGCGCTGCCGGTCGTCGTGCGGGCGGCCCGGCTCCTGGACGTGGCCTCCGGCCGCATCGTCGCGAACCCGGTCGTCGTCGTGCGCGATGGACGGATCGCGGCGGTGAACCCGGCGCGCGTCCCCGAATCGTCTCGCGACATCGACCTCGGGGACGTGACCCTGGTGCCGGGATTCACCGACCTCCACACGCACCTCGCGTCACAGATCTCGTCCCGGTCGTTCATCCAGCCGGTGACCGACACCGAGGCGGATCTGGCGTACGATGCGGCCAGGCACGCGCGCACCACCCTCATGGCGGGGTTCACGACGGTGCGCGATTTCGGTGGCGACGTGACGGTGGCCCTCGGCAAGGCGGTGGAGGAGGGGGACGTGCCGGGTCCGCGCGTCTTCCCGTCCCGGAACATGATCGGCATCACGGGTGGTCACTGCGACGTGACCGGGTTCGCGCCCGGGATCGCCGAGCAGACGGTCGAGGACGGCGTCGCCGACGGGCCCTGGGAGGTCGTCCGCGCGGTCCGCTACCAGATCAAGCACGGCGCGACCTGGATCAAGACGTGCGCGACCGCCGGCGTCCTCTCCTTCGAGGGGCAGGTGGGCGCGCAGCAGTACTCGCAGGAAGAGCTCGACGCGATGGTCGAGGAAGCTGCGCGACACGGCATCAAGGTGGCCGCCCACGCGCACGGCACCGAGGGGATCAAGGCCGCGATCCGGGCCGGCGTGGCCACCATCGAGCACGGCTCGATGCTGGACGACGAGGCGATCGCGATGATGAAGGAGCGCGGCACCTACCTCGTCCCCACCACCTACCTGGTCGACGCCATCCCCCTCGATCAGCTCCCGCCTCCCGTGCGCGCGAAGGCCGAGGAGGTCCTCCCGCTGGCGCGCGCGAGCCTCCGGAGGGCGATCGCGGCCGGCGTGCGGATCGCGTTCGGGACCGACGCGGGGGTGTATGCGCACGGGGACAACGCGAAGGAGTTCGAGGTTCTCGTGCGTCTGGGCATGAGCGAGCTCGACGCGCTGCGCAGCGCCACGACCGTGGCGGCCGAAGTCCTCGAGCGGACGGACGAGCTGGGCCGGATCGCCCCCGGCTTCCGGGCCGACATCGTGGCGCTGCCGGGGAACCCGCTCGAGGACATCACGGTGACGGAGCGCCCGACGTTCGTCATGAAGGACGGGCACGTGTTCCGACACGACGCGCTGGGGATCGGGGCGGAGCACGCGGCGACCCCCTAGCCCCGGGTTCCGCGTGCGTTCGCGCGGCCGGGGCCCGAGCGTCCCGTGCTGAGCATCCTCGTCGTGGCGTGCGCCCTGGCGCTCGCCGGCTATCTGTCGTTTTCGCGGCGCGTGGCGGCGTCCTCCGCCTGGCGGGCCACCGCTACCCCCCTCGCATCGATCATGGGGAGCGGCTTCCTCATCAGCGCCCCGCTCCTGGCCGGGCTCGTCGGGGTGCGGGCCGTCCTCTTCATGGCCGTGCTGCTCCCCGTCGCCTACGCGCTCGGCGGCGTGATGCGGTTCAACATCCGTCACTTCGAGCCGATCGAGACGGACGAGGGGCCGGCCCGGAAGGTGGCCCTCGCCTCCCGCGTCGTGCTCACCGCGGCGTATTTCGTGTCGGTGTCGTACTACCTCCAACTTCTCGCGGCCTTCGCCCTCCACGCGCTCGGCAGCGAATCGACGCTCGCGGCCCGCCTGGTCACGAGCGGGCTCCTGCTCGTGATCGGCGGAGTGGGGATGTGGCGCGGGCTCGATGAGCTCGAGGTCATCGAGAAGTACGCCGTCAGCCTCAACCTCGGGATGATCGCGGCCCTCATCCTGGCGCTGGCGTGGTACAACGTGGCCCGGGTAGTCGGGGGGAGCTGGTCGCTCCCCACGCTCGATTCCTCGGTGTCGCTCCGTGACGCGCGCGTCCTCCTGGGGCTCCTCATCATCGTCCAAGGGTTCGAGACGTCCCGCTACCTGGGTGACGAGCACCCTGCCGAGCTCCGCGTGAGGACGATGCGGACGGCCCAGCTCACCGCCTCTGCCGTCTACCTGGCGTTCACGGGGCTGGCCACGGTGCTGTTCGAGCCCGATCTCGGCTCTCGGGTGACCGACGTGATCTCGATGACCGCACCGGTCGCCGTCGTCCTCCCCGCGCTGCTCACGATCGCGGCGGTCGGGAGCCAGTTCAGCGCCGCCGTCGCGGATACGGAGGGCGCCGGCGGACTCATCGAGGACCTCAGCCGCCATCGGCTGAAGGAGCGGTACGGCTATGCCCTCATCCTGGCGGGAACGGTGGCGCTGACGTGGGTCACGGACGTGACGGGGATCATCGCGTACGCCTCGCGCGCGTTCGCGCTCTACTACGCGGTCCAGTGCGCGGTAGCGTGGATGGTGGCGGGATCCGGCGGGTCGATCGCGTGGGCTCGAGCGCGCCGGATCGGGTACGCGGGGCTCGCGGTCGTGTGTCTGGCCGTCGCCATCCTCGGCCTGCCGGTGGAATGACGGGAACCGACGCCCGGCCGCGAGGCATTGGTCAGCCTTCCCCGCACACCGGTGCCCCGGCACCGCGTACGCGCGACATCGCCTCGACGACCGTCCGCCGCTCTTCGGCCTCGAGGTGATCGAAGAACAGACGCTGGAGGTCCTCGACGTGCACCGCGAGGGCCCGGTCGAGCGCCTCGCGCCCCGCGTCGGTGATCGCCACGTACTGGACCCGGCGGTCCTCCTCGCACGAGCGCCGCTCCGCGTAGCCGTTCTCGGCGAGGCGATCGACGAGCCGGGTGACGCCACCCGAGGACAGCAGCGTCTGCTCGGCGAGGGTCCCCATCGTCAGCGCACCCCCGGCCCGCTCGATGCGCAGGAGGGCCTCGAACCAGACGAATCCGAGGTCCACCTGCCCGCGCAGCGAGCGGTCGAGCTCCTTCTCGAGATGCCGCATGGCCTCGAGCACGGCTCCGTAGTCGTCGATCCGGGGGTCTCTTGCTTTCGCCATGAAATTATCTTAACTTAAAATTATTGCCAATGCAAATACTGTCGAGTAAGATAACTGCTCCACGGCACGCGAGCGACTCCGGCCCTGGCCGCCCGGTCGCACCTACACAAGAAGGAGTTCGACCTATGACGACAACCTCGACGTTCCCCGAGACGGGAACCTGGCAGATCGACCCCGCACACACCTCCATCGCCTTCACCGTGCGCCACCTCGTGGCGGCAAAGGTACGGGGACGCTTCGATTCGTTCGAGGGCGTGATCGAGGTCGGTGACGCCCCGCGGGACAGCTCGGTCGAGGTCTCGATCGATGCCGCCTCGCTCGACACGGGTGTGGCGGACCGCGACCGGCATCTGAAGAGCGGCGACTTCCTCGACGTCGAAAACTACCCGAGAATCGAGTTCCGCTCCACGGCCGTCCGCGAGACGGGATCGGGCTACGAGGTGGACGGGAATCTGACGATCCGCGGCGAGACCCGCCCGGTGACGCTCGACATGGAGTTCGGCGGCGTGGTCACCGATCCATGGGGGAACGACAAGGCGATCTTCTCGGGCGAGGGGAAGATCGACCGGGGCGACTGGGGCCTGACGTGGAACAAGACCCTCGAGACGGGTGGCCTGCTCGTCGGCAAGGAGGTCGCCATCGACATCGAGGCCCAGGCGCAGATCGGCTGACCGGACGCGGTCGGGGCGGGCGGCCCTGCGGGGCCGTCCACCGCCGGGCGGCCGACCGATGTATGTTGTGCGGACTCCATCGACGACCCGTCAGGACCCGGAGGATCCGATGAGCCGCAGCACCGCGCGGACCGCCGCACTCACCGCCGTCGTCACGCTCGTGGTGCTCGCCGCGGGCGCCCTCGCCTTCATCTACTCGGGGATCTACGACGTTTCCGCCACGAGCGGCCACACGCGACTCGGCCGCCGGGTCCTGAACACCATCCGGGAGCGCTCCATCGACGTCCGCGTCGGCCGCGTCCCCGACCCGCCGCCCGCGGACTCGGCCATGCTGGCGGAGGGATTCGAGCACTATCACGCGATGTGCGTGGAGTGCCACGGCGCCCCGGGCATCGACAGGGGCGAGGTCGGCGAGGGGATGACACCCGAACCTCCCGAGCTCGACGAGGAGGCCGAGGAGATGAGCACGAAGGAGCTGTTCTGGATCACCCGGAACGGTATCAAGTTCGGCGGCATGCCCGCCTTCGGCCCCACCCACAGCGACCAGCAGATCTGGGGGATCGTGCGCTTCGTCGAGCTGCTTCCCGAGATGAGCCCGGCGGACTACCAGGACTGGGTCGAGAGCTACGCGTCCGCGGACCCGGAGGAGGAGGAAGGCCACACGCACCCGCCCGGTACCCCGCCGCACGAGCACTGACGCGGCGGGGCGCCGCTCGAGGTGCCCGTGTCGCTCACCGTCCGTGTGTTCCTCGGTCTGATCGCCGGTCTCGTCGCGGGGCTGGTGATCTCGGCCGTCCCCTCGCTCGACGGCGTGGTCGCCTGGATCGAGCCGATCGGGACGCTGTGGGTGAACGCGA
>Ga0307444_1000380_pt1 | contig 21582 bp, 10 predicted proteins | sample SalMarSW160340MG_FD_202145 | JGI IMG/M metagenome (GOLD analysis project Ga0307444, IMG submission 202145) | Salt marsh sediment microbial communities from the Plum Island Ecosystem LTER, Massachusetts, United States - SW1603-40 | ecosystem: Environmental > Aquatic > Marine > Intertidal zone >...
GCGACGAGTTTCGCTTGAAGGGAAGCGGGGTCGTAGCTGGCGCCCGTCGCGCGGTCGACCTCCATCAGGACATCCGGATCATCTCCGCGGACGAGTTCGCCGTCACCCTCTACTCCCACCGGGACGGCAAGGACGTGAAGATCATGGAGCGCGTGTATTCCAGAAAGTGAACCAAGCGGGGGCCGCGGTCGGCATCACCCGGACGCCCTCCGTCCGCGCCGCCGCGGCACCCCGGCCCACCCCTCCGCATGCGAGAGCTCCACGCCCTCGGGACCTGCCGGTCCGGGAGCGTGGCGCGTTTCAGCCGCCGGGCGCCCGCCGCGATTCGTCCGGGTCCGGCCAGCGCCTCCCTAGGCATGCACACGACCCGGCCATAGGCTTCCCGCCCCATGCCGCGCCCCGGGAGGGGGACGGGGCGGCCGCCAGCACGAGGTTCGGCTCAGCCATGAAGATCGGTCTCGTAGGGTTCGCGGGGTCGGGGAAGACCACCGTGTTCAACGCAATGACGGGGCTCGACGTCCCGGTCGGATTCGGTGGCGAGGTGCGGCTCGGCACCGTGAAAGTGCCCGATGCCCGGATCGACGCGCTGAGCGAGATCTTCTCGCCCCGGAAGACCACTTACGCCGAGATCACCTTCTGCGACATCCCGGGCGAGCACGGGGCCGACAAGAAGGGTCTGTCGCCTCGCGCCCTCCAACAGATCCGCGACCAGGAAGCGTTGTGCCTGGTGATTCGCGATTTCGACAGCCCGGCGCTTTCCGGGGCTCCCGATCCGGCCGGCGACCTCGAGGCCTTTCATGCCGAATGCGTGCTCGCCGACCTCGAGATCGTGGAGCGCCGTGTGGCCCGGGCCCGCAAGGAAGGCGCGTCGGCTCCGGAGGTAGCGACGTTCGAGCGGATGCGCGCCGCGCTCGAGCACGAGCGGCCCCTGCGCTCGCTGGACGCCACCGAGCTCGACCGGAGCTACACGCGTGGCTACGGGCTGCTCACCGATCGGCCGCTTCTCGTCGCGCTCAACCGAGACGAGCGGCGGGCCGCCGAGCCGCTGCGCCCCGAGCTGGCGGTTCGGATCGGGTCGCTCGATGCGGCGGGGCTCGTCCTGTCGGCCGCGCTCGAGGCCGAGATCGCGGGGCTGGAGGCGGTGGATCAGGCGGCGTTCCTGGCGGATCTGGGGCTCGAGGAATCCGCGCTGGCGCGCTTCATCCGCACTGCGTACGGCCTTCTCGACCTGATCTCCTTCTTCACCGTGGGGCCGGACGAGGTGCGCGCGTGGACGATCCGCCGCGGAACCAACGCCCGCAAGGCGGCCGGACGCATCCACACCGACCTCGAGCGCGGGTTCATCCGGGCGGAGGTGATCCCCTACGCCGTGTTCATGGAGCACGGGGCCGAAACGGCGGTGAAGGAGGCGGGCCGGCTCCAGGTGGAGGGCAAGGACTACATCGTGTCCGACGGCGACATCCTGCACGTGAGGTTCGCCGTGTGATGCCGCACCGCCGCTGGACGGCGAGCCGGTCCGGGTCATAACGTCGAGCATGTCGACCTCCGGTCCGCTCCAGCGCTGGGTGTCCCGTCTGCTGGGAGATTCCCGGGAACCCGACAGGCCCCTGGCGACGTCCGATCTTGCCGCCGGCGCCCGCGTGGGCCGTTACGTGATCGTGGAGCGGTTGGGGCGGGGGGGAATGGGGGTCGTGTACCACGCCCGCGACACGACGCTCGACAGGGCCGTGGCGCTCAAGTTCCTCCCCCCACATCTCAACGAGGACCGGGACGCCGCGCAACGCCTGCTGGTCGAGGCGCGGGCGGCGGCGCGCATCGACCACCCCAACATCTGCACCATCCACGAGATCGGGTGGCTCGACGACGGGCGCTCGTTCATCGCGATGGCGTACTACGAGGGCCGGACGCTGGGCGCCACGCTGCGCGAGGATGGACCGATGGGCCCCCGACGCGCGGCCGGAGTCGGGCTCGCGCTGGCCCGCGGTCTGGAGCGGGCGCACGCCGCCGGCATCATCCATCGCGACATCAAGCCGGCCAACGTGTTCCTGACGGCGGATGGTCCCGTGAAGATCCTCGATTTCGGGATCGCCAAGCTGCCCGGTGTCGACCTCACGCGAGAGGGCGCGGCCATCGGGACCGTGGCGTACATGAGCCCCGAGCAGATCCAGGGCCAGGAGGTCGACGCCCGCACCGACCTGTGGGCCCTCGGCGTCGTGCTGTACGAGATGTGCGCCGGCGAGCGTCCGTTCGTGGGCGACGACCAGGTCGTGCTCCTGCACCAGATCCTCGAGCTCGATCCACCGCCGCTCTCGGAGCTGCTGGCTGGCGTCCCGGCGGAGTTCTCGGACCTCGTGGAGCGCTGCCTGCGGAAGAACCGCCAGGAGCGCCCGGTCACGGCGGCCGGGCTGATCAAGGTGCTGGAGTCCGTGGTGGCGGAGGAGCCGAGAGCGGGGGGCGCCGGACGCGGGACGCCCCACTCCGCCGCCGCTCCCGGGCTGGCGGCGGGCGGCGAGCGACGCCCGACCACCGTTCTCGTCGCCGAGCTGTCCGGCCGGGGGGCGCTCGAGGAGGCGCTGTCGCCCGAGCGCGTGGACGCCTTCGTCGACGCGTGCCACACGGCCATGGAGGCCCAGATCGTCCGGCACGGCGGCATCGTGAACCGCCGCGGCCGTGAGCGGACGCACGGCTTGTTCGGCATCCCCGTGGCCCGCGAGGACGATGCCCTGCGCGCCGTTCGCAGCGCACGGGCGTTGATCCAGTGCGTGGACGAGATCGCCCGCGAGGCGGGCGTCCACGACCGTGTGGGGCTCCGCTGCGGGCTCGACAGCGGCCGGGTGGTTGCCCGCGAGGAGGCGGGCGGCGAGGCCCGCTTCCGCGTGGTGGGGGGGCCCGCCGAGCGCGTGTTGCGGATCGCGCCGCTGGCCCGCCCCGGGGACGTGCTGATCAGCGAGCCCTGCCGACGCCTCGTCACCCCCTTCTTCGAGACCGAGCCCGGTCCCGCCGTGCCCGGCGATGCGGATGACGCGGGCTCCCGGACGTTTCGAGTGCTCGCCGAGACGGGGATCCGCACCCGGCTGGAGGCGGCGACGGCCGACGATCTCACCGACCTCACGGGACGCGATCTCGAGCTCCGCACCCTGTTCGGCGCCCTCGATGCCGCCGCCCGGGGGGAGGGCGCCCTGGTCACGATCACGGGCGAGATCGGCGTCGGAAAGAGCCGTCTGCTGTACGAGTTCGAGCAGCGCATCGATCGCGAGCGATTCGATGTGGCGAGAGGCCGCTGTCTGCCATCGGGGAGCGATGTCCCCTACCTGCCGTTCGTGGATGTGCTGCGCGACAGCCTCGGTCTCGACGAGCTCGATGGACGGGAGGACGCGCGTGTCGTGGGCGAGCGGGTGCGGGGGATCGCGCCCGAGCTGGAGGGCTACATCCCCTTCTACCTCCAGCTGCTCTCGATGGAGGGGAACGAGGGGCGGACGCTCCAGGAATCGTTGGCGGGAGAGCAGCTGCGGCTGGCCCTCGTCGAGAGCCTGTCGGCCCTTCCGACCCTGCGGGCACAGCGCCGCCCCGGGATCCTCCTCCTCGAGGACTGGCAGTGGGCCGATGGGCCCTCGCGCCAGGTGCTGCACCAGCTGCTCGAGATGGCGTCGGCCTACCCCCTGCTGGTCGTCGTCACGACGCGGCCGGAGCCGGAGATCGACTGGGGCTCGCCGGGCCGTCACACCCCCATCGTGCTGGGACCGGTCGGTCCCGAGGACTCCGCGCGGATCGTGCGCTCCGTGCTCGGGGCCGAGGAGGTCCCGGACGCCCTCCTGGAGGTCCTCCACGAGCGCACGGGCGGAAATCCATTCTTCCTCGAGGAGATGTGCCACGCCCTGCGCGAGTCCGGGACGGTGAGCGTGGACGGCGCTCGCGTCTCGGTCGGAGCGGCGATCGACCGCCTCGAGCTGCCCGACACCGTGCAGGGCGTCGTCCGCACGCGGCTCGACCGGCTCGACGGGGACGCCCGTCGCCTGATCCGGTACGCGGCCGTGATCGGCCGGGAGTTCGGACGCGATGTCCTCGAGCACGCCATGCCGGGGGCCGACGACCCGTCCGCGGGGCTCGAGCGACTGCGGGAACTGGGTCTCATCCAGCGCATCCGCGTCGTTCCGAAGCTCGTGTACCGGTTCAAGCATGCGCTCACGCAGGAAGTGGCGTACGACAGCCTCCTCGACCGGCAGCGGTCCGAGATCCACGGCCAGGTGGGGAGAGCCCTCGAGACGCTGCACACGGATCTCCTCGACGAGCAGCGCGACGCGCTGGCCGAGCACTTCGCGCGTGCCGGGGAATGGGGAAAGGCGGTGGAGTACGGGATGGCGGCCGCGGACCGCCTGTGGTCGCTGAGCGAGGTCGCCGAGGCGTCGGAAACCCAGGCCCGGGCGATGGAGTGGGCCTCGCACCTGCCCCCCGAGGAGGCGTTCGAGAAGCGCACCGAGCTGCTCCTGCGTCAGGAGCGTCTGTTCGAGGACCTCGGGGCGCGGGATCGTCAACGGGAGGTCATCGACGAGCTGCTGCGGACGCTCGACCCCGAGCGGCACCCCACGCACCTGGCCACGGCGTGCATCCGTTCGGCGGACCTGTGCGTCCTCACCGGCGATCACGAGGGCGCGGAGCGCGCCCTGGAGGCGGCGCTCGAGCTCGGCCGCGGGGCGGAACTGAAGGCCATCGAGGGACACGCCCTCAGGAGCTTCGGGTTCCTGCGCGGCTACCAGGAGAGGCACCGCGAAGCCATCGACTTCGTGGAGCGCGCCCTCGAGCTGGAGCGCGAGCTGGGCAACGAGCGGGCAGTCGTCTCGAACCTGTGCAACCTGGGCGTCCTGTACCGGACGCTGGGCGAGTACGACCGTGCGCTCGCGACGCTCGAGGAGGCGCTCGCGATCCAGCGCAGGACCCCGGACGGAACGAGCGGCGTCGAGACGCACCACCGGGCGTCGGAGGGCTACATCCTCCATTCGATCGCCAACGTCTACTCGGCGCGGGGCGACAACGGGCGGGCGCTGGCCTACCTCGAGGATGCGCGACGAAGCGAGGAGGCGACCGCCCGGGCCGTGAGCATCGTCAACGTGCACTACCACATGACGGCGATCGCACGCATCCACATCGACGAGGGGCGCATCGACGAGGGGCTCGCCCTGTACCGGGAGTCGGCCGAGGTGGTGCGGCGCGCGCGTCATCTCGAGCGGCTCGGGAACTCGGCGCGTCTGCTGGGGGATGTCCTCCTCAACCTCGAGCGCTACGAGGAGGCCCTCCCGAGCCTGGAGGAGGCGGCCGACATCTACACGCGCATCAAGAACGGCGCCGCGGCGGCCATGTGGCGCGGTGTGGCGATCGCCCGCGAGGCGCTCGACCGAGACGACGCCCACGAGGCGTGGGCGACCGCGGCCGAGATCGCGGACGAGATCGGGGACACGGCGTTGAGCGTCGAGGCCCACGAGGGGCGCGGCCGCACGACGCGCGCGACGGACCCCGTCGGATCGCTGCGGGCGTACCGAATGGCGCTCGAGCGGGCGGCCGATCTCGGCGATCCGAAGCGCCGGGGCGGTTTGTGCTACAAGGTCGGCGTGCTCCATTGGGAGTCCCGCGCGTACGAGGAGGCGCTCGCCAGCTTCGAGGCGGCGTGCGAGGAGTTCGAGGAGGCCGGAGATCGGCCGGATCTCGGCCTCGCGCTCAACAGCGCCGGACGGACGCTCCGCGACCTCGGGCGTCTGGGGGACGCGCGGGCGCGGCTCGAGGAGGCCGTGGCGCTCAATCGGGAATCGGGCGAACGCCTCCTCGAGGCGCACGCCCTCGCGACGCTGGGCGACGTCCTGCTCGACATTGGGGATCTCGCCGCGGCCGGCGAGCGCTTCACCGACGCGCTCGACATCCGGAGGTCGCTCGACGACCTCGCCGGCCAGGGCTGGATGCTCTGCCGTCTGGCGCGCGTCCAGGCCGCCCGGGGGGCGCGGGACGGGGTGGCCTACTATGCGTCCGAGGCGGCCGACATTGCGTCGCGCTGCGGCGATGCGGAACTTCAGCGGGAGTGCGAAGCACTCCAGCGCGACACCGACCCCAAGCATCCGGAGGTATGACGTGCCCCGATACATCATCGAGCGCGACGTGGGGACGCTGACGCTCGAGCAGCTCCAGGCCGCGGGTCGCAAGTCCAACGAGGTGCTCGCCCAGATGGAGGGCGTCATCTGGATCCGGAGCTACGTGTCCGACTCGGAGGGCAAGATCTACTGCGAGTACGACGCGCCGAACCCGGAAGCCATCATGGAGCACGCCCGGAAGTCGGGGATTCCCGCCAGCCGGATCTCCGAGGTGTCGATGGAGATCAACCCGTCCATGTTCCGTTAACGACCTCCCGTTCGAACGACCCCCTCCCATCTCGGCGGGCGAGCAGGGCTCGCTCGCGCCGGCATGAGCGAGGAATCTTGTGGCTCGCTCCGCACACCCGGGGACGCATGAACGCACACCCCGCCCACCGCCCGATCCGCTTCACGCGCCGTGCCGTGCTCGCCACCTCGTGCGCGCTCGGCGCCCTGCTCGCTTCGCCGTCGCCGGGCCGCGCGCGCCCGCCCGACCCGACCGCGGAGCTTCAGGACCCCGCGCGGACGGTGCCGGATTCCGCGCTCGAGAGGATCGATTCGCTGGCGGCCGAGATCCGCCGCCTGAGCGCCGCGCAGGACAGCCTCCGCGCCGCGCTCGAAAGGAGGGGAGGCGTGCGGGGGGAGTCCCAACTCGATCGGGGCCTCCAAGCGACCGCGGACCAGGCGCGACGATTCGGGTTCCGCACCCTGCTCGCGTTCCTCCTCATGGTGTTCGCCTTCCTCCTCATCCGCGGGATCACGTGGCTCCTGGATCTCCTCGCGGAGAGGAGCGCCGCCCGCCGACTGCTCTACAAGCGCCTCGTACCGATCGTCCGCGTCGTCATCTGGGCGGCCGCGGTCACGCTCATCCTCAAGGGCGTGTACGACCTCGATGCCCGCACCCTCCTCACGGCGGGGGCCGCCATCGGCGTCGCGATCGGGTTCGCGGCGCAGGACATCCTGAAGAACATCTTCGGTGGCCTGGTGATCATCGGGGACCGCCCGTTCCAGGCGGGCGACAAGGTGCGGGTCGGAGAAACCTACGGTGAGGTCGTCTCCATCGGGCTGAGGTCCACCCGGATCGTGACTCCCGACGACTCGCTCGTGAGCGTTCCGAACGCGCAGATCGTGGCGGACCAGGTGTCGAACGCCAACAGCGGCGCGCTCGACTGCCAGGTCGTGACGGATCTCTACCTGCCGGGCTGGGTCGACGCCCAGGCGGCGCGCGAGATCGCCTACCGAGCCGCGGCGACGTCCCGATATGTCTACCTGGACAAGCCGATCGTCGTCCTCGTTCGCGACGAGGTGCACCACACCTTCCTCACGCATCTCAGGGTGAAGGCATACGTCCACGACATTCGGAACGAGTTCAAGTTCAGGAGCGACGTCACAGAGCGCGCGCGGACTGCGTTCCGGGCGGCCGGGCTCCTCCCGCCGTGGCACGGCGCGGTGGCTTTCCATCCGATGGACGGAGAGGACGATTTGGCGTCGCCCACGGCGGCGACGCCGTGAGCCGGGCCCCCGAGCTCGAGGACACCGGGGCCAGCGCGGCGGACATCCCCGAGCGCTCGGCGGCCTCCTCCCTGATCGACGAGCTGCTCTCGGGAGTGTTTCACACGGCGGACGTCGTCCTCGAGACGCCGTCGCGCCAAGCCGCACGCGAGCTCCGGGCCCTGTACGCCGCGACCTCGGTGCTGCTCGGAAGCCCGCCCTTGACGGGGGCGGCGACGGACGAAGCCTCCGCGTACCGCGCACGGCTCGCGGAGGAGGTCTTCGGTCCGCTCGTCGAGATCCTCCGGGAGCTCGACTTCGGCCTCCGCCTCGCCGACACCGTGGCCGAATCGCAGGTAGTCGCCGACATGCTCGCCGACGAGGTCGTGAATGGAGACGACGCGCCGCCCGACGACGGGGAAGAGGCCGATGACGCAGCGGCGGAGATGGGGTTGCGGGGGTTCGCGCTTAGCCTGGGACGCGAGTGGTGGCCCGATGCCCTTCTCGGCTCCATCGAATCTGCCGCGCTCCAGGTCCTCGTCCCGCTCGCCCGCCTCGCGGCGGCGACCACGTTCGCCGAGCGGCTGTCGCGCGCGCGGAACGCCGCAGAAGCGGACGCTCGCACCGACGAGGCCACGGGCGAGCCTCCCCCCTTGCGCGACCTCGAGCGCTGGCTGGGGACGTTCCAGGCCGCCCTCCTCGAGCTGGCGGCGTCGCTCGACGCGAGCCGGCTCGACACACTGTTCGCGGAGGGGGAGCGGCGGGCGCGCGAGGCCGCGGCCGTGCTCGATCCCGGTCGCCGGACCTGGAGGCGGGCGGTGAGGCAGTGGCGTCACCGCCCCCTGACAGGATTCCACGACAAGGTCCGGCGGCGGCTGCCGCCGGACCGGTTCCGCGCCGAGGTCGGGCGTATCGATGTCACGCTGGAACTCGTGCGGTTCGACGCCTACCTCCGCCGCTTTCCGGAGCGCGACCTGTTCGCCGACGCGGAGCGGCGGACCGAGGCGGCCGCCGGCCACTTGCGAGCCGCCGTCCACGCCCTGCGCGAGCTCCACTCCGACGCGGCGCGAACGTTCGACGACGCGAAGGTGCCCGACATCGGACGGCTGCTCCGAAGCGGCCGGGCCACGCTGGACACCGCCGGGCGAGAGCTGGCCCTGCTGCTGGGGAGCTGGCCGGAGCGGTTCGCCGAGGAGGCGGGGCCGGCGGTGATCCCGGCACGCATCGGACGACTCCCCGAGCGAGTGCTGGCCGCACCCCTGACCGGCGCCGAGGAAGAGGTGCGGGTGGATGCGAAGCCCCTGTCGCTGACCCCGCGTCTGTGGGCCGAGGACACGTTCGACGCGTTCCTGCTCACCCGCCTCGCCGATGCGACACTGCCCCACCGCGAGGCGGTGCGGCGGGCGGCCGAGAGGCTACCGGGCGCGCGCACCGTGATCGACTACAACCTCGAGGCCGCGGGCGAGCCGGACGGTGCGGGGGTGACGGACCGGTCCGCGCTGTGCCGCGAGCTGGTGCTCGACGGGCTCGACCGCACGGCCGACCTGCTCGAGACGGAGGCAGGGCGCCTCGACGCCGTCCGCCTGGAGGGACGCTCCCCGGCGCTGGCATTGCTCGGGGGCGCGATCGAGCGATGGCTCGATCGGGCGGACGCCGAGGCGAGCCTCGAGGGTGTGGCCCGCGACGCGTGGACGCGGATCCGGCATCGGGCCACCGCGACCGGCGGCGCCACCCGACGGCATGGTGCGCGGGCTGTGACGCTCGTCCGGGCCGTCGCACGTCTCGGCAGCGCGCGGGCCGCCCGTGTCCTGCGCACGGCGCGCGAAGCAGTCGGGGCGGAGCCCACGGATGTCGAGCGCATGGACCGCACGGTACGGGTGATCGCCACTCTCGACGCCGGGGCCGGAACCCTGCCCTTCGTCTACCGGCGCCTGTTCTCGTACCGCGCCCTCGAGGACCCCTCCCTGCTCGCCGGCCGCATCGATCCGAACGCATGGCTCGATCAGCACCTCTCCGACTGGCTACAGGGCTCGCGCGAGGCGCTGGTGCTGATCGGATCGCCCGGGATCGGGCTAACGAGCCTGCTCAACGTGGCGAGGGCCAGGTGGGCGGATCGGGTGGATTGGCGGACAATCCGGCTCGCGCGACGGTACGAGGACGAGCCGGCGTGGGCGGCGCATCTGGCCGCCGAGCTCGGGGTCGAGGAACCCCTGGGCTCGCTCGCCGAGCTGGAGTCGGCGCTCGTCGGCACCGCCGCGGACCGGCCGCCGATCGCCTGCGCGATCGACAACATGGAGCACCTCTACCTGCGGGGTGTGCTGGACCGCGGGCTCATCCTCCCCACTCTCACGTTCATGTCCGCGACCGACGGGTGCGTCGCGTGGATCGCCACGCTGTCGACGGGGTGCTGGGAGGTCGTCCGCGCCACGGACCCCGGGACCAGTGCCCTCGTTCGGGTCCGGGAGGTGGAGCCGATCGGACGGCGGGACATGCGGACCGCGATCGAGGCGCGCCACCAGCGCAGCGGGATCCCGCTGCGGTTCGAAGCCCCGGATCCCCTGCCGCTCGGGCTGCGCCGGGCCCTGGCGAAGGCGCGGACCGAGGAGGAGCGTGAGAGGCTCGTGCGGGACGCGTTCTTCGACCGACTGTACGAACTGAGCGAAGGATACGTCGCGCTCGCGCTGCTCTACTGGCTGCGAAGCGTGCGCGTCGACGACGGGGCGGAGACGATGACTATCACGTGGCCGGGAGTGGTGGACTTCGGCGCGTGGGCCGACCTCCCGGCCGAGCAGGCGTACGCCCTGCGGGCGTTCCTGGAGCACGGGTCGCTGACCATCGGCGAGTACGGTCGGCTGATGGGCGCCTCTCGCGACGCGAGCTTCGCGGTGTTCGAGGGCCTCGCGAACAAGCTCATCATCGAGCCGACGGGACCCGCGCGCCGGGCCGGGACGGAGCTCCGTCACTTCCACGTCGATTCGGACACGCGCTACCGTGTCCGTGTCGTGCTCGTGAGGCCGGTCGAGAGGCTGCTCATCAGTCGGCGCCTGATCTACTGACGTCTGGCGCGCGGTCGAACGTCCGTTACGCCTTCGGCCGGAGCTAGCCTGCTCGGGGATCCGGTGAATCCGCGAGCTCCGAGACCAGGACGATCCCCGCGAAGGCGTTCATCGCGATCACCAGCCGCCAGTCCGGGACGGCTACGAAGGCCGGCCCCACGGCGAGCAGCCCGGCATAGAACATCGCCGATCCCGCCACGAGCCCGAACAACGCGCCCGTGAGGACGTTCGCGACCATCCGCCCCGGCGCGAACACCCAGGCGCCCGCGATGCCGAACAGCGCGAAGGCGAAGAAGTGGACGGCGGAATAGGCCACCAGCTCCCAGCCGGCGACGAGCATCCGCGCCAGCCAGTCGAGTCCGCCGCCCCCGGTTCCCTCGACGGGAGCGCCCATGAGGGTGTGCCCGAGGAGCCTCGGCGTGGCCAACGGGTGCCGGGCGAATAGGTCGAACACGAACACGCCGATCGCCACCGCGAGGCCGGACACCACACCGGCGATCGCGCCATGCTTGATCCGGTCGAGCATGTCACGCTCCCGCTCGAGGGCAGGGGCGGCCGGGCCGCCTCCGACGCATGTTAGGACGCGCGACCGGAACACGCGACCCCGGATCCCGGGAGGCTCCGGCTACGGCACCCGCAGGATCGGGTAGTCCGCACCGGGCTCGAGCGCGGCCGCGAGGAACCCCCAATCGGCGAATCCGTCGTCGGAGCGGGGCTCGAGCAGCGCGAATACGAGCCGCCCCAGCGGCTGCTCGATCGGCACCCAGCGGGCGTCGGGGGCCGGCGTGACGCGGCGCGGCTCCCAGCGCCCGAACAGCGTCTGTTCGGCGTGTTCCTGAAACGGCCGCTCGGCGGTGAGCACGGAATCGAGGCGGAAGGCCTCGGCGTCGAGCTCTCCGGCGGGCGCGGGCTCGAGCCGCACGCCATGCGCCTCGAGTCGGATCACGACCTCCTCGAGCCCGGACGGCACGAGATAGCCGGACGGCACGCGCTCGCGGTCCGTCCCCTCGAACGTGCCGTACTCGTACATGGACTCCGCGTGTCGCACATCGCGACGGCGCAGCATGACCGCCCCGGTCAGCGGATGTCGCTCCTCATCGACCTCCCCCATGAGGATGTCGGTGGGGGCCCCCGAGCGCCGCGGCACCGCCCTCAACGCCAGTGAATCTCCGACGAGCGACGTCGAGTCGGCCCGGGCCACGATCGCGCGGACCTCGTCGCCGTGCGCGTGCACCCAGTCGAGCACCTCCTCGACGAAGGCACGCGTCGCCAGCACCCGCTCCTCGAAGGTGGCGTAGGCGTACGCCTCGCTCAGGATGCCGAAGCGGTTCCTCAGCCCGAGGTAGTTGTTGTTGAACCGCGGGCGATGGTCGAACGTGTACCAGCCCCGCTCGTCGGATCCCGGGGGGGCGAAGGCGTTGCCGTAGTAGTAGAACTCCCACCCGTGCGCGTCGCGGACCGCTTCGGTGACCTCCGGCAGCAGGCGTTTCCGCAGGAGATCGTCGATCTCGGCCGGCGTGTTGGGGTGGAGCGGAGGCGAGTAGGTGAGGTGATACGCGTGACGCGTCCCGTCGGTGGTGTGTAGATCGAGGGCCACGTGCGGATCGTACCGCGTGAACAGGCGCGCCACGGAACGGGCCTCGGGCGAGTCGAGCTTCATGTGATCCCGGTTGAGGTCGTACCCCTGGGCGTTGGGGCGCTGACCCATGCCGCCGATCGGGCCGTGCTGGCGGGGCCGGTTCGTGAGGGCGACCCGCTCGTTCCCATCCGCGTTATAGATCGGGGCGATGAGGAGCACCATCGAGGACGACCACTCGCGGTGGGCGCCGGTGGCGTACTCACGGAGGAGCATCTGGAGTGCCTCCTTCCCGCACACCTCCCCCGCGTGGATGTCGCCCTGCAGGTAGACCACCGTCTTGCCCGAGGCGCGCACGGCCTCGGGGGTCGCATCCGCCACCTCGCCCACCACGATCAGCGGCAGGGCACGGCCCTCCGTCGTGTAGCCGAACGTGGTGTAGTGGATGGTGGGGTCGGCCGCGGCGACGATGTTGGTGAACGCCACCACGTCGGCGTACGAGCTGGTCTCGCGGAACTCCGTGAGCTCGGCGCGGGTGCGCAGACCCCCGATCCCCGGTGACCGCGGGCCGCAGGCCCAGCACCCCGCGATCAGGATGATCGACGCTCGCCTGCTCATGTGGCACCTCCTGACGACCTGTCCGGACCTCCGCGGAGCCGCAAGATGCCCATCGTCCCGCGCCCGGGCGAGCGGGTCCTGCCGGGCGCGACGCCCGGAGTGCGACATCGGGAGGCTCGACCGAGGAGCCCCGTCGGGTCCGGCGACCACCGAGTGCCACGAGTCGAGGCCATCGGCGATCTCCGTGCGGGCCCGGGCCCACGAGAACCAGAACGCCAGCGCGACGCACATCCAGTGGAGGACACGGCTGCGTGCCACGCGCAGCGCCCAGCCGTCGAGCCGGGCGACGTCGTCGGGGTCGGCCACGACGCCGAGACACCCCGGGGCCGTTGGCGGAGCGGAGCGGCGCCGCCTAGCCTATCGCATGCGTAACGTCCAACCCGACTCCACGGCGAGCTATCCCCGTTCGATCATGGCGGCCCTCGTGCTCGCCGTCCTGCTGACGACGTCGATCGCCGCTCCCGCCAGCGGACAGGTCGTGACCGACTCCGGGCAGGCGGCGACCGACTCGGGGGGCACCTCGTCCGACTCCGCCGCCGTCGTTCCGGCGCCGGAGCCGATCTCGGAGGACCAGGACCAGCGGGACGAGCGCATCCGCTCCGAGCTCCAGGCCGTGTTCGACCGCGTCCCTCCGCTGTCCGGCATCGAGGTGAGCGTCGAGGCCGGCATCGTGCGCCTTTCCGGGCAGGTCCCGGACGGGGATGCGGCGGCACGGGCCCTCGAGCTGGCCCGGAGCCGCGAGGGCGCGGTGTTCGTCGACGACTCGGGGCTGACGCCGCTGACCACGGGCGCGCGGATCGAGGGAATCTGGGGGCGGCTGCGATCGCAGGGGCGCGACGTGCTCCTCGTGCTTCCGCTGCTCGCCGTGGCGATCATCATCGTGGGCGTGTTCTGGGGCCTCGCGTGGGCGGTGGGACGCTGGCCGGATCCGTCCGGAAGGACGCGCCTCAACCCGTTTCTGCGTGCCCTCCTCCAGCGGCTCGTGCAATCCGGACTGGTGATCGCCGGGCTCCTCATCGGTCTCGAGCTGCTCGATGCCACCGCCCTGGTGGGCGCGGTCGTCGGGACGGCCGGGCTGGCCGGGCTCGCGGTCGGGTTCGCGTTCAAGGACATCGCCGAGAACTACCTGGCGGGCGTCATCCTCAGCCTGCGGCAGCCGTTCGCCAAGAACGACCTCATCCTCGTCGACGGCCACGAGGGCAAGGTCGTGCGTCTCACGGGACGCGAAACCGTGCTCATGACCCTGGATGGGAACCACGTCCAGATCCCGAACGCCACGGTGTTCCGCGAACCGGTGATCAACTACACCCGCAACCCGCGACGGCGGTTTACGTTCGATGTGGAGGTCGCACCGGAGTCCGACCCCGCCCGGGCGCTCGACGCGGGGTGCCACATCCTGCGGGACATGGAGGGGTTGGAGGACGAGCCCCCTCCCGAGGCGCTCGTGCTCGGGTTCGGCGATGGGACGATCCAGGTGCGGTTCTTCGGGTGGGTGGACCAGCGCGAGGCGGACTTCGGGCGCGTGCGGAGCGAGGCCATCCGGCTCGTGAAGGCGGGGCTCGAGGCGGAAGGGATCGAGACCCCGTCGCCGGAGCGACGGGTCATCCTCGAGGGAGGGCCCGAGGGGGGTCCGGTGCCGCCCCCTCGGGCCGCCCACGCGCCGTCACGGGAGCCGGCGGAGGCGGTGCAGCGCGATGTCTCCGTGGACCGCACGATCGATGTGCAGATCGAGGCCGACCGGCGGGCGGCTGACGAGGAGGACCTGCTGGAAGAGACCTCCTGAGACCCCGCGGGACGAACCGCCGGCCGGGCCGGCTCGGGAGCACCCCGTCGACCCCGCGCGCGGGAGCGGACCCGGGCGCCGCCGCGTCAGCCCTCGTAGGAGTGGGACTTGAGGATCTGGCCGTCCTGCCCGTGGATGTCGAGCCGGCTCGGGGCCGCATCGTGCGCTGCCTTCCGACCGGCGGACACCGCGGGACGCTTGCGGGGGAAGACGCCGAGCGGCTCGTCGTTCCCGTCCATCATCACCGCCCACCCCTGGTCGCCGTGCGGGACGACCCGGATCGCGATCGTCTTCCCGGAGCGACGTGAGCGCGCCGCCACGACGCCGATCGCGCCGGCGGCGGCCAGACCCGCGGCGGCGGCCGCCGCCACTTTCCTGCCCCTGCCTCCACCCTTCTTCTTCGGGGCGAGCTTCTCGATTCCCTCCTTGAGGTCCTTCTCGACCCCCTTCGCCTTCTTCCCCAGATCCCTGCGCGCGCCCTTCGCCTTCTTCTTGAGGTCCTTCTCGACGCCCTTCACCTTCCTCGCGAGGTCCTTCTTGAGCTTGTCGCCCTTCATATCGGCTTCCCTTCGGTCTGGGAGGTGGCGACCGGAGCACGCGGAAGCGCGCACCAGGCCGACCGTCTCAACCTACCGGATCGGCGGCCCACGGCGCACGTCACGCCATTTCGGACGAAGGCCCCGCGTGTTCAGCGCGCCGCACCGGCGAAGAGCGTCGCGAGCGCAGCCCCCGTGCGTGGATGATGCCCCTCTCAGGGCCGGTGGCTGTCCGCGTTCGAGAGCGCGATCGCGTTGAACAGAAGCTTGAACGTGGCGTGCGGCTGGGCTCGTCGAGTGATGAGCGGTCCGAACAGATACAGCGTCCCGTCGCCCACCGACGCCTCGGCCATCGCGATCCCGTCCTTCAGCCGCTCCTGTCCCCAGGCCCAGCCGCTCAGGAGTGAGGTCTCGGAGTCGAACCACGCGATCGGGTGGACGGACGATTCGTCGCCGGCGGCCACCGCGTCCGCCGTGAGGTCGAACACGGGGCTGTTCTCGAACGACACCGGCGTCTCGCTTCCCACGCCCGCGGCGACGAGGACCTCGTCGTCGACGCGCACGCGCAGAATCGAGCCGGGCACATAGTACTCCTCCCGGCTCACGGGCTCGAGCTCGCCGTTCTCGCCCCGCTCGACGAGGTGGTCCTCCAGCGGGAGCCCGAGGTGCTGCGCGAGGGACGCGGAGCCGCCGATCGTGACGATCGAGCCTCCATCCTCGAGGAACTCGCGGAAGCGCCGGATCGTCGTCGAATCGATGTTCCCCATACGGGCTCGCCACTCGTCGGGGACGGCCGGCAACTCGCTGTCTTCGCCCCCGAAGCGGCGGAACCCGCCGAGCCGGGAGCTCACGGCGCCGTCGGGCAGGATGATCACGTCGAATCGTTCGGAGAGATCGCCCCCGTTCAGGTCGGGCGGGTACACGACCTCGAAGTCCTCGTATTCGAACTGCTCGAGGATCCAGCGGATCCAGCCGGACGGCTGCGAGCCGCCGTAGCGGTCCCACAGCGCCACGCGTGCCGGGCGCAGCCGGAGCGCCTCGGCATCGGGATCGCGCGGCACGCCCTCGAAGCTCACGCCGAGGTCCGCCGCGATCTCCCGCACGCGGCCCGCCGTTCCGTTCCGGGACTTCACGTAGAAGGTGCCGGCCGGGTGGCTCCCGCCGCCGGCGGTGACCGGCTCCGTGAGCCAGTACACCTGGTCACCGGCCGCCTCGAGGCGGTTGATGGCCGTGAACGCATCGTTCACCCGGTGGCTGAACAGGAACCCGGCGGCTCCATCCGCCCCCGCCACGGTGCCGGCGGGGGGGTCGGCGTTCCACGTCTCGATGGGCTCGAACGGGCCGTCGAAGCCCTCGAGGATGCGGTCGAACTCGACGCCCATCTGGATCGCCAGCGTCCACCCCGCGTTGTCGTACGGGGGCGTGGGCGGGGCGCCCGGATACAGGAAGTCGTCCGGGTGGTCCTGCGGCTCGAACATGTCGCGCACGTGCGGACGGAACGCCTGATCGGCCTTCACGACGTAGGAGCCCGCCGGGTAGCGGGTGCCCCCGACGGTGAACTCCGCGGTCGCACGGTGGACTATGACGCCGTTCTCGAGCAGCGCGTCGACGAGCTTGGTGGCGGTCGGGAAGTCGGGCTGGTCCGACGGGATGATGTAGCCGCGCGGGTCGCGTAGCGCCGGGTCGTGGAGCTGCAGGTAGTCCTCGCGCGTCCCCATGGTGCCGCCGAACCCGCCCACGTTGCGGGCGAAGTCGGTCTCGCCCGCCCCCGCGTTCATCTCCTCGCGAAGCCATTCCACGCGCCGCGGCATGATGGTCCAGTAGTCCTCGCGGCCACGCTCGATGGAGTTCATCCCCATGCGCCAGATGCGGTACAGGAAGGTGGACCGGTAGCGCGAGGCGACGTCGAGGACGGCCCGGTTGGCGGTCATCGAGTAGTCGATCGACTGCTTGAAGTGCCACACCTGGGGCTCGATCGGATAGGGCAGATTGTCGCTCGGGAGGAGGCGCTCCATGACCATCGGGATCTCGATCGGGGTTGGATTCCCGATCGACTCGGTGAGCAGGCCGACCATGTTGTGGAAGTATGGATCCGTGCGAAGACCGCCGTTCCACCACGTGGAGTAGTTCGCCCCACGCCGCCGCGTGGCCCCCGGCTTCCCCTCGGCCGTGAACCGCGAGTGCATGGCCGCGCCCACCAGGTCGATCTCCGTGATGACCGTCGGATCGATGTTGTAGTTGAACGGGTCGCGGAACGGCGGCGCGAACAGCACGGTGCCGGTCGGACCGGTCTGGTGGTGGTTGTACACGATCTGCGGGAACCACTCGCGGTACATGACCCGGTTCATGTTCTCCGTCTCGGGCTGCGTCGAGGCGTAGAAGTCCCGGTTGTTGTCGTGTCCGACGTACTTCTGGTACAGACGCGGAATCCCGGACGTCGAGCGTTCGGTGGGCTCGTCGACCCGCATGTACCAGTTCGACACGAGCTCCATCCCGTCCGGGTTGCAGTGCACGAACAGGATGATCACGTCGTCGAGGATGCGCAGCGTCTCGGGGTCGTTGCCGCTCACCATCTCCCAGGAGATCTGGAGGAGCTGCTGCGCACCGAGCACCTCGGTCGCGTGCAGCCCGCCGTCGATCCACACGACGGCCTTCCCCTCCTCGGCGAGCGCGCGCGCTTCCTCCTCGCTCACGCCATCGGCGAGCGCCAGCCGCCGCGAGATCTCCCTGTAGCGGTCGAGGTGCGCCTGGTTGTCGGGCGAGGTGACGATCGCCATGAGCTGGTCGCGCCCTTCGGCCGTCTTGCCGATCGACTGGAGCGTCATGCGCGGCGACTCGTCGGCCAGCATGTGCCAGTACTCGCTGAACTCGGTGTAGTTGGGCAGCACGTAGTCGGCGCCGATCTCGTGACCGAAGAACTCCTCCGGACTGGTGAGCGCCTCCCGATCGGTGGCCGGCGCCTGGGCGAGCGCCGGGGCGCCCGAGAAGAGCGCGATCAGGGCCAGGCCGGGGATCGCGCGACAGAGATGTGTTGCCTGCATCCGTGACTCCTGGTGACTTCGTGTATTCGCCATGGACCTGTTCGAGAGGCACGGCGGGCCGCCGGACATGCCCGGGCGACCCGTCGACCTCCCTCCTACCGCATCGCGGGCGGGGTCGGTGGCTCGACCGGCTCGCCCGGGTCGGGACGGATCCCGGCCGTGTTCATCGCGTCGTACAGCGCGGGCATGCGATCGGTGATCAGGGCGTTGAGCCGCTCGATGGCGCCCGGCAGCTTCTCCCAACCCCGCTCGATCGTCCACAGCTGGTCGGCGGTGGGACGGGCGTGCGCCCCCTCGATCTGGCCGCGCTGGCCGGCCGCCTGGCGGGCATCGCCGAGGTCGTCGTCGATCGCGTCGAGCTCCTCCGCGATCGCGTCGACCTGGTCCGGGAGCGCCTCGGGGGCGTCCTCGTGCTCGCCGAGCTGCCGACGCACATCGGCGATCTGCTGACGCAGTCGCCCCACGGCCCGTCCCGACTCGTACACGGGCCCGGCGAGCGCGAACGCCCGCATCATCGCGTCCTGGCGCGCCAGCAGCTCCTCCCGACCGATCTCCACGCGCGGGTCGAGCCGCACCTCGACGGGCGTCTCCATCGTGCCCACGCCGGGCACGTCGAGCCGCACCGTGTACGTTCCGGGCAGGACCTTCGGGCCCCGCGCGCCGCCACCCCCGAAGAAGCCTCCTCCGCCCCCGCCTCCGCCCCCGCCTCCGCCTTCCGTCTCGTACGCGGGCTCGTACCGCAGGTCCCAGATCACCTCGTGGAGCCCCACCTCGCCCTCCCCGTCCAGCTCGCGGATCACCTCGCCGTCCCCGTCCACGATCGTGATGGTGGGCATCGCCGATCCGGACTCCTGTCGGGGCTGGCGCCCCTCGTCGGCCATCGGGCCGGACGCTCCGCCACCGCCGCCCGCCGCCGCGTCGGCCCCTTGATCCGTCACGGTCGCGGCCGACACGGCCCGGGCGAGGCTGTACCGGATGCGCGCCCCCTGGGGCGGGTTGTCCGCCTGCCAGATTCCGGGGGTCCACTCCTGCGGGTCGTACTCGTTGTACGACGCCGCGGGTCGCACCGGGAACAGGTGCGCCGCCTCGGCCATCACCTGGGGCGTGAGACGTTCGATCGGGGTGATGTCCTCCATGATCCAGATGCCGCGGCCGTGCGTGCCGATCACCAGGTCGTTGGTGCGCGGGTGGACGAGGATGTCGTCCACCGGCACGGTCGGCAGGTTGTTGCGCAGCGGCTGCCACGACGCGCCGGAATCGATGGAGTAGTAGGTGCCGATCTCGTTCCCCACGAACAGCACGTTCGCGGTGCGCGGGTGCTGCTCGAGCGCGTTCACCGACCACCCGTCCGGAAGCCCGGTCGTGATCCGCCTCCACGTGGCCCCGTAGTCGTTCGACACGTACACGTACGGTGCGTAGTCGTCGTTCCGATGGTTGTCGCCCGCAGCGTACACGGTCCCGGCCGCCCCGTGCGAGGCCACGATCCGTGTGATGTAGGTCTGCTCGGGCAGGCCCGGCATGTTGGGCGCCACGTTGGTCCACGTCGCGCCGCCGTCGCGCGTCACGTTGAGGTTGCCGTCATCGCTCCCGGCGTACAGCACGTCGGCGTCCACCGGCGACTCGGCCAGCGAGACCAGGTTGCCGAACGTCGACGTCCCGTCGTGGGGGGACATCATCGGCTCGGTGCCGGGGACGCCCATGATCTCGAGCGTCGAGCGGTCGATGTCCTTCGTCAGGTCCCCGCTCAGGGTCTGCCACGACATCCCGCGATCGGTCGACTTGAACACGTGGTTCCCGGCGAAGTAGATCGTGTTCGGATCGTGGGACGAGATGACGACGGGCGAGTCCCAGTTGAACCGGTACTCCTCCTCTTCCTCCGCACCGCCCTCGCCGGTCGTGGGGCGCTCCACGGGGCGCAGCCGGACGCTCTCCATGGTGCGGAGATCGACCCGCCGCAGGTTCCCGTCCTGCGATTCGGCGAGCACGATGGGCTCGCCGGGGTACATGGCGGTGAAGAACCCGTCTCCACCACCGACGTTGTACCAATGACGGGGCCGGATCCCGCTGCTCGACCACGTGTCGGACGGCGCGCACCACGACCCGTTGTCCTGGAGCCCGCCACACACGTGGTAGGGCTCGCGATTGTCGACGCCCACCTCGTAGAACTGGGCCACCGGGAGGTTGCGGAGCTGGCGCCACGAGTCCGTGCGGTCCCAGCTCACCGACAGGCCGCCGTCGCCACCCAGGATGAGGTGGTCGGAGTCGTTCGGGTCGATCCACAGGGCGTGGTGATCGGAGTGCACGCCGGACGCCGCGTCGGGCGTGAAGTTCCGTCCACCGTCGGAGGAGCGGTACAGGCTCGAGCCGCCCAGGTAGATCCGCCCGGGGTCGTTGGGGTCGATACGGATCTGGCTGTAGTACATGGGACGGTTGTTGGTCGTGCTCACCTGCTCCCACGTCTCGCCCCGATCCGCCGACCGATACACGCCGGTCTCGCTGTCGGCGTTGCCGGCGCCGAAGCCGCCGAACCCCTGATCCGCCCGGCGCGCCTCCGCCTCGATGACAGCGTACACCAGGTTTCCGTCGCCAAGATAGATGTCGAGCCCGATGCGACCCTTGTCACCCGCGGGGAGCCCCTCGGTGAGCTCGGTCCACGAGTCGCCGCCGTCGGTGGTGCGCCAGATCCCGCTCCCGGGCCCACCGCCGTTGAAGCCCCACAGCGTCCGGCGGCGCTGGTACGTGGCCGCGAACAGGGTACGCGGATCTGCGGGATCCATCGCCAGGTCGATGGCGCCCGTGTCCTCGTCGATGTACAGCACCTTCTCCCATGTGCGCCCGCCGTCGGTCGTCCGGTAGACGCCCCGCTCCGGGTTGGGCCCCCACAGGTGCCCGACGGCCGCCACGTAGGCGACGTCGGGATCGCGCGGGTGGACGACGATGCGCGCGATGTGGTGCGTCTCATCCAGACCGAGGTGCGTCCACGTGCGACCCGCGTCGGTCGATCGGAAGACTCCCATCCCCCACGGCGAGCTCTGCCGGTTCTGCGGCTCGCCCGTCCCCACCCACACGACGTTCGGGTTGGACGGGGCCACGGTGACGTCCCCGATCGAGGACGTGGGCTGGTCCTCGAACACGGGCTCGAAGCTCGTCCCACCGTTCCGCGTCTTCCACACGCCGCCGGTGGCGGTCCCCACGTAGAAGGTCGACGGATTCGATTCCACGGCCGCGATATCGGAGATCCGCCCCCCCATGATCGTGGGCCCGATCTGACGCCACTCGAGCGCCGCCGTGGCGGCTCCGGGATCGGCCTGCTGGGCACGCGTGTGCGCCGCCGTGCCGAGGAGGAGGAGGAGGGTCAGCGTGAGGGC
>Ga0307444_1000381_pt1 | contig 21531 bp, 16 predicted proteins | sample SalMarSW160340MG_FD_202145 | JGI IMG/M metagenome (GOLD analysis project Ga0307444, IMG submission 202145) | Salt marsh sediment microbial communities from the Plum Island Ecosystem LTER, Massachusetts, United States - SW1603-40 | ecosystem: Environmental > Aquatic > Marine > Intertidal zone >...
GGAAGTGGGAGACCCAAGATCCTGACTTTGATGTGTATTGGATAAGCAGAGCCTCCGGGCAGCGCGTGTCGCTAGCCGAGGCCGCGGAGGATTTGTCTGACCTTCTGCCTTGTCACGGGCCGAGCGACTGCGGTTGGGACGCGGAAAGTGCGGAGGGGAAGTCGCCGGCAAAGCTGCGCGACCTGCTCGACATTGTTTCCACGACCGATAAGGAGCGTGATGTCAGGTTCACTCATTTCACGACGCGCGCAGAGCCGGACAAAATCTTCACGGTCAAGGGAAGGCGGGGCACTTTTTGCGAATTGATGGCTAAGCGCTGTGCTCTTGGGTTTACGTCAATTTCCGCGAAGGGGTCGTGACGCGCGTCGCTCGCGTCCGCCGAGCCAGACGAGCCGGCGAGGCATGAATTTCAGTGTGCCGCTATGCGTCCAGGGATCGGAAAATTGGAGGCCACGCCCGGAATCGAACCGGGGTGCACGGATTTGCAGTCCGCTGCGTCACCACTCCGCCACGTGGCCTATGGTAGGGGAGGTCCCCGAAAGCTGCTAACTAGGTGCGGAATGGCCTTTGCGTCAATACGACTCGGATGCCCTTTGGTCTGCGTGGCGGCATAAGTTGAGAGCGGGGAGCGATGACGGGGATGATCGATTTTGCGGCGGCGCGGCGGACCATGGTTGAGAGCCAACTCCGTCCCAACAAGGTGACGGACCGGCGCCTGCTCGCGGCAATGGGCGAGCTGCCCCGCGAGCGCTTCCTGCCGCCGTCGAGACAGCCTCTTGCCTATATGGATGCCGCCCTTGAGGTTTGGCCCGCGATCGATGGGGCGCTGCCGCGGTATCTGCTGGCGCCGGTGATGCTGGCGCGCTTGATCCAGCTTGCGACCGTCGAGGCCACCGACAGCGTGCTCGATATCGGCTGCGCCACGGGCTATTCGACCGCCGTGCTGTCGCGCCTTGGGAACACCGTTACCGCGGTCGAGGTCGAGCCCGAGCTTGCCGCCGCTGCGCGTACAAACCTCGCCGAGCTTGGCATCGGCAATGCCACCGTCATCGACGGCGCGTTGACCAGAGGCGCTCCCGACGCCGCGCCCTTCGACGTCATCCTCATCAACGGCGCCATCGTCGACGTGCCGCAAACGCTCCTCGCCCAGCTCAAGGAGGGCGGCCGCCTTGCCGCGATCATCACTGGCGGCCAGGGCCGCCCGGGACAGCCAAAGGCTTCCTTGTTTGTCAAGGTCGATGGCGAGACGAGCGGGGTTATCCACTTCGATGCCAATGCCAAGCCGCTGCCTGGATTTGCGCCCGCGCCCTGTTTCACTCTTTAGCGGCGAAAGATAGCTGGGGACTGTTGCTCTGATCCCACAGTGCCTTGAGTTTTTTGCCAGAATCGGTCGCTATTGGTGGACTGTGAGTGTCCCCGGGGAAGCGCGTGCTTTATGCTCCTTGGGGCAGATTTGGGGGCAGGGGGCCATCCCAGCTGCGGAGGCTATGATTGTGACCGGCGTCCTGAGCGGGCATCACATGCCCTGCAAGGCGGCCTCGCTGCTGCGTGGCGGGGCAGCGATGGCTTGCCTGCTCGCAGCAACGCTCGTCTGCATGCCGCCGGCTCGCGCCGAGACTCTCGTTGAGGCTTTGGCCAACGCCTATCTGATCAATCCCGCCTTGAACGCCGAGCGTGCGCGGCTGCGGGCGACCGACGAGCAGGTCGCGGTGGCGAAGTCTGGTTTGCGGCCTAATATCAGCGCCTCCGGCGACGTGTCCTTTCAGAACTCCGAGAGCGACGTGGTGGGGGGGACGAACAAGACGACGACGCAAACATGCGACGCGGCCACGGCGGCGGCTGAGCCAGCCTTTTGCGCCTCGCTCCAGGCCGGGCAGGCGGATTTCGGCCAGAATGGCGCGATCACCAGCGATGGCGTCACCCATCCGCGCGGCTACGCCGTCACCCTGAGCCAGCCGATCTTCGAGGGCTTCCAGAACCTCAACGCCATTCGTCAGGCGAAGGCCTCGGTGCAGGCTGGCCGTGAATCGCTTCGCGCCGCGGAGCAGAACGTACTGCTCAACGCCGTCACGGCCTATGTCGATGTCGTGCGTGACCTCGCCGTCGTCAGCTTACGGCAGACCAACGTCGACGTTCTCTCCGAGCAGCTACGGCAGACCAAGGATCGCTTCAATGTCGGCGAGGTGACCCGCACCGACGTGGCCCAGGCCGAGGCCCGCCGCTCCGACGCCGTGACCCAGCTCTACTCCGCCCAGGCCAATCTGAAGGCGAGCCGCGCGACCTACGAGCAGGTCATCGGTCACCCGCCGTCGAACCTCGTGCATCCGCCATCGATCATCAGCCTTCTGCCGACGAACCTCGAGGATGCCATGACGCTCGGCGACGGCGAGAACCCGAACATTCTCGCGTCCGTCTATCAGGAGGAGGCGTCGCTTTATAACCTCAATCAGATCCTCGGCGAGTTGCTGCCGTCGGTGACCCTGGATGCGCAATATCAGCAGCGCTTCGACGAGAGCCGGGTGCTGAAGGATCAACAGATCACCACGGTCATGGGGCGTGTGAACGTGCCGCTATACCAGGGCGGCGGTGTCGCCGCCCGGGTGCGTCAAGCGAAGGAGACCAATCACCAATTCAAGAAGGAAGTCGAGGATACCCGCCTCAGGATCCATGCTGACGTGATTTCGAGCTGGGGCCAGCTCCAGGCCACCGCCTCCGAGATCCGCTCCGCCCAAGATTCCCTTCAGGCCAACGGCATCGCCCTCGAAGGCGTGAAGGAGGAGGAGAAGGTCGGCCAGCGGACCACCCTCGACGTCCTCAATGCCCAGCTTGAGTATCTCGGCTCGCAGATCCAGCTCGTCACCGCCAAGCGCGACCGTGTCGTTGCCGAATATGCCCTGTATGCCTCCGTCGGCCGCTTGGATGCTCAAAGCCTTAATTTGTCAGTGCCTTACTATGATCCGCTGGAGCATTATGATATCGTGAAGAACAAATGGCTTGGTTTGCGGCCACCATCGCCGCCGGCCCCCGATGAGTGATCTCTCGGCCAGTTAACGATACATTCACGAAGCCCTGCCCGAACCAAGCCGAGACTTGTACGTTAACCGTGTGTTAAACTGCGGACGCTTGAGGGCCACCCAGGTGATGACCGCGGGGTGCAGCGGGGTTATGGCGGCAAGGGAATCCCAACATGAGCAGCACGGAACGGGCTCCCGAACCGACAATGGAGGAAATTCTCGCCTCCATTCGTCGGATCATCTCTGACGACGAAGCGAATTCAAACCATCAACAGGCGACATCCTCGGACTATGCTGGGCCGGTCGCGGTGGAAGACACCGACGACGGTGCGGCTGACACCCAGATGATCGATGATATTGCGCGGGTGCTCAGCAGCGCCGCGCCGGCGAGTGCTGAGAGCGAGGAGGACATTCTCGATCTGGCCGAGCCGGAGGAACTCGTGCTCGAGATGCCGGCCGATGCCGAGATGATCGTCACCGAGGAAGTCATCCTCACCGAGGTCTATACTGGAGACGAGTCCGCCGCGCTTTACGCCGAAGCGCCACCGGCGCCGGATTTCACCGCGGCGTTCCCGCGGGCTGCTGAGAGTGACGCCGCGGCTGCGGAGGGCGTTACCAGTGAGGAGCACGCTCCTGCCGAGCCACCGGTCGAGGAGCCGGTCTTGGCTGAAGAGCCCATCGTGGCGGAAGCGCCCGAAAGCGCCGAGATGTTCGCGGCCGAAGAGAATGCGGTCGAGATGCCTGCGGCGGAAGAGGTCGCCATGGAGCCGCCGCCGGTGGAAGCCGAGCCCGCACCGGTGCCGGAGACCCCGTCGCTTGACGATCCGACCACCGCCTTGGAGCGGGCCATCGCTGCGTTGAAGGCCGGCGACCTCGCCGCCTTCGCCCGCGAGGCGCAATCCGGTTACGCCGAGCCGGCGGCCGCCGTCGAGCCGCCGCCTGAGGCCGAGGCGCCCCTTGCGGCTGCCGAGCCTGTGGCGGAGACCGAGCCTGAGACCGAAGCCTTGGCGCTTGAGGAGGAGTTGATTCTGAGCGAGCAGGCGGTCGAGCCGAGCCCTGACGAGTGGTCGGAGGAGAGCACCTCCTGGCCAGAGCCTGAAATGGAGTTGGCGCCCGAGCCCGAGCCTGAAATGGAGCTGGCGCCCGAGCCAGAGCCAGCCGCCGAGGCGGCGATTGAGGCCGAGATCGAGGAGGAGCGAGCCTGGGCCGCGGCTGAGCCCGAAGTCGAGCCCGAGCCCGCGTACGAACCGAGCGCGAACCACGTCAACGGCGGTTCGGCGCACGAGGGCCATGACTATGAGGCGCCGCTGGGGGCGAAGTCGCTCGAGGACAGCGTCAAGGAGATGCTGCGGCCGATGCTCCGGGAATGGCTTGAGGAGAACATGCCGCGGGTTCTGGACGCCACCTTGCGCGAGGAGCTCAACAACCTCGAGCGCCGCGGCGACTAGCTGCCCGCCTTGCCATCATCGCGGGGGGGCGCCGTAGGCCTCCCCGGGGTCCAGTGCGTCGTCATTCACGCATGTGGACGCCGGCCTCGTTCTCCATCCGCATGCGCTGAATGACATCGTCAAACGGCTTGGGCGTCAGCCGCTCCGATCCCGAGAACGGATAGTTCAAGGTCATGGTCAGAAACAGGGTTGCGCCGATGATCGCGGCGAGCCCCGCGGTCATGAGGATCTGCGCGCCGACATTCTTCGCGGCAAAGAATGCGGGATAGCCTAGAGTAACAAGGGCGCCGATCACCAAGACCCCCCAGATCGCCGGCGTCACGTGACCGCGAACATCCGACAACCGTTCCAGTCGATAGTCGGCGATCTGCTGCATGAGATCGATGGCGTGAATGACACTGGGGAGCAGCGCGATGTTGTCAGGCTTGGTCTGTCCCACGGCATGGCTCAGCCTGTCATAGGCCGCTGCAGCAGATGGGCTGCCGCGCAGCCCCCGCTCCATCAGCGGCCAATCGTTGTCGCGCACCTCGATCGCGTAGGCGATGAGGGCTTGCCGGATCTTGTTGCCGGTTTCCTCGGGAAAGTTGTAGCTGTTTCGGTGCTGGTTATAGAGCCGTTCCGCCTCCGCGTACACGTCTCGTTCGGTTCGCTCGAATTCGGTCCAGACGGCAAAAACGACAAAGGCAAGGAGCACGCCGTAGGCGACGCCGACCACGGCAAATTTGAACCCTGCTACGTCTTGGTTCGGCAGCAGAAACTCGACGCCGAAGCGCCAGCGGCTGAAGAGCTGCAGACCGACGCTGAAACAGACGCAAACACCGGTGACGATGAGGGCCAGCACCCAGACAGGCAGCGCATTCACGATTTCGATGACGCTCAAGAATTCCTCCTTTGCCCGATGTTCGCAGAAGTCGCCTCCCACGCCCAGACGGAGTCGTGCGAACGCCGGTCTTCCGATTCTTCCTCGGGCTCCCACCGTACCCATTAACAAGCATCGGTCGAACCGTTGGGAGAAATCTCTGCTTTACCCCCAATCGCGGACGAGCGGCGCACCGCTGAAAGACTCCGCTATATACCAAGAGCGACCTCTCCAATTCAGAACGGATTGATGTAGTTCAGGATGGCGATCTGCCTGAGCAAGACCTTGCGGATGAAGTGAGTCGGCTTCACGTGGTCAGTGTAGATAGATGCTGTTCCGACGCTGCCCGCAGGCAGACTGCTCGCGAATGCCTCGGAACAACACGATCCAGGCCACGATATCGGCAGCCGACATGCGACTACCCTATCAGTCTCATCTTTCGACCAACGCAAGAAAGCGTGGGCGCCTCCAGGCGCCCACTTGCCTCAGCCTCAATTGCCAGGACGGCCCTTGGCAATTGCCGCCTCGACCTGTTCCTTCACCGCCTGGAGGTTGAACGATGCCCCTTTCTGCATCGGTGGAAATTCGATGGCCGTTTTGGCGAGTTCGCCGACCTTTTGCTGGACGTAGACGAACCGCCAGAACTCACGAGCGTAGAAGTCGTTGAAGTAGGCCGGCGACCCTTCGAGCAAATTCGAGACTGGTAGCCGCTCGAACGGATCCTGCTTGATGTTTTCCAGGAACGGCATGTTGACGGATACCTTCGGCCCCGGCCAGCCTTCGGGCTGGTCGATGAAGCGATATTTGAAGTCATCGAGACGGAGGCCGCCGAGATTGGACTCCGCGAAGTACCAAATCTCGTGGCGCTTCGATGGCCCCTTGCCGGTGAGCAGATCCAGCTGGTTGTAGCCGTCGAGATGGACTTTGTAATTCGTGCCGCCGAGGTCTTTGCCGGCTTTCAGCTCCTCGACGAGGTTGGCATCCCCAGCTGCCGCCACGAAGGTCGGGAACCAATCGAGCCCGGAGAAGATGCTGTTCTCGACCTTGCCGGCTGGCACTTTGCCGGGCCAGCGAATGATCGCTGGCACACGGAAGCCACCCTCATAGACGGTGCCCTTCGTGGCGCGGAACGGCGTCATCGCGCCATCTGGCCAGGTGAACACCTCGGCGCCGTTGTCGGTGGTGAAAACGACGATGGTGTTGTCGGCGATGCCGAGGTCGTCGAGCGCCTTCATCAGCTCGCCGATGTTGTCGTCGAACTGCGCCATCCCGGCCTCCTCGAGGCCGTAATTCGTCTCGGGGTTCATCATCGCCTTGTACTTCTCGGCGAGGAAGGTGAACACGTGCATGCGCGTCGTGTTGTGCCAGAGGAAGAACGGCTTACCGGCGTCCTTGGCCTGCTTCATGAAGTCGATCGATTTCTTAACGAGCACATCGTCGAAGGTGGTCATGTCGTACTTGGCGTCACCCACGCCTTCGCCAGCGCCGCCATAGGGCGTGCGTCCGGTGTAGGGACCTGGTGCCAGTGGTCCCTCATCGACGATTTTTTGCTTGCCGATTGCGCCCCAGCGCGGCTGGACCGTGGGATCGTCGGCGTCCGCTGCCCAGCAATGAACCAGATTGCGCGGCCCGACAGCGTTACGAACAGCAGGGTTCTTTGGATACGAGTACCAGTAGGGATCCGACATGGCGTCGAGGTGATACAGATACCCAAAGAACTCGTCGAAGCCATGCACGCAGGGAAGGTATTTGTTGAGATCGCCGAGGTGGTTCTTCCCGAACTGGCCAGTGGTGTAGCCCATCGCCTTCAGCGCTGTGGCAATCGTTGGCGCTTGCGCTGGTAACCCGACATCGGCACCCGCCTGACCGACAGTCGTCATTCCAGTGCGAATGGGGAGCTCGCCGGTGATGAAATTGGCGCGGCCTGCCGTGCAGCTTGCCTCGGCATAGTAGTCGGTGAAGCGCATACCTTCCGACGCTAGCTTGTCGAGGTTTGGCGTCTTGCCCGACATGATGCCTTGATGGTAGGCGCCAATGTTGAACCAGCCGATGTCGTCGCCCATGATCACGAGGATATTCGGCTTGTTCTGTGCAATCGCGGGGCCGATGAAAGCGGCAAGACCTAAAACAACAGTCGCGCCAATTTGAGCTAGCAGCCTACGCATGGGGGCACCTCCTCTGATTCATTCCTCATCGCATCTACTCCTATGATCTACGCTTGATGCTCCCGCGCGAGGGGCCCGTAGCAATCTTCGTTGTTGGAAGAGGCCGATAAACGTCGGTCGCTAGGCGAGTGACGAAGCGCTTTTTTTCGCCAGCGCGGGCGGGCGCAGGAGAACGGGGTTGGAGGACGGGCGCGTGCCCGCTGACACTACGCATCACATCTCCTCCCAAAACCGCGGATTCTTGCGGTCCGCTTGCCTCGGGTTCGGCAGAGAAATCGCCAAGACCTCTCGAGGGTTATGCCACTCTATCAGGGCTTGTTGCGGGAGTCTCTGTTGCGGCTCAAAGCCACTCGCCAGGGCGTCCGCTTTGGATCGCAAGCCGACATGCCGGGAACTGATCAAAAAAGGCAGACCTAGTCGGCACGCTGTCGCATGACGGTCTCGACCGCTTCGCGGACGAAAAGGCTTGATCGCCTTTCACGGGCGGAGCTTAGAAACCATTCAGCGCTGCACCCAGCCAAGGGACGCCGTCGCCGGCGTCCAAGCCTCCTTTGTTGACAGCGCCGAAGGCGAGAGCGTAGGAGGCGGGGCGCATTCCGCGCCTCTATCCCGTCGCCAGTCCAAGCGCCGATGCTCGACAAGACCTATCAGCCTGCGGCCATCGAGGGCCTGATCTACCGGCTCTGGGAAGAGGCGAACGCGTTTACCGCCGGCCGCGCGGATCGCGCCGAGGCGCGTCCCTTCGCCATCGTCATCCCGCCGCCGAATGTCACCGGCTCGCTCCATATGGGGCACGCCCTCAACAACACGCTGCAAGACGCGCTCGTCCGCTTCGAGCGCATGCGCGGCCGCGATGTGCTGTGGCAGCCCGGCACCGACCACGCCGGCATCGCCACCCAGATGGTGGTCGAGCGCCAATTGATGGAACGCCAGGAGCCGAACCGCCGCGACCTCGGCCGCGACGAGTTCATCCGCCGCGTCTGGCAATGGAAGGAAGAGTCCGGCGGCGCCATCATCAATCAGCTGAAGCGGCTCGGGGCCTCCTGTGACTGGTCGCGCGAGCGCTTCACCATGGACGAGGGCTTGTCGCGCGCGGTCCGCAAGGTGTTCGTCGATCTCTACCGCGCCGGCCTCATCTATAAGGACAAGCGCCTCGTCAATTGGGACCCGAAGCTCCTGACCGCGATCTCCGACCTCGAGGTCGAGCAGGTCGAGGTCAAGGGCCACCTCTGGCATTTGCGCTATCCGCTGGAAGGCAAGAGCTTCGATCCAGAGGATCCCTCGACCTACATCGTCGTCGCCACCACGCGGCCGGAGACCATGCTCGGCGATACCGCCGTCGCCGTGCATCCCGACGATGAGCGCTACACCAAGCTGGTCGGCAGGAACGTGATCCTGCCGCTGGTCGGCCGCCGCATCCCCATCGTCGCCGACGAATATTCCGATCCCGAGAAGGGCTCCGGCGCGGTCAAGATCACGCCGGCCCACGACTTCAACGACTTCGAGGTCGGCAGGCGCCATGCGCTGCCGCAAATCAGCATCCTCAGCCCCGAGGCCGAGCTGTTGCTCGACGGCAATCCCGACTTCATCTCGGGTGTCGATCCGAGTCCGGAACTCGCTCAGACGATTCAGGAATTGAACGGCCTCGACCGCTTCGTCGCGCGCAAGAAGATCGTCGAGCGGCTGGAGGCTGCCGGGCTCGTCGACAAGATCGAGCCATACGTTCACACCGTGCCCCATGGTGACCGCTCGAACGTCGTCATCGAGCCATTCCTCACCGACCAGTGGTACGTCAATGCCCGCGAGCTGGCGAAACCGGCGATCGACGCGGTCAAGCGCGGCCGCACCAATTTCGTGCCGAAGCAGTGGGAGAACACCTATTTCCACTGGATGGAGAACATCCAGCCCTGGTGTATCTCGCGCCAGCTGTGGTGGGGCCATCAGATCCCGGCCTGGTATGGCCCTGAGGGCACGATCTTCGTCGCCGAGGACGAGGCCGCGGCGCAAGCGGAAGCGGACGGCCATTACGGGAAGCCGACGAAGCTCAGTCGCGACGAGGACGTGCTCGACACCTGGTTCTCCTCGGCGCTGTGGCCGTTCTCCACCCTCGGCTGGCCCGACGACACCTCGGCGCTCAAGCGCTACTACCCGACCGACGTTCTTGTCACCGGCTTCGACATCATCTTCTTCTGGGTCGCGCGCATGATGATGATGGGCCTCCACGTCATGGAGGAGGTCCCGTTCCGCGACGTCTACATCCACGCCCTCGTCCGCGACGAGAAGGGGCAAAAGATGTCGAAGTCGAAGGGGAACGTCATCGATCCCCTCGAGCTGATTGACGCCTATGGCGCCGACGCGCTCCGCTTCACCCTTGCCGCGATGGTCGCGCAAGGACGCGACATCAAGCTCAGCGCTTCTCGCGTCGAAGGCTATCGCAACTTCGCCACCAAACTCTGGAACGCGGCCCGCTTCGCCGAGATGAACGGCTGCGTCCCCGTGAAGGGCTTCGATCCGGCCTCGGCCAAGGAGACCATCAACCGCTGGATCGCCGGCGAAAGCGAGCGCGCGGTGGCTCAGGTCACCGAGGCGCTCGAGGCCTATCGCTTCAATGACGCGGCGGGCGCCATCTACAGCTTCATCTGGCACGTGTTCTGCGACTGGTATCTCGAACTGTCGAAGCCGATCCTTGGCGGCAGCGATGAAGCCGCCGCCGCCGAGACCCGTGCCATGACCGCGTGGGTGCTCGACCGGGCGCTCAAGCTGCTGCATCCCTTCATGCCTTTCGTCACCGAGGAACTGTGGGCGAAGCGGGCTGCCGAGGGCGAGGGCAGGGAGACGCTCCTCGTGCTCGCGCCCTGGCCGCACCACCGCGGCCTCGAACATGCCGACGCCGATGCCGAGATCGGCTGGGTGATCCGCCTCATTTCCGAGGTGCGCTCGGTGCGCTCGGAGATGAACGTCCCCGCCGGCGCCAAGGTGCCGCTCGTCATCTCCGGTGCGAGCAAGGAGACCGAAGCGAGGGCCAAGCGTCATGAGGACACCATCCTTCGCCTCGCTCGCATCGACGCCATGAGCTTCGGCAAGGCGCCGGCCGGCGCCGTTCAGATCGTGCTCGACGAGGCGACGCTGGCGCTGCCGCTCGCAGGCGTCATCGACGTCGCCGCGGAATCGAAGCGCCTCAAGCGCGAGATCGACAAGATCGGCTCGGAGATCAAGCAGCTCGACGCCAAGCTCGCCAACGAGAAATTCGTCTCTCGCGCGCCGGAGCACGTGGTCGAGGAGCAGCGTGAGCGGAAGGCCGACGCCGAGGCCGTCGCCGCCAAGCTGGAGCAGGCCCTGAAGCGGCTCGAGGCTGTCCTCTAGCCTCTTGACTGGTCCCGCCGCAGACCCGATCTAGGCGTTGATACGAAATCTTCACCGCTGTATCGCAAATACCACAGACTGCGGCATTTTCGCCCCGTTTGCGCCATAAAACTTTGTGACATCAGGCTCGTACAAAGAGCAACGGCCAGCACCGTTCCAAAGGTTCTAGCGGGGTTGAGAGGCGGACGCCGGAGCAGGTACCGGCGATAGGCGGTGACGATCCGCCCCGTATCTCACTCACGCTTATCCGGGCATGGGAGATGGACGCCAAGACGTTCGATAAGTCGCGTTTACCGAGCCGGCACGTCACCGAGGGTCCCGCCCGCGCGCCCCATCGATCCTATTATTATGCCATGGGTCTGTCCTCGAAGCAGATCCACCAGCCCTTTGTCGGCGTCGCCACCTGCTGGAATGAGGCGGCGCCCTGCAACATCTCGCTGATGCGCCAGGCCCAGGCTGTGAAGCAGGGGGTCGCCGCTGCCGGCGGCACGCCGCGCGAGTTCTGCACCATCACCGTCACCGACGGCATTGCCATGGGCCACGAGGGCATGAAGTCCTCGCTCCCGTCCCGCGAGGTCATCGCCGACTCCGTCGAACTCACCATACGCGGCCATTGCTACGACGCGCTGGTCGGTATGGCAGGCTGCGACAAGTCGCTTCCGGGCATGATGATGGCCATGTGCCGCCTCAACGTGCCCTCGATCTTTATCTATGGCGGCTCCATCCTCCCGGGGTCGTTCAAGGGCCGCCCGGTGACGGTGCAAGATCTGTTCGAGGCGGTGGGCCAGTACTCCGTCGGCAAGATGTCGACTGAGGACCTCGCCGAGCTTGAGCAGGTCGCCTGTCCTTCGGCTGGCGCCTGCGGTGCCCAGTTCACCGCCAACACCATGGCCACCGTGTCCGAGGCCATCGGCCTCGCGCTGCCTTATTCGGCCGGCGCACCCGCGCCTTACGAGATCAGGGACCACTTCTGCAGCGCCGCCGGCGAGAAGGTCATGGACCTGATCGCCCTCAACATCCGCCCGCGCGACATCGTCACCCGCAAGGCGCTGGAGAATGCGGCTGCCGTGGTTGCGGCGACCGGCGGCTCCACCAACGCGGCGCTGCATCTCCCGGCCATCGCCAACGAGTGCGGCATCGATTTTGATCTGTTCGCGGTCGCCGAGGTGTTGGAGCGCACGCCCTATATCGCCGACCTCAAGCCGTCCGGCCGCTACGTCGCCAAGGACATGTTCGAGGCCGGCGGCATTCCGCTGTTGATGAAGACGCTGCTCGACCATGGCTACCTCCACGGCGATTGCCTCACCGTGACCGGGCGCACCATGGCCGACAATCTCGCCAAGGTGGCCTGGAACCCCGATCAGGACGTCGTGCGGCCCGCCAACAAGCCGCTGTCGCCGACGGGCGGCGTCATCGGTCTCAAGGGCTCGCTCGCGCCGGATGGGGCCATCGTCAAGGTCGCTGGCATGAGCGGTCTCAAGTTCCGCGGACCGGCGCGCTGCTTCGATTGCGAGGAGGACGCTTTCGCCGCGGTCAGCTCCAAGCGCTACCAGGAAGGCGACGTTATCGTCATTCGCTATGAGGGCCCGAAGGGCGGCCCCGGCATGCGCGAGATGCTGTCGACCACGGCGGCGCTTTACGGCCAGGGCATGGGCGACAAGGTGGCCCTGATCACCGACGGCCGTTTCTCTGGCGCGACCCGAGGCTTTTGCGTCGGCCACGTCGGTCCCGAAGCCGCGCTGGGTGGTCCGATCGGACTGATCCGTGACGGCGACATGATTTCGCTCGACGCCGAGCAGGGCATCATCGATGTCGAGTTGAGCGAGAGCGAGCTCGCCAAGCGAGCCGAGGCCTGGAAGGCGCCGCCGAGCCCGTTCGGGAGCGGCGCCCTGTGGAAATACGCCAACGAGGTTGGTCCGGCGCGAACGGGCGCCGTCACCCATCCCGGCGCTGATGCGGAAGTGAAGTGCTATGCGGATTCGTAAGAGTTGCGTTGCCGCCTTGATGGCGGCGTTGACGGTGATGGTGCCCATTGTGGCCGGCGCCATTGAGGCCGCGCCTTATGCCTCCGCCACGGAGGCTTACCGCCAGGGTATGGCCGCGCTCAAATCCGGGAATACCAAGAGCGCGCTGCTGGCGCTCGAATATGCCGCCGACCGCGGCGTGCTCGGCGCCCAGCTCAAGCTTGCGCGCATCTATGCCGCTGGCAACGGCACCCCACGCGACGAGGCCAAGGCCTACATCTATTATCGCCAGATCGCGAACCAGCGCGCCGACATCTCGCCGTTGAGCCCGGTGGCGAAATATGTCGCCGAGGCCTTCGTCTCGCTCGGCAATTACTATTTGCAGGGCCTTCCCGACGCCCACGTGTTGCGAAATCCGGCGCGGGCGGCCGGCTTGTTCAGCCATGCCGCGAGCTATTTCGGTAGCGCCGAAGCGCAATACGATCTGGCTATGCTCTATCTCGACGGCACCGGCGTCGATAAGAGTCCCAGTCTCGCCGTGAACTGGCTCGCCATGGCCGCGAAGAAGCAGCATGTGGCGGCGCAAGCGAAGCTCGGCGAGTTGCTGTGGCGCGGTAGCGACGACATCCGTCAGCGGCAAGCCCGGGGGCTCGCTCTGATCCTCTTGGCCCACGCCAATGCGAGCGCCGCGGGTGCTGAGCCTGAGTGGATCGTTGAGCTTTACCGCGAGGCCCGGGGCGCCGCGACTCCGGACCTGCTCAAGCAGGCGCAAGCGGCTGCGCCCGAGTTTGGGGGCCACGCTTTGGATCTTGGACCCGAGACGGTGCCAGCGCCTCCGGTCGAGAACCTGCTCCTCCCGGCCGCAGAGACGGCGCCGCCGGCGACCATCGCACCGGCGCCCACCGGCAATGTCGCCGCCGGCGAGATCTCGGCCAGCACCCCGCCCAAACTCGGCTCACCGCTCGGCTTCGGGGCACCCCCCGACGGCATCACCCCGAGCAATTAAGCTCGAGCCACACCGGCACGTGGTCTGACGGCTTTTCCCAGCTTCGCGGCGTCGGGTCGATCTCGCATCGTTGCAGGCGGTCGGCCGCCTGCGGCGACAGCAGCATGTGGTCGATGCGCAAGCCCCGGTTCTTCTGCCAGGCGCCAGCCTGGTAATCCCAGAAGGTGTATTGGTTGGGCTCGTCGTGGCAGGCGCGGAAGGCGTCGGTCAGGCCGAGATTGACGAGCGCTTGGAAATGGGCGCGCGTCTCGGGGCGGAACAGGGCATCCTCGACCCAGGCTGCTGGCGCATACACGTCCGCCGGGGTCGGAATGACGTTGAAATCGCCGGCGATGATCATCGGCTCTTCGAGCGCCAGCAACGCCTTCACCCGCTCCCTGAGCCGGCTCATCCAATCGAGTTTGTAGGCGAATTTTTCCGAGCCGGTCGGATTGCCGTTTGGCAGATAGATGTTGACGATGCGGAGCGCCCCGCACGGCACCGATACCACCGCCTCGAGATATCGGGCCTGGACGTCGCCTGTGTCGCCGGCGAGGTGAGGGGTCACCTCGTCGAAGGGAAGTTTCGACAACAGCGCCACGCCGTTGAAGCCCTTCTGCCCATGCACGGCGATGTTGTAGCCGAGCTCCTCGAATTCGAGCCTGGGAAACGCGTCCTCGGTGCATTTGATCTCCTGCAGGCAGGCGATGTCAGGGGCTGCCGATTTCAGCCAGATCCGGGCCGCGTCGATGCGGGCCTTGATGCCGTTGACGTTCCAGGTGGCGATCTTCATGGGGTTCCATTTAACCCAAAGCGTCGCGTCATTGCCCGGCTTGACCGGGCAATCCAGTAACCACTGTGCTTACCGTCAAACCGCTGGCGGGAGTACTGGAGGCCGCGATAACGGAAGCAACGTGACACCTTTCAGTTGGGAGGATCATGCGACCTGAATCTCGACGCGGCAATGATCGCTTGGGCCCCACTGATCAGGCTCGTTGAGTGCCCTGACGCGCAAGCGTTCGGACAAGGACCTAGAGGCAAACACGAAATCCAATTGACGGGTACACGTCGCCGGTGTCGGCGACTGTGGTGGAAGGTGGGAACGTTGTTGCTCGCGCTCGGGAGTTCGTCCGGCCACGGTTCTGCACGACGACCAGCCGGAGCCTGCGGGCCCATGAACGACAAGCCCAGGGTTGCCATTCTGCTGAACACAGTGTCGTATCGCGATGCCCAATACGCGCTTCCGCCCTCGGCGTATCCGAAGAGAATGTTGAGGTCGCCTGCCACGAGTATGTTGTGCCCCGATTGTTTGCCGATAAACACCGAAAGATCAGAGATCAAACGGTGCACTGATGCATCTGCGTAGATCCAATCGCTCATCGTGAGGCTGTGGGGCCTCTCCCACGCGGCGTAGACGGAAATAGCTATAAAGGGCTCTCCCGAGCTTGGCGTGACGGTTGCGGCGGCAAGCGTGCCCGGTCGGCTGACCCCTAATTCTCCCGACTGAGCGCAGCGAGCGGCTTTGCCTCGTGCCATTGCACTTCGGCCGCAGCCGAGAGATTGACGATTGCAGCGCGCCCAAATGCACGCCAGGGGGCCGGGTCGATATTGAGATTCTCGGCCACATCAGCTGGCGGCTCCATTGCCTCCTGAAGCAGAACAATGTCTGCATCTGAATTGGCGAGGCAACGCCACGCGTTTGCACGCCGCGCAATGTTCCATACGATGAGCTTCAGCACTGCTGAGCTCCCCACAATGAGGAAAATTAGCGAAGCATGCGTCAGATCGAGAAGCTGGTGCCGCAGCCGCACGCCGCGGTGACGTTCGGGTTCTTGATCTTGAACGCGGCGCCGATCAAATCGTCGACGAAGTCGATCTCCGAGCCCTGCACGAAACCGAGCGAGATCGGATCGACCGCGACCTTGGCGCCGTCCCGCTCGATCAGGATGTCGTCGGGCTCAGCCTGCTTGATCAGCTCGAAGCGATATTGAAAGCCGGAGCAACCGCCGCCTTCGACGCTGACGCGCATCAACTCGGCGTCCTCCGTCTTGAGGATCTCGAGGATGCGCTTGGCCGCGCTTTGGCTCATGGTGATGGACGGTTCAGTCATGTCGGTATAGCTACTTTCCGAGGCGCTCTTGGTCCCTACGCGGGCGTTGATGCATGCACGTTACAACTTGAAGATAGGACGGCGGCAGGGCTTGTCAATCGACCGGAGCCGCAATTTGGCGTCATATGCCGTGGACGAGCGCGAGAGTCGCGGACGCCTCGTGCCCGAGCCGCCTAGCCCGACGCGCAGCCTTTATGCCCGCGACCGCGACCGCATCCTGCATTCGACCGCGTTCCGGCGGCTGACCTACAAGACCCAAGTGTTCGTCTATCACGAGGGCGATCACTATCGCACCCGCCTGACCCACAGCCTCGAGGTGGCGCAGATCGCACGCTCGATGGCACGCACACTTCAGCTCGACGAGGACCTTACCGAGGCGCTGGCGCTCGCCCACGATCTCGGTCATCCGCCCTTCGGCCATGCCGGCGAGCGGGCGCTGGATGCGGCCATGGCGGGCAGGGGCGGCTTCGATCACAACGCCCAGTCCTTGCGCGTGGTCACCGCGCTCGAACGGAAATATGCGGGCTTCGATGGCCTCAACCTCACCTGGGAAACGCTCGAAGGGCTGGTGAAGCACAACGGTCCGCTCGACCCAGGAGCGGTGCCGCGTCCAATTGCCGATTATTGCCTGAAGCAGGACCTCGAACTTTCGACCTATGCCTCGCTCGAAGCGCAGCTCGCCGCGCTCGCCGACGACATCGCCTACAACAATCATGATGTCGATGACGGCTACCGCGCCGCGCTGTTCAATCTCGACGATCTCGCCCAAGTGCCGCTCGTCGGCCGCGCCGTGGCCGAGGTGCGAGACGCCTATCCCGGCATCGACGCGTCGCGGGCGCTGTCCGAGACCAACCGCCGTTTGATCACGGCGTTGATCGATGATGCGGTGACGGAGACGCGGGCGAGGCTTGAGGCGCTCGCGCCAGCAAGCGCCGACGATATCCGTCACGCTGCGGGGCCCGTGGCCGCATTCTCGGCGGAAATGCAAGCCGACCTCGACGCGCTTCGCGCCTTCCTCGCGATGCGCGTCTACCGCGAGCGGCGCATCGCCCGGATCATGGCCGACGCCGAGCGCGTGGTCACCGATCTGTTTGGCCTCTATCTCGGCCACAAGACGGCGCTGCCGCCGGAATGGCAGGAGCAGGCGCCAGGCGATGAGTACGCGCGCCACGTCTCGGATTTCATCGCCGGCATGACCGACCGCTACGCTCTCGCCGAGCACCGCCGTCTGTTTGACGCCACTCCGGAATTGCGTTAGTCGCGCCGCAACGTTTCGCCGGGGAGAGCAATGGACGTCTTTGCTGGGTTCCACGGACATGTCTTGGCTGCGGTGCAGCAGCTCAAGCATGATGGCGTCGTGCCGGCGGACGCGAGCGTCGAGGGCGTTACCCTGGAGCCGCCGAAGGATGCCTCCCACGGCGACCTCGCCACCAATGCCGCCATGGTGCTGGCGAAGCCGGCGAACCTCGCGCCGCGGGCGCTCGCCGAGCGCATCATTCCGCTCGTTGCCTCAGACCCCAACATCGCCCGCGCCGAGATCGCTGGCCCCGGCTTCATCAATCTCACCCTGAAGACGAGCTTCTGGCCGCGCGTGCTGCGCATGGTGCTCGAGCAAGGTGATGCCTATGGCCGCAGCGCCATCGGCAGGGGCCGCGTGGTCAACGTCGAATATGTCTCCGCGAATCCGACCGGGCCGATGCATGTCGGCCATTGCCGGGGGGCCGTGTTCGGCGATGCGCTTGCCAGTTTGCTCGCCTCCGCTGGTTACGACGTCACCCGCGAATATTACGTCAACGACGCTGGCGCCCAGGTCGACGCGCTGGCGCGCTCGGCCTATCTGCGTTACCGCGAGGCGCTGGGCGAGGACATTGGGGCGATCCCGGAAGGCCTCTATCCCGGCGATTACCTGAAGCCGGTCGGCGAGGCGCTCGCCGCGCAGCACGGCAAAGAGCTGCTCGCCTTGCCTGAGGCGGAATGGCTGCCGATCGTGCGCCAGGCGGCGCTCACCGCGATGCTCGCCATGATCGAGGGTGATCTCGCCGAGCTCGGCATTCGCCACGACGTGTTCTTCTCGGAGCGCTCCCTGACCGAGGGCCCGCGCGATGAGGTCGCCGAGACCATCGCCGACCTCAAGGCCAAGGACTTGATCTATACCGGCAGCCTGCCGCCGCCCAAGGGCAAGGTCGATGAGGATTGGGAGGATCGCGAGCAGCTTCTGTTCCGCTCCACGGCCTTCGGCGACGACATGGACCGCCCCCTGGTCAAGTCTGACGGCAGCTACACCTATTTCGCCTCCGACATCGCTTATCACCGCGACAAGTTCAGACGCGGCTTCAACACCATGATCGACGTCTGGGGCGCCGACCATAGCGGCCACGTCCGCCGCATGAAGGCGGCGCTCGCGGCGCTGACCGGCGGCGAGGCCGACCTCGATATCAAGCTCTGTCAGCTTGTGCGCTTGTTTCGGGGTGGCGAGCCTGTCAAGATGTCCAAGCGTGCCGGGACGTTCGTCACGCTCCGGGACGTCGTGGACGAAGTGGGCCCCGGGCCCGTTCGCTTCATGATGATCTACCGGAAGAACGACGCGCCGCTCGACTTCGATTTCGTCAAGGTCACCGAGCAGTCGCGCGACAACCCGGTGTTCTATGTCCAGTACGCCCACGCCCGGGCGTGTTCCGTGATGCGTAACGTGAGGGACGTATTCCCCGATCTAGATCTAGGGGGGAGTGCCTTGGCGCGCAGCGATTTGGACCGACTGGCCGATGAGGCCGAACTCGCTCTGATCCGCAAGATCGCTCAGTTCCCGCGTCTCGTCGAAGGCGCGGCGGAAGCTCACGAGCCGCATCGCATCGGCTTCTATCTCTATGATCTTGCAGCAGAGTTTCACGGTCTGTGGAATAGAGGCAAAGACTCGCCACAATTACGATTTATTTACGAAACGGATCGAGAGTTAACGCGCGCGCGTTTAGCTCTCGTCGCTGCAACAAGACAAGTTCTGGCGTCGGGTCTGGGCATTCTCGGCGTCAGCGCAATGCAAGAAATGCATTGACGGTGCTTTATCGGGGTAATCGGGGTCGGGGGGATGGTTCGAGGGAAGTACCATGTCCGAGCAAGATGAAGGATTCGGCGGCAACGCCGGTCCGACGCTTGAGTACGAGTCCGATTTCGCCAACGAGTTCAGCAATGTAAGCGCCACGGGCGATCAGTCCTGGAGCGCGAACCAACATCATTCGCACAGGAGCGAGGACCCCCTTATGAGCTCGGGATCAGGCAAGCCGGCTCAGCCGGCAATGGGACAGCGCTCGATTTTCGGGACCGGCCGGGGGCCGGTCTTTGCCAAGATGCCCACCTACAAGCCCGTCACGCGTGGCCCCGATGTGCCCGAGCCGCGGGCGTCTCAGCCGCCGCGGCAGGACTTTGGCGGCTACGCGGGGCAGGGGGCCGCGCAGCCCCGACCGGTAAGTAATCCCCAGCGTCCATCTGGATTTTCTCAGCCACAATCTTTCCCGGGCCAGAATAGTGACCGTCGCGCGGCCCAGGATTACGGAAACCAGGATTACGCGACCCAAGATTTTTCGACTCAAGACTTACCGGCTCAAGACTTGGGCCAACAGAGGTTTCCCGGCCAAGACTACGCGAGCGCCCATCCGGCTCAAGGCTACCCGCCCCAGTCTCGAGCCAGGCCGGCGGCCCCGAACATGCCACCCGCAGCGCAGCCCCAGCCGAACTGGGCCCGTCAACCGAGCCCGGCTCCGCATCGCCCCGCGCCGCAACCCCATTCCTTCCAGCCCGCAGCCACCCCGACGCCGGCAAACCAGGACCGGTTCCCTGACCGCATCTTCCCGGAACCAGCCGCTCCGAGCCCGGCGCCAGGGACCCGTTTTGGCGATCAGAGCTTTGGCGACGCGAGCTTCCCCGATGCGAATTTTGCCGATGCTGGGTTTGAGGATGCGAGCTTCCCCGACACCTCGTTCCAGGGCGGCCACCAGGAGACGGCCTACCAGGAGTCGAGCTACCAGGAATCCGGTTATCAAGAGCCGAGCTACCAGGACGCGAGCTTCGAGGACGCGAGCTTTCCTGAAGATCCCGCAGCCGATGCCGAGTTTGGATCCTCTGACGGGTTGGAGTTCGAAGAAGCCGAGCCGCTCCAGCTCGGTGTGCAGGATGCCGCCTTCGACGTCGATCAGGGCTACGACGCCATGGCCGAGCAGGGCGCTGATGGCTATCAGCCGCATGCGGATCATCAAGGCGCGTCCCAGGGCTACGCCGCCATTCCGTCGAACCAGGCGCTGCAATCCTTCGACGCCGTCTATGATCAGCCGCCGCAGATCCCGCTCGGAGCCACGTCAGCCCCCGGCATGGCCGAAGGCTTCTATGAGACCGAGCAGCCCGATGCGGACTTCCTCGACGACAGCCAGTTCGAGCCGGGCATGGAGGGCGTTCAGCCTCAGCCCGGGCGCAAGCTCGGCTTGAGAAGCCGCAGCATGTTCATGGTCGGAAGCGCCTTGCTTGGGGCCGTAGCCTTGGGCGGGGCACTCGCCTTTGCCTATAAGCAAAGCGGTGGCTCCATGAGCAGCGGCGAGACCCCCGTGGTGCAAGCCGACACGAGACCCGTCAAGGAAGCGCCGCAGAACGCCGGCGGTAAAGAATTTCCTCATAAGAACAAGCTCATATATGAGCGTCTTCAGAACGGAGATAAGCCAGAGGCGGAGCGGATCGTTCCCCGTCAGGAGCAGCTGGCGATGCCGGCGATGCCGGGCGCCGGTCCCGTCGGCGCGCCGCCGGCCGTGGCTACCGTCGACGATCCCGACGGCGGACCCCGCCGCGTCAAGACGCTTGTCGTACGCCCTGATGGCTCCGTGATGCCGCCGCCTGCGGCAGCGCCAGCGCCAGCGCCCGCACAGCAGCAATTGGCCGCCGTAGCGCCCGCCCCTCAAGCCGCGCCTGCGGCGCCGCCACCTGCGCCCGCCGCTGCGGCTCCTGCGCCCGCCGCCGACCCACAGCCGGTCGCAGCGATTCCGACGCCGAAACCGAAGCCGGCTCCGGCACCAGCGCCGGCAGCGCCGACGAAATATGTGGTCCAGGTCGGATCGAAACAGAATCAGACCGACGCCCTCGCTACCTTCGCCGACATGCAGCAGAAATATCCGTCGCTGCTGGCGAGCTATCGGCCGATGGTGCAAAAGGCCAATCTCGGCGCCAAGGGCATCTGGTATCGCCTGCGCATTGGCCCGATTGCCGACAAGTCGGCCGCGAGCAAGCTCTGCAGCCAACTCAAGTCTCAGGGCCACCCCGACTGTCTTGTCATGGCCGCGCAATAGCGGCCGCGCTGCCGCCGCTTGACCTTCCGCCGATCGGCCGTTAGCCCCGCGTGGTGGACTTCAAGGCCTTCATCTCCGGCTGCGCTGGCACTGCCCTCAGCGATGAGGAGCGCGCATTCTTCGCCGCGGCGCGGCCTTGCGGCCTCATCCTCTTCGCCCGCAACTGCCAGTCGGTAGCCCAGCTCCGCGCCCTGATCGGCGAGTTTCGCGACGCGGTCGAGAGCGACGACGCTTTGGTGTTGATCGATCAGGAGGGGGGCCGCGTGCAGCGGCTGAAACCGCCGAACTGGCGGCAGATGCCC
>Ga0307444_1000382_pt1 | contig 21477 bp, 15 predicted proteins | sample SalMarSW160340MG_FD_202145 | JGI IMG/M metagenome (GOLD analysis project Ga0307444, IMG submission 202145) | Salt marsh sediment microbial communities from the Plum Island Ecosystem LTER, Massachusetts, United States - SW1603-40 | ecosystem: Environmental > Aquatic > Marine > Intertidal zone >...
GTTCCGCCAGAGCAACCAGGACATCCACACGGGAGATGAGGTCAGCCATCTTTGCAACGCGGCGGCTATTGGCGGCCACCTTTTGCCGTAGCGTGCAAAAAAGCTCATACTCTAACTGAGCCCTTTTGTCCTCAGCACCCAGGACCTTGGCCTCATACGTCTTGAGATCCTCGGTAATGTAACGCTCTGCGTTGACTAAGGTCTGCCTGCGCACATAGCGGGCCGGCACGGCCTTCGTGTGGGTCTTGGAAACTTCAATATAGTAGCCGAAAATCTTGTTGAACCCGACCTTGAGCGACTTAATCCCCGTAGCCCCTCGTTCTTTGCCCTCCAAACGGGCAATCCAGTCCTTGCCTTCCCGGCTTGTGCGAATCAGCTCATCCAATCCCTTGTCAAAGCCGTGTTTAATCATCCCGCCTTCGCGCAGCGTCATGGGGGGTGCATCGCAAATGGCTGATGCGATCAGGCGTCCGACATCAGCAAGGTCGTCCCATGCGTCCCTGATCTTCGAAAAAAGATCACCCTTACAGCCCTTGATCAAAGCGCGGAGAGAAGGCAGTCTTTGGATAGAGTTCTTCAGTGCCACGAGATCTCGCGCGTTACACCGATCAAGGGCAATCTTACTGTTTAGACGTTCCAGATCATGAATGTCTTCCAGCACCTTTCTCACGGCACGTCTTACAGGAGCCTTGTCTTTGGCCTCTTCCACGGCCTCCGATCTTTGCCGGATTTGTTCAACATCCAAGAGTGGATACCGAAGCCATGTTCGCAACATTCGCCCGCCCATGGCTGTCACGGTGCAATCCATGGTGCCAAGCAGGGAACCACGTTTGGCACCGGTTCGCATGGTTTCAAAAAGCTCCAGATTTCTCTTGGTCGTCTCATCTATGACCATGAAATCAGAAAGGCTGTATGACACGATGCGCGTGAGATGGACCAGGTCTGTCTTGTGGGTGTCATCCACATAGTGCAACAGGGCGCCCGCTGCGGCGATGCCGGCCCGCCATTGCTGGCAGCCGAATCCTTCCAGTGAATGGGTCTTAAACTGCCTCAGAAGCCGTGTGTTCGCCGAATCAAATTCAAAGGTCTCATCGTCCAAGAAGCTGAATGAGGTTTGATCAAGGCTGTCCATCAGTGTCTTGACTTGAGGTGCCTCGCGATGGCAATCGGCCACCAACATCTCCCTTGGCTCTATGCGGCGGCACTCATCCAAGACCGCCTCGACTTGCCTGGATTCGGTAACCCTGAAAGTCCCGGTTGAGATATCCAAATGGGCAATGCCGTATCGGTCTTGCCAGAGATAGAGGGCCATAAGAAAATTATTTGATTTGGCATCCAGAATCTCCGTGTCAATGACAACGCCTGGCGTTATGACCCGAACAACATCCCTTTTCACAAGCCCTTTGGCCTTTGCAGGGTCCTCCACCTGTTCACAGATGGCTACCCTGAAACCCCGTTCGATCAACGGGGCGATATAGGCCTGAGCCGCATGGTGAGGAACGCCACACATGGGAATCGGTTCCTCGTCTTTCTTGTTTCGGGAGGTAAGGGCGATGTCAAGAATACGAGATGCGACCTTTGCGTCTTCGAAAAACATCTCGTAAAAATCGCCCATCCGGAAAAACAGGATGGCATCAGGGTGGTTCTCTTTGATGGACAGATATTGCTGAACCATCGGGGTGGCTTTAACCATGATACCACAATCCCTTTGGCCTCATGCAAGAACTTCTAGGCACTTTCGCTTTCTTTTGGGGAAGTCGTTTCTTCTGCAACAGGCAGGCTTTTGAGCGCCTTGATTTCTTCCTCTTGCTTGGCGATGGTTTCGAGATGGTTTTGTATGGTCTTCTTGGCCTTAAACCGTTCACCCAGACTGTAGAAATAAGAAACCAGAAGGCCAACAAGCAAGAACCCCAAAAAGTACACCGATAAGGGGATAGTCGGGCTTTCACCACTCCACACCCAAAGGTTAAGCCGTAAGGATTTCTCGTCCATGAAAACGTTCAGATTCTGCACCACGGCAAGCACCAGAAAAATGATCACCAGCGAGAAAAACAGAGGCTTCACAGATTTCATCCCAAATCCTCCTTGTATTTTAACCTGCGCCTTCCAAGGCTTCAAAATGAGGCTTCAGATTCCGATAAGTGGCCTCGAGATGCTCCGGAATGACCCGCACCTCGGCAAAGACCGTCATCGCATTGGTGTCGCCGTGCCAGCGCGGCACGATATGAAAATGGAGATGCTGCTCAACCCCGGCACCCGCGACCACTCCGAGATTAAGTCCCACATTGAATCCGTCCGGCTTCATCACCTTCTTCAGGATTTCGACGGCGTCTTTGACCGTCCTCAGAAGGTCGGCCGTCTCCTCTGACGTCAAGTCGTCCAGACCGGCTATGTGCCTCTTGGGGGCGACCAAAAGATGGCCATTAATATAGGGATACTTGTTCATCATGACCATGGAGAGTGCGCCCTTGTACAGGGCGAGGTTCCCCTCTTTGGACAGGGCAAGACAAAAGATGCATTCGTCTTGCTTCTCGCTTAGGATGTACTCCATTCGCCACGGGGCCCACAGTGTCTTCATGTCTTCACGTCAATATATCCAGAAGTCCCGCCACAATCGCTCCACTCGGCAGGCGAACCGTCCGTGTAGCTCTCTTAAAATAATATAGCAGGCCCAACCAAAAAAACAAGCCCTTTCCCCAACACTGATCAAGGAGGAGAACTAACCCAACTTGACCAATTCCACCTGACCCCACGCCCCCATCTTGTCATCGACTATGACAGCAATACCCAGAACGCCGTCGATGTCTTCTCCAAAACGGATGGCAGACGCGATGTCAACCTTATCTGAAACCCGATTCCCGATGGCCGTGGCGGCCGCATCAGCCAGGGCCGCAGACGCTGAAATGACAACGGCTGCGTCCGCTCTTCCAAGGCTGAGGGAATGTCCTACGGTTCCCGAAGAAGTGCAAACGCCTACAGGGCTTTCCGGGGAATCGATGCGCACGCCCAGCTTGCCGCTTAACGGCGAATGACCGGCAAGTATAGCTACAGTCAGTGGAAAGGGCGTCCTGATGAAAACGTCTCCGCCATTCTCAATGATCACCTTCTCGCTGTGGGCCAAGAGATCTGTGCCCACATACTCGGCCACGGCGCCCGCAACGGCTCCCATGGGGCCCACTCCCGCCTTCCTACCAGCCTCCATCATCGTCTTTACAATTGGCGGCGCAAGGGGGTCGCGAGGGCACGGTGTCAGCCTATCAACAAAGTCCGGATGGTCCCCGATGTATCTTTCCAGGGCCATTCTGTGTTTCAGGACGAAAGCCCTAGTTTCAGCTTCGAGGGGCCTCTCCGTCCTGACCATCAAATCAGTTTCCTTGACGATGACACGAAAAGTCTCAAGTTTGTGCCCTGAAACAAGGCTGCGGTAATTGCGATCCTGATTTGGGTTCATAGGACCCGTTCCTGGTTATGGGTATGCGGTTATTGCCTCTGGCAAACGGTCTCCACCGCACCATAACCTAAGAAACCGTTGATCGCCTCCGTCAGTGCCGTTCCCGCTTTCAGCCTCATGTGGTCGGGTAGTGCAATAACGGTTTCCGTTCTTTGGGGCATCCGCAGATGCAGATAGGCACTGGAGGTCCCCTTGTGCTTCCGCAATATTGCGTAAAGCTTTTCCAGCATTTCTTTGTCAAGACTCGTCATGTCAAGGTTTAGGCGGACACTGGTTGTCCAGGTTTCCTCGGCCTTTTCTATGGGAATGACTGAATCGCCAAGGATCTTTACCGCCTTTTCATCCTTTGTCACACGACCTTCCACAAATATCGCGGTGTCTTTCTGAATGAGATCCGACACGCTTGCGAACAAGGATGAAAAAAGCGTCACCTCTGCAAAACCACTCAAGTCTTCAAGGGTGACGAAGGCCATACGGTCGCCCTTTCTGTCGTTGTAGTGCTTGTAATCTCTCACAAGCCCGCCTATGCGAACAGCAGCACCGTCGGAAAGTCCCCGGAGACTCATGGTGTCCGTGTTGGCAAATTTCTTGAGGACGGATTCATATTTGGCCAGAGGGTGACTGGTAATGAAAAGCCCCAGAGCTTCCTTTTCGCAGTGCAAGAGTTGGCTCTCATCCCATTCCTTCATCTCAGGCAGTGGGGGATAAGCAACGCCTGCGTCCTGTTGCGACATGACCTCAAAAAGGCTATACTGACCATTGATGCGATCCCTCTGGATCTTGTGTCCGATTTCCATAGCCATCCCCAGTACCGACATCATCTGGGACCGTTTTGTACCAGGGAAATCAAAGGCGCCGCATTTAATCAAGCTCTCAATGACCCTCCGATTGACCCTTCGGTGATCCACCCGTTCGCAGAAGTCGAACAACGATTCAAAAGGACCACCCGATTTTCGTACCTCAAGGACGGACTCAATCGCCCCTTCTCCCACGTTCTTAACCGCCGCCAGACCGAAACGAATGGCGCCCTCCACCACCGCAAAATTCATGTCGCTCTTATTGATGTCAGGCGGAAGTATTTTGATGCCCTGATCGCGACATTCCGCAATGTACTTAACGACCTCCTCGGTGGCGTTCATCTCGCTGGTCAGGATGGCGGCCATAAACTCAACCGGGAAGTGGGCCTTCAGGTAGGCTGTCTGAAAAGCAATCATGGCGTAGGCGGCGCTGTGGGCCTTGTTGAAGCCGTAGCGTCCAAATTTCTCCATAAGATCAAAGATCTTTTCCGCCTTTTCCGGGTCCACCCCTTTGTCCTTGGCCCTGATCAGAAAACGCTCCCTCTCTTGAGCCATAATCTCGCCTATCTTCTTACCCATGGCCTTTCGAAGATTGTCAGCCTCGGCCATGGAATAGTCTGCGAGCACGCAAGCGATGTTCATGACCTGTTCTTGATAGAGGATTACGCCGTAGGTGTCTTTCAGGATAGCTTCAAGCTCAGGGAGAAGGTAGGTCACTGCCACCTGGCCGTTTTTCCTTTTAACAAACGCGTCATGCATCCCGCTGTCCAAGGGCCCTGGACGATAGAGGGCCACCAAGGCGACAATGTCCCCGAAACAGGCCGGCTTCAGGCGAAGTAACAGGTCCTTCATGCCCGAACTTTCAAGCTGGAAAACGCCTGTAGTCCGGGCCGATGCGAGGAGTTCGAAGGTCTTCTTGTCCGTGAGGTCCAGGTTCGCTAGATCTGGAGGCGTGCCGCCGCCTTTGCCGATGATGTCGCAGGTCTCTTTCATCACGGTCAGATTGCGAAGACCCAGAAAGTCAAACTTGATCAGCCCGATTCTCTCCGCCGCCTTCATATCATACTGCGTGACCACTTCCCCCTTTTTGCCCCGGGCTAGGGGGAGGTACTCGACCAGAGGCCGGTCGGAGATCACCACGCCAGCGGCATGGGTGGAGGCATGCCTTGGAAGCCCTTCCAGTGCCTGAGCCACGGTGAGGAGTTCCTTGATACGGGGGTCTTTTTCAGCCGCAGCCTTGAGTCTCGGTTCCTGAGACAGGGCCTTGGCCAGACTGATGTTGAGCACTTCAGGTATCATCTTGGCTATGCTGTCCACTTCTCTCAACGGAATGTCCAGGGCTCTGCCCACATCCCTTATCACAGCTCTGGCCTGCATTTTTCCAAAGGTGATGATTTGGGCAACATAATCAGGGCCGCCATATTTCTCCACCACATACTTGAAGACGGCGTCCCGACCTTCTATGCAAAAATCAATGTCGATATCAGGCATGCTCTTTCGGGCTGGATTCAAGAAACGTTCGAATATGAGGCCGTAAGCAATAGGATCCAGGTCCGTAATCTTCAGGGCATAAGCCACAAGACTGCCCGCCGCCGAGCCGCGCCCGGGCCCCACGGGGATCCCCTGCTCCTTGGCAAAGCGGACAAAATCTGCAACCACCAAAAAATAACCTGAGAAACCCATCTTCTTGATCACCTCGAGTTCTCGCTCAAGACGATTCCGGTATCTCTCGTGATCGACGGCCGAGAAGTCGCGATCCCCGGAAGAGGCCGTCTGCAATCGTTCTTTCAGTCCCCTTGCAGCCTCTCGCTCAAGGTATGAGTCCACGTCGGCAGGATCATCGCCTTGCGAGGCGGCCCCCGCATCCTCAAGGCCATGGGGGACCCGAAATCTCGGAAAATGATAAGAGCCCAAATCGAGCTCCAGGTTGCAGCGGTTGCCGATGTCAACAGAATGCTTGACGGCATCGGGATAGTCCGCAAAGTCCAGCTTCATCTCCTCCGGAGACTTGAAGTAAAGCTGATCGGTCCGGAACTTCAGACGCTTGTCTTCCTGAACCGTTTTGCCGGTCTGGACGCACAACAAGATATCGTGAGCGCGGGTATCTTCCGGGGCCAGGTAGTGGCAGTCATTTGTCGCAACCAGCGGCATGGAAAGCTCATGCGCCATCTCTCTTAGGGTTCGGTTGACCGTCTCCTGGACCTGGATACCGTTGTTTTGGACTTCCAGGTAGAAGTTGTCTTCACCAAAGATACGCTCGTAGGTGCGGGCAGCGTCCGCGGCCTTGTCCAGGCGCCCGGCCTGTATTAACCGGGGGATCTCCCCATGGAGGCAGGCACTCAGAGCAATGAGCCCCTCACTGCACTCTGAGAGGATGGTCTTGTCCACCCGGGGTTTATAGTAAAAGCCCTCTAAATGGGCAGCCGTGACCAGCCGGCAGAGGTTTTTATACCCCTTCGCGTTCTTCGCCAGGAGGATGAGGTGAAACAGTCCGCCTTTTTGACGGCGATCCTTGTCAAAACGGCTGGTGGGGGCCACATAGACCTCGCACCCTATGATGGGCTTGATACCGGCCTTGTACGCCTTCTCATAAAACTCAATGACCCCGTACATGGTGCCGTGGTCGGTAATGGCTAATGAGGGCATCCGGAAGGATGCTGCCCGCTGCAGCAGGGAGTCGATGCGAATAGCCCCGTCGAGCAGGCTGTACTGGGTATGAACGTGGAGGTGGACAAAATCAGAAGAGGGCATTAGTCTAACAAATAATTGGGGGCTTCTTTTGTGATGATGACATCATGGACATGGCTTTCGCGCAAACCCGAAGGGGTAATACGGATGAACCGGGCATCTTGGCGCAACGCCTCGATCGTTTCGCACCCCACATAGCCCATGCCGGCCTTGAGACCGCCCACCAGCTGGTAAACACATGCGGCAAGGGACCCCTTGTAAGGAACTCGACCCACGATGCCTTCCGGGACAAGTTTTGCTTCCTGGGCGAGGTCTTCTTGATAGTACCGATCTTTGCTCCCCTTCTTCATGGCCTCCAGAGAACCCATGCCTCGATATACCTTATAGCTTCGTCCCTGGAATAGGATCGTTTCACCCGGGCTCTCGTCAGTCCCTGCAAAAAGGCCTCCAATCATGACACAGTGGGCACCTGCAGCTATTGCCTTGGTGATATCCCCTGAGAACTTGATCCCTCCGTCAGCGATCAGGGGCACTCCGGTTTTCTCGGAAACGGCCCTGCAGTTCATAATGGCTCTCACTTGGGGAACCCCCACGCCGGCGATGATGCGTGTCGTACAAATGGACCCTGGACCAATGCCCACCTTGACACCGTCAACCCCTGCCTTGATCAGGGCCTCAGCCCCCTCCGCCGTCGCCACATTGCCAGCAATCAAATCAATGTCTGTAAAGGTCTGTTTCAACCTCTCAACGGCTTTCAAGACGCTGGCCGTGTGGCCATGAGAGGTATCAATGACAACCACATCCACACCTGCACCAACAAGGGCCTCGGTGCGCTCTTCCATGTCAGCCCCCACGCCGACGGCGGCGCCCGCCCTGAGCCTGCCCAGACTGTCCTTGCATGCATTGGGATATTTCTTGATTTTTTCGATATCCTTAATGGTAATAAGTCCTTTCAAGCGTCTTCTATCATCTATGACCAAAAGCTTTTCGATTCGGTGCTTGTGGAGGAGCGCCTTGGACTCTTGCAGGGTGATCCCATCGGGCACCGTCACCAGGTTCTCTCGAGTCATCACGTCAGAGACCTTCTTGTTCATGTCTGTTTCAAATCGAAGATCCCTGTTCGTCACAATCCCCGCCAGATGCTCCCCCTTGACAACCGGCACCCCCGAAATCCGGTACCTCTCCATGAGCGCTACAACTTCGTGGATGGGCTTGTCAGGTTCAATCGTCATCGGATCGACGATCATTCCGCTCTCCGACTTCTTGACCTGATCCACCTCTTGGGCCTGGCTCTTGATGCTCATGTTCCGGTGAATAATCCCAATGCCTCCTTCTCGTGCCAGGCTGATCGAGGTTTCACCTTCGGTCACGGTGTCCATGGCTGCACTGACGATGGGGATATTGAGTGATAGCCTTCTTGTCAAACGGCTACGCACATCCACGTCTCGGGGTAACACCGCTGAATAGGCGGGCACGAGCAAGATATCATCAAAGGTCAAACCTTCCTCAAACATGGTCTGTGCCATGGGCATCTCCTCTATCCTTTTTGGGCAGCAATGATTAACAAATGGGCCTGCCTTTGGCAACGATTTATTTGAACCAACGGGATTGGGTCTTGACAACTATTGAGTCAAAAAATTATACATTTTAAGATATTAGGTTTGTTAGAAGGCTAAAATTGATGGTTTGATTGGGCCCGAGGGTTCGTCATATGAGGCGTGTCCTCAAGCCCAAAGGGTGAATGATTACACACATCATGCTGCTCGCTATTAATCCCAAGAATCCACAACCCCGCTTGATCCAAAGGGTGGTACAGATCCTGAAAGACGGCGGAACCATCGCTTACCCCACGGACACGTATTACGGTATGGGTTGCGATATCATGAACAAGAAGGCGATCGGCAAGATGTACAGACTGAAACAAAGAAGTCAGAAAAAACCCTTCAGTTTTATCTGCTCCGACCTCAAGGACATCAGCCAGTATGCCAAGGTCTCTAACTATGCGTACAAAACCATGAAGCGGTTGCTCCCTGGGCCTTACACGTTTATCTTGGAGGGGTCCAAGCTCGTTCCAAAGATTATGTTAACCCGACGAAGAACGGCGGGGATTCGAGTGCCGGATCACCCCATTTGTTTGGCCTTGGTCAAGGAACTCGGCCATCCCGTCATATCGACCACCGCAACCCTTGCTGAGGGCCAAGTCCTGTCTGATGCCTCCCTGATCCACGAGATTCTTGGATCTCAAATCGACCTCGTCATAGATGGCGGGCCAGTGCCTGGCATGCCTTCAAGCGTGGTTGCCCTGATCGATGATATGCCTGAAATAATACGGGTGGGATTGGGAGATGTTGGTTTTTTTTAACGGTTTGTGCGCCGACTTAGATCTTCTCCGGGCCTGAAGTGAACCACCCAATGGATGGGCACATCAATGGCGGCTTCGGTCTTAGGGTTCCTTCCCTTTCTTGCCCTACGCTGTCTTGCCTTGAAACGCCCCACACCTCGCACCTCGACCGCTTCACCCCGAATTAGGCCTTGTGCCATGCTCTCAAATAGAGCGTTCACCACGGTCGTCATGTCCCGCTTCGTAATACCGGGAAATGCTCTCACTAGGTCTTCCACAAGATCGTTCTTGACCACGGCTTATGTCCTGCCCGGCAAGCAAAGATATCCGGAATGAACGGCGCCGGCACCAATCTGATCCAGGGCGCCCGTCCAAGTGGAAGACCCAAGAAGGTACTGCAAGACCGAAAACTTGCTCTTCTTGGCATAAACAACCGAGGGTTCGCCTTTGATGCCGCCCAGCGTGGCCGCCACGCTTATCGCATCCTCAAGGTTGCCCAAGCTGTCCAGCAGGCCCAGTTTCTTGGCCTGTTCCCCTGACAAGATGCGACCATCGGCAATGGCCCAAATCTTTTCCTTGGAGATCTTCCGAGCCTCGGCCACAGCCGCCACAAACTGCTCATGTACATTATCAATAAAGGCCTGCAGCAGTGCTTTTTCCTTGGGCGTCATCTTCCGTAATGGAAAACCTATGTCCTTGTATTCCCCACTCTTCAAGACAAAGGCCGAAATCCCTATTTTCTCAAATAGCTCCTGGAAATTGGCAAATTCCATAATGACGCCAATGCTGCCCGTAATGCTCCCGGGGTTTGCCATGATATGATCAGCTGCCGACGCGACGTAATAGCCGCCGGAGGCTGCAATAGCCCCCATGGAGGCAACCACTTTCTTGACACGGCTCGTTTTTCGTACCTCTTCATAGATCTCTTGGGAAGGACCCACGCCGCCGCCCGGCGAATTGATTCTTAAAACAATCGCCTTCACATCCTCGTTGTTGCGAAACTCTTTTAGCTGAGTAAGGGTCTGCTTGGGATCAGTAATCACACCCGTGATTTCAATCACGCCAACCTGTTCGCCAAACCGGAATGTGGAGTCCTTCTTGCCCAGGTAGAAAAGGACGGCCACACTGATCATCACAATCGCTCCGATGCCGAACATCACCAACATGGAGAATAAGATAGGATGCCTTCGTACGAACATGATATTTTTTCAGGAGGGTATCTGAACGGCTCTAAGAGAAATGTCTATGGATTCTCAAAAGGTATCTCCCGGTGGCAGGTCTCTAAGCGCCTTGGTTTGTATTCTTTTCCTCGGTCTCGGCGTCTGCCGTCTCCTCTGTAGCCGAATCAGTTGTCTGTGTGACTTCTTCAGAAGGCGCGGCCTCGTCGTGACCCGCCGGTGCTGTTTCCGTCTCCTGCTCAGCCCCCGGGGCGGTTTGATCTGTCATTGCTTCCGTCTCCGGCACAAAAGCGCCTTCTTCCCCTTGATCCCCACCCCCGCCTTCCGGGGTCTCCTCTTCAGGGCCTTGAACCTTTTCCGCAGATGTCTCACCGGCATGCTTCGCCATCCCTTCGTCGGCTGATTTGTCCTTGAGATTCTCTTTCAAGACTTCTCCCAAACTAGATGGAGAACCCTTGTAACCGCTCAAATAATCGGCTACCAAGTCATGCTCTTCATCCACCTCAATCTGTTTCATCGAAAGGCCGATCCGTCGCTCCTTGGGATTAATGTTGAGCACCTTAGCCCCGACGACTTCCCCAACTTGAAACCTGCCCAAAGGCGTCTTGACCTTCTCCGCGGTAACTTCTGAAACATGGACAAGGCCCTCAATACCTTCCTCCAGCTCGACAAAGACACCGAAGTCTGTGACATTCGTGATAGTGCCCGTGATTTTGCTTCCAACCTTGTAACGTTCAGGAACAGCTTCCCATGGGTCACGTTGAAGCTGCTTGATGCCCAGAGCAAAGCGCTCGTTTTCCTTGTCAATGTTCAGCACGACCGCCTGAACTTCCTCACCTTTCTTATACAGCTCCAAGGGGTGTCGAATACGCTTCGTCCACGACATGTCAGAAATATGCACCAGGCCGTCGATCCCCTCGTCAATCCCAATGAACAAACCAAAATCCGTAATGTTCTTGATCTTCCCCTCGATCGTAGTCCCCACGGGGTACTTCTCGGCAATCACGTCCCATGGATTGGGCACCACTTGCTTGATTCCCAGAGAGATCCGCCGGTTGTCAACCGAGATGTTCAGGACAACAGCCTCTACTGTCTCACCAACGGACACGACCTTGGAGGGATGACGAATCTTTCTCGTCCATGACATCTCAGAAACGTGAATCAGCCCCTCCACCCCTTTTTCCAGTTCCACGAAGGCCCCGTAATCCGTCAGGCTCACGACCTGGCCCACAACGTGGGACCCTATCAAATATTTTTCTCCGGCGGTTGTCCAGGGATCAGGCACAAGCTGTTTCAACCCGAGAGACACCCGTTCCCGTTCCAGATCGAGGCTCAATACCTTCACCGTGATATTGTCTCCCACGGAGAACATCTCAGACGGATAGTTCACGCGACCCCAGGACATGTCCGTAATATGGAGAAGGCCGTCAATGCCTCCCAAATCAACGAAAACGCCATATTCGGTAATATTCTTTACCACGCCATCCATCACCTTGCCTTCGTGGATCGTGGCAAGGGTCTCTGCACGCTTTTCCTCTCGGTCCTTCTCAAGAATCACCCGTCTTGACAGTACGATATTGCTTCGCTTCCTGTTGTACTTGAGCACTTTGAAATCGAATGTCTTGCCGACCATTTGGTCAAGGTCACGCATCGGCCGAAGGTCCACTTGAGAACCGGGTAAAAAGGCCGGGATGCCGATGTCAACCGAGAGTCCGCCCTTAACACGGTTGGTTATGACCCCCTGAACCGCTGCACCTTCTTCATACGCCCTCTGAATATCATCCCAGACCTTGATCCTTGAAGCCTTGTTCTTGGAAAGTCGTACAGCCCCGTCTTCATCTTCCCAGCGTTCCACCATGATGTCGATGGTATCGCCTACAGCGGCCTCGATCGTGCCATCCGGCCCCATGAATTCGTCAATAGGGACTTGGCCTTCAGACTTATACCCAATATCGACCAAGACAAACTCCTTGTCGATCTGGATGATCTTACCGTGGACAACCTCCCCTTCCTGCACCCGCCTAATGCTCTCTTCATACATCTCCATGAGGGCCTCTTGCTTACCCTCTTCGGCTTGGGTGCCCTCTGCTTTCGCGCTGGCTTGGATCACTCCCTCTTGCTTACCCTCTTCGGCTTGGGTGCCCTCTGCTTTCGCGCCGGCTTGGATCACTCGGCTGGAATCAAGGCTTTCTTCTGCTGGTTCCTTTTCTGTGGACTCAGGGGATTCGGATCTCTCCGGCTCATAACCTTCGCCCAAGCCTTCCGCCCCTGTTTCTGGTTTGCTTTCTTCTTGTTCGGTGTGAGTATTCTTTTCCAACCCTTCCATTAAACATCGGCCCCCTTTACGATTTGGTTAGCCGGCACCGGGCTAGGCACCGGATCCTAAAAATATATTTATATAGCAAGCGTTTTTGCAAAAAACAACCTTTATTTGACTGACACGCGAACATGACCAAGCATTAGTTCAACCACCCGGCGGATCTTGAGGGAAGTTGAATCGATTCTAATCGCGTCATCGGCCGGCTTCAAGGGCGCCAGGGCACGACTGGAGTCATCCCTGTCTCTCTTCTGCATGGAGTGGGTCACCTCATCCAGGCTGATATTCACCCCCGTGGCCGCCAACTCTTTGTGACGTCTCAACGCTCGAACCTTGGGGTCAGCATCCAGGAAGAACTTGACATCAGCACCTGGAAAGACCACAGTGCCCATGTCCCGTCCCTCAAAGACAACGCCCCCATTTTTCCCCATCTCCCGCTGCACGCCCAGAAGGCGCTGCCTGACGACAGGCTTCGCCGAGACAGCAGACGCGAGCATGGTAATCTCCGGAGTCCTTATCTCATCCGTGATATCGGCCTCGTTCATGTACAATCTCGGCCCCTTTGAGCTGTTTTCAAATCGGAATCTGAGGTGCCTGCAGATTTGCGCCACCCTGCGGTCCGCATTTGCCGGGCATTTTTCAGACAGCACGGCAAGGGCAACCGCCCGGTATAAAGCTCCCGTGTCAACATAAGTATACCCCAACTCCTTCGCCAGGAGCCGACTCACCGTAGTTTTGCCGGCGCCGCCAGGGCCGTCTATGGTGATCAAGAGGCTCGCCACCTAAAGCACCTTTTTCAATGCTTCAATAAAACGCCGGTTTTCCTCCGGCAGGCCCACGGTGACTCGAATATGGGTGGGGTACCCATAAGCATTCATGGCCCTGACGATCACCCCCCTGCCAAGCAACTGCTCGAAAAGCCCTTTGCCGTCTTGTCGCACATCAATCAGCAAGAAGTTGGTCTGCGTCGGAACATATTGAAGCCCCATGTCGTCGAGTTCTTGATAAAAAAAGTCGAGTCCCTCATGGACCATCCCGACGGTCTTGCCGAAAAAGGTGTCATCATCCAATGCCGCCAGCGCACCCACCTGTGCCAGGGAATTCGTATTGAAAGGCTGCCTGACCCTGTGGATAAAATCCGCCAACCGTTGCCTCATCACACCGTAACCTATGCGAAGACCGGCCAAGCCATAGGCTTTTGAAAAGGTTCGAAGCGTGACCACCAGTTTGTCGCTATCCAGATAGTCGGGGCCCATGGGGCAGCCCTCGTCTCTCACAAACTCTATGTAGGCTTCGTCTATCACGAGAATCACGTCCTTTGGAACCTGGGCCAGGAATCTTTCAAATGCATCTCGGGAAACGACTGTTCCCGTAGGATTGTTCGGGTTGTTCACAAAGGCCATGCGTGCGCCACTGGAAATGCTTGACGTCATGGCCTCCAGATCCACCGACAGATCTTTCAGAGGCACCTTGACGGCCTTGGCTCCGCACGCCTCCACCATGATCTCATACATCAAGAATGACGGGGCTGGCATAATCACCACATCGCCTTCTCGGAGAAAGGTTCGAACGAGAAGCTCAATGATCTCGTTGGACCCATTTCCAAGGACAATGTTGTTTCTGGAAACCCCAAGTTTTTCAGCCACTCGCCCCCTCAGAAGGTAGCCGTTACCATCCGGATATCGGTGCAGGTTCGTCAAGGCGCCTTTGATGGCCTCAACGGCTTTTGGCGAGGGGCCCATGGGGTTCTCATTGGAGGCCAGCTTGATGGAACCGGTGATGCCAAGTTCTCGTTCCAGTTCTTCCATCGGCTTTCCCGGAACATACGGCTTGAGTCTGGCGATGTAGTCAGGAACTTTCATAGAAACCACCTGCATCAACGTTCAGCAAGGATATCCCGTCATGCACGTTTCTTCCACAGGCGAAACTCAAATAATTCTTCAAAGGTCTTTCACTGTGTACGGTCCCCTTGCTACCACAATTTGACTGACCTCAAAAGGACTTTTCAGGGATCCTTCTTGCCAAATGGGCTCTACCATCATATGCTGGTAATCGGTTACGGGCCCAGACATGAAACCTGTGCAGACCGGCATTGAGACGCTTATTGCTGACCCCCCACGGATGCTCCAAGGAAGACGCCTCGGGCTCCTGGCAAATCCTGCCGCTGTTGACCGAAGACTTCGGCCCAGCCATGCTTTGATTGAACATCGTTTCCCCGGCCAGCTCAAGGCGCTGTTCAGCCCCCAGCATGGATTCTTTGCTGAAAAGCAGGATAATATGGTCCCTTCCGAGGATATGGTTCACCCCGTTCTCAATATTCCCGTTTTCAGCCTCTATGGGGTGACCAGAACGCCCACTGAGGCCATGCTTGAGCCAATAGATGTACTCATCATTGATCTTCAGGACGTGGGAACTCGGGTTTACACCTTCATTCATACCATGGCATTGTGCCTTGAAGCTGCTCGCAGCCACGGCAAACACATTGTTGTGTTGGACCGTCCAAACCCTATTGGAGGAGACCGTCTGGAAGGCAATTGCCTGATACCTGAATACACCTCTTTCGTCGGCATGTACCCCATCCCCATGCGTCATGGTCTCACCATAGGAGAAGTTGCCCTCCTTTTTAACAACCACTTCGGCATCGGGTGTGAATTGACGGTAGTGCCCATGGCAGGATGGCAGCGGAACATGCTTTTCCACAACACCGGCCTGCCATGGATTGCGCCATCTCCCAACTTGCCGACACCCACTTCTGCTCTGGTGTATCCCGGGCAGGTGCTTTGGGAAGGAACCAATGTGTCTGAAGGGCGCGGCACCACTCAACCCTTCGAGCTTTTCGGCGCCCCCTTTTTTGATGTGGTTCGTCTTAGAAAATCTATGCCTAAGCAAAGTCTTTCCGGGGTCAACCTGCGTCCTATTGCCTTTGAGCCCACATCCAACAAATGGGCGGCACGGTTGTGTCATGGTTTTCAGCTTCACGTTATCGATCCAGAACGTTACAGACCCTATAGAACGACGTTGGCCCTGCTACAGGCCGTGGTTGCTCTCCACCCTCAGACTTTTCAATGGAAGCCGCCACCCTACGAATACGAATTCGAAAAGTGCCCCTTTGACCTCATTACGGGGGATCCTGCGGTTCGAAAGGCCATAGAGAATATGGAACCTTTGGAAGACATGGAAGAAAGTTGGCGTGGGGATCTACTAGCCTTTGAGGAACTCCGAAGGGCGTATTTTCTCTACGAATAGAAGCAGTTAACGGTCTTTCAGGGCACACCCGCACGGCCCGGCAAGAACGGGCTGACCACTTGGCGTAGGCGACGCTGAACCAGGCCACAGGAGAATAGAAAGGCAGACCGGCATGATGAGAAGGATCGCCATTCCCAGATTCGCTCGTTAATCCTCCAGCCAGCCGGAGAGAATGCCTTTGTTTCTGCGGCTCAAAAACATAAACCCCGAACAGGGTTGGACGGGGCTTATGTCAAAAAATGGGTCCCGACTCAGTGCATCGGGAGGCCAATTATTTCTTTCCTTTTTTCTCTTCCTTTTCGCCCTTTAACCCTTCAACCTCTTTCTTAAGGTCGTCAACCTCTTTCTTATACTTGTCAACGTCTTCTGAGCCACTGGATGAGGCCGCAAAATTCTCCTCTTTGCTCTTCCATGTGTCCTTCAATTCGTCAAACCCTAGATAGATGGCCAGTGCGCCACCCGAAAGAAGGGCAAAAGGAATCGCTCCCGCCAATAGCTGTAAAAAAGGTTTCCACCATACTGCCAGGCCGATAATTCCCAGGACCGCCGCAGCCGCACCGCCGATTAATGTCTTCATGTTACACCGTCCTCCTTTTATTCAAATATTTCCTATGCCCTTACGTCCTGTGTACAAAGTCACAAGTTCACTGCCTAACATAAGGCGCGAACCAAATCAAGCCAAAAATACCTCTCACCCCTTTTTTCGATCAAAAAGGGATATGACTTTATCATCCCCTGTGACGCCCTTCCTTTCTAAGCTCCTATCGGACGACATGGATTTAGGCCGGGCTTCGTGGGACCCGCTGACCTTTTCGATTCTCATCTTTAGTCCATTCATCGTAAAAGTCTCCCCATTGATGTACCCCTCCCGAAGTATCCAAATGGTTTCTTCAATAGGGATGTGCAATACAAGAAACTTGACCTGGTACCACCCTGGCTTGGCGTCCGTCCAGATATCTTCGATACGAGCAAAAAAAGCGGGCTGCTCTTCCTGACGAACCAAAACTAGATCTCCCACGGTGGTCATATATTTCATTCATAGCACACTATTTTCAAATTGACATGAAGAAAATCTGTGTTATTTTGCCGTCACTCCTGGCGAAGTCTAATAAGTGAAGAACTTCAGCTTTTACCAAGCATCTCGCATTGTTCGGCCGTGGCGTCGAGACGTTTGCAAAACCCCCATTTTGTTAAAGCTCAAGGAGGATGGAGGTTTGGGCCACATGTTGTACGTATCCTGAAAACCAGAATCTGAGTCTGACAAAAAGCAATAAAGGATTCTGTGCAAAGGTCCTGCTTCCAACCCATGGCCAATGTCATGAATAGGCGCCAATCTCATGGATTTGCCCCAACGCATCAGCGCTGCGATCAGAACCTGGCTTGATGTGTTCCTTCGCGGCCATCATGATCACTACGCCTGTCGTCTCCCGCGAAACTGGGGATTCCTTTCCTCCTGGATCCTGAAATCATTGTTTTCCCATGTTTCCACCAACCCCACCCAGACGGTCTTCTTGAAAACCCTCCGGGACAAAGGCATTATTGTTTATGTGTCCAAATACAAGAGTAACTTTAAATATCTGTTTTATCATATCCGGTACAAAGCCGAAGGCATCCCTTTTCCACAAGTCGGCTTTGACTACCGCGTTTGGCTATGGCAGAGCTTTTCCAGGCTGATTCGCATTGCCCTTGCTCATATCGATTATTATTGCCGGTACAAGACCCTGCCCAATCCTTATACATCAGGTTTTTTCAAGCGCGAACTCGAGGCCGGTCATGCAGCCTTCTTGTCTTTGGTAGACCGGAAGGGGTTTTACCACCGGTTTGTGAAGGCCAAGCGAGATCCCCTAGCGTATCTGATTGAACTTCAACAGCAACTGGATCGCCCCATCTATCTCGTCCCCCAGTGGCTCCTTTTCAGCAAGAAGCCTGAGGCGGCGCCGGCCGGCCTTGTGGACATATTCTTTGGTACCCAACAGAATCCCGGACGGCTCCGAGGGTTGCTGGCCATACTGCGGACCCCTCAAAAGGCCTTTGTGGAGATTTCTGATCCACTCAGTCTCCAAACATTTATACAGGAGCCGGACAACCGGAAACGGGGCATAGAGCAACTGTCCTTTGTCCTCAGGCAACGGCTTCTGGATCAGATGAATCGCCACCGACAGAGCATCACCGGCCCGGTGCTTAAAACAAGAGAGGAACTGAAAGAGTTGATCCTCCGAGGCGAGCCGTTCCAGAATTTCATGAGACATTATGCCCAGACCCACCATAAGGACATGGCCGACCTCCACAGAAAGGCCGATGCTTATTTAGACGAAGTCGCTGCAGATTATAATCCCAAATTCATTCACACCCTCTCCATGCTCTTAGGTTGGATATGGAAAACCATGTTTGACGGGATCGCCCTGGACATGGAAGGCTTGAACCGCGTGAAAATGGCGGCCACCAAGGCTCCTCTTGTTTTCATCCCTTGTCATAAGAGCCATTTCGATTACCTGATCCTTTCCCACCTGCTCTTTACCAACAACATGCCTTGCCCCCACATTGCAGCGGGGCGAAACCTGGCCTTCTGGCCCATGGGAACCCTTTTTAGAAAGAGCGGAGCCTTTTTCATCAGGCGGACCTTTCAAGGTGCGAAACTCTATGCCCAGCTCTTTTCGGAATACGTTCGCATGTTGATTAGACAGGGTTTCAATATTGAATTCTTTATCGAAGGCGGGCGAAGTCGAACAGGAAAGATGGTGCTTCCAAAGACCGGTTTGCTCACCATACTCATGGACGCATACAAGCATGGAGACTGCAAGGATCTGATGTTTGTGCCCGTCTATGTCGGGTATGACCGGCTGTTGGAGGAAAGTGCTATTTTGAAGGAACTGGAAGGGACCCAGAAGAAACAGGAAAGCTTCGGGCAATTGATTCGGGCGCGCAGGTTCTTGAAGAAGCAATACGGTCGAGTCTATGTTCAATTTGACGAGCCGATTTCATTAAAGGCCGTGGTCTCTCAATCCGGTCGTCCCCTCCACGACATGGAACAAGCTGAATACCAGGCCCTGGGGCGCAATCTAGCCCACCGAATTATTAATGCCATTAATCGTGTTTCGGTGGTGACGCCGCAGGCCCTTACGGCCTGTGCCATACTGAATTATCCCAAGCAGGCCTTCACACAGAACGACCTTTTGGTCTACGTGGAAACCTATTTGAAATATTTGATTTTTCAGAATGTGCGACTGTCTGAAAACCTTGATGACCCCCAACGTGCCGTGCAAAAGGTCCTGGCCATCTATAATGGCCGCAGACTGCTCGAAAAACAAAAGGTTAAGAGACAGGATCACGTGCCTGCCGAGAAACAGCGGTTCGTGGTGCCGGAAAACAAGCGCCTGAACCTGGAATACTATAAGAATAACTGCATCCATTTTTTTGTTCCCACGGCGTACACCGCCACGGCCATTCTTTCCTATGACGCATTTCAATTCTCTGCATCGGCTCTCCACAGGGACTACAGTTTCTTGCAGGAGTTCTTTAAGTACGAGTTTGCCTACGATATAGACAAGACACCGGAATATATGGTCAGAAAAACCCTCAAGGCCTTCATTGACGATGCCATTCTCATGCCTCACCCCACGCTTCCGGACACTTACAATATGACATCCGCAGGCTTTCGCAAACTGCTTTTTTTCGCCAGCTTTCTGAAGACCTACTTCGAGTCGTATTGGGTGGTCCTCGGTGTCTTGAAGGCATATGGCCGCAGAGAGCTGGTCAAGAAGGAACGCATGAAAAAAATCCGCGCCTTGGGAAATCGGCTATACAGGCAAGGGGAGATCGACAGAAGAGAGGCCCTTTCTCAGGTCAATTATGAGAACGGCCTGACATTTTTCAACTTCAAGGGAATTCGAGGAAAAGAAAACCAGGAGGGTATTGCTTTCTACTCCCAGGTGATCAAGAAGTATCTGAACGTCTTCATGGGTCAAAAGTAGCCCAGTATCGTGAGTCGAAAAACGGTTCAGGGCTTTGGTTTGGTGGCCACAATCAGATGGTGTGAAAAGAGCCTCCCGGCCAGCCGTAATACGTCTGCTGCGCTGACCTTTTCAATCAGTTCAGGATACATCGCATCGTAGTCATATCCTAATCCCAGAATCTCGTTCAGGGCGGAACTTGCCGCCTGGGCAGCCATCGTTTCGAGCCCCATTTCATGCATGGTGATGCACATGTTCTTGCCTCTGTCCAGGCTGGCGGCGTCCACTTCCTTTTGTTGAATCAAGGCGAGCTGCTCGACAATAATCTTGAGCACTTCCTCATAGTTTTCAGGTGTGGTCTGACTCACAATCCCAAAATAGCCGCCATCGATTCCAAAAGCCGGATACGCGTGGACAAGATAAACCAGACTCTTTTCTCCGCCTCTGAGGGCCTCATGGAGCCAACCGCTTGGATACCCGATGCCGGAGATCACGGCATCCAGCACATCCACTACAGGCGCGTCCGGATCACCAAGGGCAAGACCGTTAAAGCCCACCAGAAGAGCGGCCGATGTCTTTTCATTGAAGGTTTCAAAGGTTTCGTCTTCTACAATATTTTCAGTCTCCTGCTCAATAATGGGCGACTCCAAGATGGCGGGCGCAAAACCTTCAAAGGCCTCTTCGACCTCGGACGTCACCACTTCCGGGTCCATGTCGCCGAAGACGGCCAAGACTGCATTGTTCGGCTTCACCACCGACTCATAGAATCTTCTGATGTCTTCTCCAGAAAAACGCTTCACTGTCCCTGCCCTGCCGAGGACATCGTTTCGGTAGGGGTGCTTGCGGTAATAGTGCCTCTTGAAAAGCCTTGTAATTTCTGTGGTCCATTGTTCATCGAGTCTCCTGATGGCCATCAACGTATCCCGCCGCTGCTTTTCGATTTCACCTTCCGAAAAACTGGGGTGACGCACCACATCGGCCAGCAGATCAAGGGCTGTAGCAAAATCATCCTTTAAGACCGACACCGACAGGCCCACCGTGTTGTTTCCAGAACTCGCTTCGATGGACCCTCCCACGTCTTCAAGGGTTTTGGCGATCTCGACCTTGCTCCGGGTTGCCGTCCCCTTGGTTAAAAGGCTGGCCATAAAATGAGAGATGCCCGTTTGGTCCGGCGGTTCAAACCGAAGTCCGCCTCTTGCAAAGAACTGGAAGGAAACAATAGGCGCTGCCACGGATCTTTTCAGCAGCAGTGTCATCCGGTTGGGCAAGACCCGTCTTTCAATCCTTGTCTGCAGGTGAGTGACCGGCTGAGGTTCATCCTTCTGAGCTGCGACGGAAGGGGGCCTGACGACAGCCAGTGTCATCCGGTTCTTCCTGAAGTATTTTTGAGCCGCCCGTCTCACGGCCTCACCCGTGACTTCCTGGATTCTCGACACATAGGTCTCGCCGAAATAGGGATCCCCTGTAGTCACCCAATCTGAAGCCAACTGGCCCGCCTGGCTTTGAGCG
>Ga0307444_1000384_pt1 | contig 21436 bp, 14 predicted proteins | sample SalMarSW160340MG_FD_202145 | JGI IMG/M metagenome (GOLD analysis project Ga0307444, IMG submission 202145) | Salt marsh sediment microbial communities from the Plum Island Ecosystem LTER, Massachusetts, United States - SW1603-40 | ecosystem: Environmental > Aquatic > Marine > Intertidal zone >...
CGCCGCAAAGGAGGTTCGCTCCCTCGCAAGAAAGGGCAAAAAAGGGGGGAAAATGGCTGCCCGGTGATGTGAACGACTACTGGCGTGATGTGGGCACGATCGACTCCTATTGGGAAGCCAATATGGACCTCCGGTCGGTAATTCCCAAATTCTACCTCTACAATAAGTACTGGCCGATCTATGCGGGCCGAATCCATGCACCTCCGGCGAAGTTCATCCACAATGAAGAAGGACGTCGTGGTTACTCGCTCAAATCCACTATCTCAGAGGGCTGCATTATCTCCGTTTCCACTGTAGTCGATTCCGTGCTCGGTCCGTTTGTTCATATTCACAGCTATTCTGAAGTATACAAATCGATCCTCATGGAGGACGTTGAGGTCGGGCATGGCTCACGAATACAAAATGTGATCATCGACAAACATGTGGTGATTCCTCCTGAGACGCATATTGGATTTGACGTGGAGGAGGACAGGAAAAAATATTATGTCAGCCCCAGGGGGATTGTCATAATCCCCAAAGGCTCCAAATACGATCGACCGCCATATGTCTTATTAAATAAACCTCTGCCTTTCAAAGACCGCCTGTTATTACAATACAGTAAAGAAGGGACTGAAGCGTGCTTGCACCTATCAAAACTCCCGCAGTGATTCATGGACTCCCTTGTGCACCTCGTACCAGTGGGCGAAAGCAGCCTCCTTTTTATCCCGCTCAAAATGTGCTATCCACTTTAAGAGCTCAGGGTCGGCATCGCCCTCCACCGCCTGCCTTCGTTTTAGGAATGTGTAGATATAATCAAAGTTTCTCTCCGACTCCCAAAACACCGACGCGTTTCTGCTGTTTATGCGACTCGCGGTCATGGAGATACTCTGCAAAAACGTCTCCTTTAATTCATAGAGTGAATCGATGATTTCCGGAACCATCTCCTCTGCCCAATTGCGGTGGAACCGGCAGATACCCATGTTGTCCAGGATCAATTCCTTCTTGAAACGCTCGGCATTTCTCCTTCCAAGCTCGCGGGGAGGTAAAAAATCATCGCCATAATACATATAGTACTTGCCCATAATGGGCATTGGTGAGAGCACACCAGGTGTCCAGTACTGATTCGGCACCATCCATCCCCTGCGCCCGAATGCGGTGTACATAAACAAATCAAGAATCTCTCTTCCCTTTTCACGGGCGAGATGCCGCGCTAATCTTCGGGCACCGTCCTCCATATTAAGAAGACCCTGCTTTTTCACAATTGCATCTAAAATCCCAATGCCCAGCACAGCGTTGTGCATGGAATCGGACTCGATATGAAAATTCCTGTGCGAGAAAACAGGCTCGTGGTGCACTCCCAGTTCCTCCGCTTTAAGGAGATTGTGCGAGAGACACTCCATCAGCCAAGAGAGCACTCCCCCAACGGAGATAGCGTCAAATCCATACCTATCAGCGTGGTGCGTGAGCTTCTCAGCGGCACGCTGGTCGAAGATGCCGCACAGGGGGCCCATTGCCTGGTAGGGTTCATAGTCCTTTTTAAATTCATTATTCATCTTCTTGCAGACCGCAACACAGGGCTCACCACAGGTGCGCTGCTGTTTAGCCTGAATCGTCTCCTTGTTAAACTGTTTGAGGTAGTGATCGAGAATGAATTTCTTATGGATAGAGAGGCGATCCTCCTCATCCATGTAAATCGTCTTATAGTTAAAGGCAATGATTCGACCGCCAAGGGTTGAAAAGTTCGAACCAAAGGTGCCGCCTGTACCGAACTTGGGATCAAAGCGATATTTGGTGGTGGCCTCAAAGTCCTTGGCTGCGAGCTTCTTGTCGTACTTATCCTGAAACCACTTGTCGGCTACTTTTCGATTGCGGAAGTCCTCATCGATGAAGGTGCCGCCATAAATAACGGATGCAATGCCATGCTCCTTCAGGAGCTTGCTCCCGAGACCACCCCTTCCAGCCCAGGTATCCACAAAGGTGAGCTTTCCATTGGTGATCGGCACAGAGCATATCGCGCCAAAATCGGTCGCCTGGGCTGCCGGACCGACGACTAGGATACGGGGATCATTTTCATAGTTTTCGCCAAAGCGATCATACGTGTAATCCATCAATGAGTAGATCCCCTCGCGGCCCTCGGCCCAGATCCTGCTCAACTCTATGTGCTCGAGATGAACCTGGATCTCCTCTCCGTGCGTCCGGTTAAGATAAAGTATGGAAGGCATCGGTGATTTGCCCACGATCGATACCATGTTAACACCCAGGTTGTTGAAAACCAGTCCAGCACCGCCCATAGAGGAAATATAAAATCCACCCCAGGATGGAGAGAAACCGCTGAAGATCAGCCGGTTGGAGCCGGGAAAGATCGATCCGGCAAGCAAACCTGTTCCTATGTTGGTACTGTTATATTTTCCAGCCAGGTGCAGTCCAAGGTCAACGGGGCCGAAAAAATCACCTACTCGATAACGGCGAACCCTGTAGAACCCCGTCCCCGCATCGATGAAAAGAACCTTTAATTCAATATCCATGATCCTCCTTTAGCTTAAATCATCGTTACACTTTTTCCGCTGATTTTGAGATCCCCTCATGAGCCTGAAAAATCCCGAAACAGAATGGGAGACAGAATGTTGCCTCCCATTTTATTATAAGGGAAATCTCTTGAATACCTCCTCGACCCCATAGCGGGCCAGTTCATCGGCGGAGAGCCACCTTGCTCCTTTCTTGATGAGCTTCTTTGCGCCTCGAATATCCTCGGTCAGGGGCCGCTGGGTTTCGTCAAACTTCGCCTTCCACACCGCCTTTCCACTCGGAACCTCCATGAGATACATATCGAAGGCCACGGAGGCACCCCTCCCTGGTCCCATAGGGTCGCGAACCCTGTCCCTGTACCTCCAGACAGTCCCTGCTATCATAAGATCGGCCCCTAAGGCCTCTCCTGCTTTTTGAGCAAGGCTTCGGGGAGTGTCCTTTGTATCATCTCTGGGGATCTCTTGATATACCCTCGACACCTCATCGAGGGCAATCACCTTGTCTCCATACCTCCGCTCCAAGGCCTCCTGCACGTAACTGGTTATTGCCCTATCGGCACCGTCTTTGATGTTCTCAGATTTAAACGAAAGCTCGCATATGGGGCAGATCAAGGTCTCGCCCGTATCAGCGCTTCGCCTGCCCTTGAAGAAGGGGAGTACCCCGATCTTCTCCCATTGGATCTTGATCGGTTCAGCCCGAGATTGAGCAGCAATCCTGTTCGTGAGATATCCATCAACCATAAGCCCCGCGATACACCATACCGCGATCATCACACAAATGGCTACGCCTTTTGATTTCATTCCTACCCCCCCCTTCTCACTCGATTAGAATGTATATCACATAGTTGGTTTTTGGTTTCCCTATCGCCATTATGAACATTTGAATCACTTTTTCACTTCGCGCTTACCCTTCTTCGTCTTCCCTCCTTTTTTTATCTTCTTTTTTGGCACTTGCTCTGTCGACTCTGATTTGTTTCCTCCCTCGGGTTGCTTTATGAGCTCATCGGCAGCCTCGGTCGTCTCATCGGCATTCGCTCTGGCCTTCTCCGCCTCTCGAGCGGCTTTCTTCGCTACCTTCTCTGCCTCCCTGAAAGTGGCCTTCATTTCCGTAAGCTCATCCTTGCTGCGATCGGTTTCAGAAGCTTTTTTCATCTCGCCGAGCTTTTCCTCGGCGAATTCGGCGGTTTTTGTCGCTATCTTTTCCTTCTCCCTTGCACGTCTATCCGCATCGGCAGCTGCGTCTAACGCGGCGGCGATTTCCCCCGGCCTTCCCTCCTCCGGCTCCGCCTCGAGATCGATGTCCTCGGCGGCAATCACAAGGGCACCAAGGGGAATCCGGAATAGTATCTCGTCAAAAGAAACACCGAGTGGACTCACCAGTCGGGTTCCTCTCATATGGAGCGGTAGAAATGTGAATGCCGCATCGGCAGACTGCTTGGCTATTGTCTCGAGGCTGGGGTCCACGATAACCTCAGGCTCCGCGCTGATTCGCACATCCTCGAGCGTCCAGCTGAGGCTCTCGAGGTTTCTCTTCGCCCCCTTACTTGCAGTTGGTGCCAGCACCCTGATTTGGGCCTCGCTCCACTCGTCTTTCCTGGTCATCAAATACGCGAACAGCAGCATCAAGCGGCTTGTTGCATCGTCCCACCACCACACATCTATGCGGCGATCTTGAGCGGGCAAGCCCTCAACGTGGCTCCACTCCTCTTCTTGGGAATTGAAGATCACCACGTTAGAGCCAAGACGAAAGGCCTCGCTGAGATAACGACCGTATTGCCGGCGCCCCTGAGAATCCTTGGCTTCCGGGAGCTGTTCAGGTCCGTTAAGGAGAATTGTATTTGCGTGGATCGGCCCAATACCAAATGATTGGAACAGGGTCTGTGCTCCAATCCCGAAATCCGGTGCAACTACCACCTTTGCAAAGGCCTTTAGGCCGAGTCCCTCAATTTCCGCCCTGAACTCCGATTCGGCCTCTGCTCGTTGTTGGTATATCTTCTTGCCCTGGCCCACCAAGATTTTGACGACTGTTGTAAGGCCACTGCCACCCTCAATCCATGAGGCAAACTGAAGGAGACTCTTTCTTCGAGAAGGATCATCGGAAAACACAAGCAACTGGGGGCGCCAGTCACGGGGGTGTTCCGGTTCGCCGGGAATCGCAAAGAGGTTCTCTCTCATCAGCTGAAAATGGTATGAGCGTTTGCTGTCAGCCCATCGCGCTGGCCCGGCGGTTCTCTGGAGATACTGATGTATGCCAAAGAGCACCGCAACCGCAATAGCGCTACTCACCAGATCAATTGCCAGCATCACGCCCAGACACCCCAGCGCGCCTACAAGCGACAAACGGTAGTGGAACCACCGAAAGGTCGGGCGAAATGATGGACTTGCTCCTCGCGCCTCATAGAAGGTCGCGTAGTTGAGGAGCCCGTAGGAGATCAAAAAGAACATCGAGACCACGGGGGCGATCACGTTCAGTTTTCCGAGTCCCACCGTTGCCATGGCGATGCCCGCTGACAGTAGCACACCACGCCTGGGATTCTGAACTGCTCCCACCCCTTTGGCAAAGGGGAGAAGAAGGGGGAAAATTCTATCCTGGGCTAAGGACTGGAGTATGCGGGGTGCTCCTAACAAGGAGGCCATTGCAGAAGAGAAGGTGCCGGCGATCACCCCCGCGCTAATGAGCCATCCAACGACTGCCACATGCCACATCGCGTGGTAATCTCCGCTTAGAGCCTCTTTTGGCATCACCGCCGCAAACACCACCGCCACTGTCAGGTAAATAACAATGGATATGCCTACCGCCGCAAAGGTGCCTAAGGCGATACTTCTGCTCGGCTCTTTCAAGTCGCCCGACATGCTCACTCCCTGTGTGAAGCCTGTTACCGCGGGAAAGAAAATAGCGAAGAGCATCCAGAATGAGGAGCCTACAGCAGGAGCCGCCCAGTTTCGTGCAAGAAGTCCCCCGTCGAAATGGGCCAAGCCGCCGATATAAAAAGAAACCAGCGATGCAGCAAGTATGCTCATCACCACATACTGGAGCCTGGTGGCCCAGTCAGCACCTAACCAGGCGAAAATGGACAGAAAGACAATTGCAACGGCGGCGATGATTTGTGGAAGTGCCTCTCCCGCATTGGGTATCATGCTTGCTACGGCTTCACCCAGACCTATACAGTAAAAAGCGATCGATACGGACATTGCGAGGAAGAGCACGATCCCGATAGCACCCCCGAATTCCACACCAAGGGTGCGTGAGATCAAATAATAATGGCCGCCGACCTTCACCCTGAGGTTTGTTGCTATTGCGGCGAGTGACATGCTCGTCAAGACCGAGATGATATTCGCGAGGCAGATGATGAGAAGGGCCCGGCCCAGGCCCGCGCTTCCCACCACGTATCCCAGCCGCAAAAAGAGGATAATGCCCAGGATCGTAAGAATGCTCGGGGTAAACACCCCGGGAAAGGTCCCGAGGGTGCCTCGTGACCGTTGCGCGCCTAATATAAGTCTTTTAGATACTGGGCTCATAAGAGCACCGAACGACACAATTAGAGTTATGAGAGATTATCTATGCCTAACAACCATTGATCGCTTTGAAGCCATGTCAGGTCGGCTCCTCGGGATTTATCTCCTCTCGGCGAGCAGGAGGAAGATCCTTTTTAAAGACCACGGTGCGGTAGGGAAAGGGTATCTCCACGCCCTCACGATCAAAGCGCTTTTTAATGTTTTCCAGGAGCCAAAATCTGGTAAGCCACAGGGAACTCACGTCAGGTACCCAGACGTAAAGCCTCAGCCTGATGGCAAAATCGGCATGCCCAATCACCCGTACCCACGGCTCATCCGCCTTTTCATCACGGTGCGGACAGCTGTTTGCTTCATCTAGCATGAGCCGGCGGGCGAGGTCAATGTCTGTGTCGTAGCTCACGCCGAATTCAGTGATACACAGCATTGTGGGATCAATAATGCTGTAGTTAGTCAGGGTCATACTGTCAACCTTCTCGTTAGGAATAATGAGCCTCTTGTATTCCCAGGTTCTCACAATGGTATGGCGAAGGGTGATATCCTCCACAGTGCCGTATTCATTCTCTATGGTTACCATATCACCGATGTGAAAGGGGCGGTAAATGGCCAAAGACAAACCTGATACCAGATTTGCCAGGGTTGATTTGGCGGCAAAACCCAAAACCAGCGCTGTAATGCCTGCACCTGCCACCATGGTACCCACCAGTGCCCTGAGTCCCGGAATGAGGCTTGCGTACACCAGCAGGGCAACTAGAAAGATAACCAGGTTTTTAATCCTCGTGATGTAACGGATAACCGTCTGGTCTATCTTTCGCTTTAATTTTCCTACCGTCCAGATGGGTCGTCTAAGCAAGCGGGTGGAGATAACTGAGGTCAGCCAGGCCATGAAAAATACGAAAATAGCGAGCGCGGCTGTCCCAATATTGGTGCCCGGATCCATAAGCTTATCTAACGATAACCATCCCCAATCCATGATTGCTTCCTTGATACCTTTAACGAGTTGGTTTCAGGAACTTTATATGAAATGTGCAGAATAGGGCTGATAGAGGCCTTTTCCGCATTCCCCGGAATACGAAAATAGGCTCACCTATTACCTTGCGTTTTTGCGTGTTCTTATTTCTAACATCAGCAATTATTTTTATAACGATACAGTAAAAAAATAAACACCTCAATGGATTTTTTGCCACCTTACTCGGAAATTCTTACGGAGGGTGGGCAACTTACGACCCGTAGCGAATGCAAGATGATGGGATTCGATTCTGGTTCAAACCAAGAGTTACTGTTCTACGGTGATTGTTGCATGGGGACGTAATTTACCGATGGCCTTCCAGCCCCTGTTTGGGGATAAAAGTCCATAAGACTGTAAATTAATTTCGGCATATCCGTTGATATGCAGAATCCCGCGGACTTGGCTCGCTCCACGGTAATGGGAAAATCGTGTGTGAACTGCCCGGTGGTAATGAGAGCGGCAATTTTCTGGGCATCTTTCTCTGACATGCATTTTTGAAGAAGCTCGGATACCAGTGATGTTACTTGGCTAATGGCCTCGGCGTCATCAATATTAATGTACTTGCTGACCGGTATTCCGAAAAGACTAACAGTCTCTTGCCTGTGTATCAAGGTAATGGCCCTGGTGCCGCGCTCTTTCTGGATGGCCTCGATTACCTGCATGCGCTCTCTTTCATAAGACGGGGAGCGGAGCCACTGAAAAAGCAGCATAAAAATGAGCAGAAGCCAGAATATGGTTCGAGCAATACCGGCAAGCGTGGAAAAAAAGGATACTTTTGCTTCCATATCAGTACCCTGTTAAAGGATTGAAAGGAAGGGTTGACAGTAAAATGTCGACCCAGGCAAAATTACCATTGCTTAAGGTAACATTTTAATTAAGGATCGCATAGGCAGGCAATCGAGTCAATGCATTTTACCTTTTTTACTGTTTTGTCTATATGAAACATGTCTTGCTATGCTGGCAATACATGACTCTCATGCCATTTATTCTTACATGATGATGTAGTGCTCATATATTTAATCAGAAAGATGCGCCCAAAAAAGAGATTTTCGAGCATAAATGTTTTTCTAAAGAATCAATAATTACTTGATATTCCATGTTTAATTCGATAATCTTTAATGAAATCAGGCGATGTTCAGGAAAAACGCTGGTAAGCTCAGTGTTACTTTTCGAGGGTTAGAACCAAACACAACATCCTGCAGATCTATACTCACCCATTGTCCAGCTAAAATCGTTGTCCTGATGCGATTCCTGTGAGAGAATGTTCTATGGCTTTTGTTAATCCCCTGCAATCATGAAATGAAGCACTACTGAAATTCTCGCTCACCACCTTTTAGAGCCTGATCTTCGAGGGCGGAGGCATGAGAAGGGATTCCGGCACTCACCTTGTCCTCTGTGAACTTAGCGCCCAGGCTTGAGGAGATCAGTCAAGTGACATTCGGAGAGCTGATAAGGGTGAAAAAGTAGTTGATTCTATAACTACATGGAGGAAAAATATGTTTGGGAAACGAATAAAATTGTTTACGCTTTTAGGCTTTGAGGTTCGAATCGATTTGAGCTGGATTATCATCGCTCTCCTTATCACCTGGTCTCTTTCAAAGGGGCTATTCCCCGCTTACTACAAGAATCTTTCCACCCAAACATACTGGTGGATGGGGATTATCGGCGCACTGGGGCTCTTTCTTTCCATTATCGCTCATGAGTTCTCTCACTCCCTGGTGGCAAGGAAATACGGCATACCCATGAAGGGGATTACCCTCTTTATCTTTGGCGGTGTCGCAGAAATGGATGAGGAACCTCCGAGCCCCAAGGTCGAGTTTATGATGGCCATTGCCGGACCTCTTTCCAGCTTCATCATCGCGCTTATATTCTATGGGATTCACGCCGTAGGCAAGCAAGGCGGGTTAGCGGAACCAATTAACGGGGTAGTGGGGTACCTCGGTTGGATCAACGCCATCCTGGCCGCCTTCAACCTCCTGCCGCCGCTTGAGGCCAGTGGAACCAGCGGGATGAAGGCCGCGCTCAACGGTGTGCCGAACCTTAGCATTATGGATGGCTGGTGGGTGGAGGGATTTAACGGCAAAAACGGTTGGGCATTTGCTGAAGGAGCAGCAGATAGTGATCGGGACAAGCAAGACGCCGAAGCTATCAATCAGATCCTGGAAAAAGAGATCATTCCACTTTACTTCAAGGTCTCCGATGACGGCATACCACACGAATGGGTCAAGGCAATGAAGGAATCAGTAAAGAGCAACGCGCCGAAGTTCTCTGCCAGGCGGATGGTCAAGGAATATGTTGAGAGATACTATGCCCCCGCACTGCAAAAGGCATAAAAGCAAGGTCAGCGTGGGTGATTGCTTTGAAGGCAAGAGAATTTCAGGAGAAAGATAACCTTAGCTAAGGGAGGGAAAATGGCAAAAAACAAATCATTATGGATTTTAACGGTAACGTTACCTTTGGCTATGCTGAGCATTCTACTCATTACCGCAGCTGCGATTCCAAATGATGTTCCGAGAATGACAAAAGAAGATCTCAAAGGACACCTTGGTGACCCTACTGTGATCATCCTAGACGTTCGAACTGAAAAAGACTGGAAAACCAGTGACCTCATGATTAAGGGGGCCATTAAGGAAGACCCCACCAAAGTAGACACCTGGCTGGATAAATATGTCAAAGACAAGACTTTTGTTCTCTATTGCGCCTGACCGAGCGAGTATACGAGTGCCAGTGTGGCACAGAAAATGATGGAGAGGGGATTCACGGGTGTATACGCGCTTAAAGGCGGCTGGGAAGAATGGGCTAAGGCTAACTACCCAACCGAACCAAAATAAACGATATCGGAGCCCAGGCACTCTTGCGAGAAATAGACCTCATATGTGAGTTTGGATCGAGCTTGAATTGCTAATTCATCAGCAGGGGGTTATCTTTCCTTTTGGCGGTTTTCGGGATCAGGCTTTTACCTTTGGCACAATCGCCTCGACCTCAAAGAGCCCACTGCCGCCATCATCCCGGCGAATTGCACGATACCCTTGCAGCGGAGAGCTCGTTCGAAAAAAGGAGCGCAAAGGTGAAGCTACCTAGTTATAAAACAAAAATGAGATAGAATACCCTGTGACAACCCATGTAACCTTAAAAAAGGAGGATAAGCATGGCAAAGTATTTTACTAACCGTTATTGTCTATTATCTCGCACGCTCGGCAGGCCTTTTCTTTTTGGGATTGTGATATTATCTCTCAGTTCATGGTGTTTTACTGCTTGTACGCGACAGGAGGAACAGGCCAAGAAGCCGGCCGAGGTATCGCCTCAGGCAGCTCCTGCCCAGGAGGCAGAGAAAACGAAGGGCCCGGTGGATTTGATCACTGCCATTGTGCAAGTGGCACAGCAGGCCATCCCAGCGGTGGTGCACATCGAGGTGACCCAACGTCAGACCGTGACCAGCCCTCTGTTGCCCTTTGAAAACGATCCTTTCTTCCGACGCTTTTTCGGCGTTCCCGAGACACCTCGAAAATTCAAACGGGAACTGAAAGGCCTGGGCACGGGTATGATCATGGATTCGAAGTATCATATTCTCACCAATAACCATGTGGTGGCAGGTGCCACTCAGATTCAGGTGCTGCTCGCCAGCGGCGAACAATACCCTGCCACAGTAGTGGGCACCGATCCCAAGACTGATCTGGCGGTAATCCAGATCTCAGCAAAAAAATCGCTGCCTCAGGTATCCTTTGGGGATTCGGACAAGGTAGCAGTGGGTGAGTGGGTGGTCGCCATCGGTCATCCACGTGGCTTGGATCAGACGGTCACCCAGGGGATCATCAGTGCCAAGCATCGAACAGAGATCATGGATCCCAGCAGCTATCAAGACTTCCTCCAGACCGACGCTGCCATCAACCCGGGCAACAGCGGCGGCCCCCTGTTGAACCTTCGAGGAGAAGTGATCGGGGTCAATGCGGCAATCGTGTCTCAATCGGGCGGGTATGAAGGGATTGGGTTCGCCATTCCCAGCAAGATGGCTCTCTACATTGCCCAGCAACTCATTGCCCGTGGCAAGGTGGAGCGCGGGTGGTTGGGTGTCAGCGTGCAGGATCTCACGCCCGAGCTGGCCAAGTCATTTGACGCGGAGGGCATCAAAGGTGCGCTCATCGCCGAGGTGGTAAAGGGAGGACCCGCTGAAAAGGCCGGCATGAAACAGGGTGACATCGTGATTGCATACCGGGAAAAGGAGATCACGAACGCCAGTACCCTCCGAAATGAAGCAGCCATTAGCCCCATCGGTCAGGAGGCGAAGCTCAGCGTTCTCCGAAAAGGTAAGAAAGAAGATCTTACTATTAAGATAGGTAACCTCGAAGACGCGACGAGATTGCTATCCGCTTCTGTCAAGAAACGCTTAGGGGCAGAACTCCGCTCCGTAACACCTGATGAAGCGGAGAAGTACGGTTTTAGTCCCCAACAGGGGGTTGTCATTGCCTGGATGGATCCAAAGGGTCCCTTAGGGCAGGTCGGCTTTGAGGTGGGAGATGTGATCCTGGAAATCAATGGACAACCCGTTGAGAGCGTGGAAGAGCTTTCCGGTTTGGTAAACACCGTGAAACCAGGGCAAAAGATTGCGGTGGTTGCACTTGATCATCGGACAGGCAACTCGGGCCATGTCGAGGTGGTGGTGCGGTAAGAAGGCTTGAAAAGTACCGCTTCTTAAGCGAATACTAAGCTGCTCAACAGTATAACAGATCAACCCTGTGAGCATTTGTTAACTCTATAAATAAAGAGATGGGAGGAAATAATGTTTGGGAAACGAATAAAATTGTTTACGCTTTTAGGCTTTGAGGTTCGAATCGATTTGAGCTGGATTATCATCGCTCTCCTTATCACCTGGTCTCTTTCAAAGGGGCTATTCCCCGCTTACTACAAGAATCTTTCCACCCAAACATACTGGTGGATGGGGATTATCGGCGCACTGGGGCTCTTTCTTTCCATTATCGCTCATGAGTTCTCTCACTCCCTGGTGGCAAGGAAATACGGCATACCCATGAAGGGGATTACCCTCTTTATCTTTGGCGGTGTCGCAGAAATGGATGAGGAACCTCCGAGCCCCAAGGTCGAGTTTATGATGGCCATTGCCGGACCTCTTTCCAGCTTCATCATCGCGCTTATATTCTATGGGATTCACGCCGTAGGCAAGCAAGGCGGGTTAGCGGAACCAATTAACGGGGTAGTGGGGTACCTCGGTTGGATCAACGCCATCCTGGCCGCCTTCAACCTCCTGCCCGCCTTTCCTCTGGATGGAGGGCGTATCCTTCGATCGATTCTGTGGGGGGCAAAGAAAAACCTCCGTTGGGCCACCTACATCTCATCCAGGATCGGGTCCGGGTTTGGCATCTTTTTTATCGTCCTGGGAGTTATCCAGGTGTTTCGGGGGAATTTTATCGGCGGAATGTGGTGGTTTTTGATCGGGATGTTCCTTCAGGGGGCAGCAAAAGCATCCTATCAACAACTCATCACACGTAAAGCGCTTGAAGGTGAGCCTATCCGTCGCTTCATGAAGACCGATCCCGTGACAGTATCACCATCCATTTCTTTGGAACGACTGGTTGAGGATTATATCTATAAATATCATTTTAAGATGTTTCCCGTTGTGGAAGATTTCGACAAGCTTCTTGGTTGTGTCACGACAAAACAGGTGAAGGAAATCCCCAGGGAGGACTGGGGCCGGAAGACGGTCGGAGAGTTTGCTGCACAATGCTCTCTTGAAAACAGCATTGAACCGCAAGCCGATGCCATGAAGGCCCTTTCCATTATGAATCAAACGGGCAACAGCCGCCTCATGGTAGTTGAGAAAGGGCGTTTGGTTGGGATCATAGCGCTCAAGGATATGTTGGAACTGCTCTCGCTTAAGGTGGAATTGGAGGTGTAAAAGAACAATATCGCGGTAGAACCGTCAAACGTGCGCAAAGCCTGTCAGGTTCCGCAGCAACAGGAAATTATTAATGATTGAGATGAGTCAAATCAGCTTCGCAGTAGAAAACTCGATCAGTCCAACAAGAACCGGAGGATAGGAATTATGCAAACTGACACCAAGAAATCTGGAGTGGAGGAAGATATGAAATCCCTGCCCATGCCGGAATTGCAGGCAAAGTTGGGGTCGTCGCCGGACGGTCTCAGTCAAGCCGAGGCGCAGAAACGGCTGACCCAATATGGGCCCAACGAGATTGCGGAAAAGAAAACGAATCCTTTCCTGAAATTCCTCACCTATTTTTGGGGTCCCATCCCGTGGATGATTGAGGTGGCGGTTATTCTATCGGCACTGGTCCGGCACTGGCCGGATTTTTTCATCATCCTTGTTCTGCTTCTGGCCAACGCCGTGGTCGGGTTCTGGGAAGAATACCAGGCGGGAAACGCCATAGCCGCCCTGAAGGCCAAGCTGGCGGTTCAGACCCGCGTCCGACGCGAGGGCAAATGGACCACGCTGGCGGCACGTGAACTGGTGCCCGGCGACGTCATCCACGTGCGTCTCGGCGACATCGTACCGGCGGATGCATGCTTGTTCGAGGGTGATCCGGTGGAAGTGGACCAGTCCGCGTTGACGGGTGAGTCGTTGCCCGTCACGCGCAAAACCGGCGAGACAGTTTACTCGGGGTCGATTATCCGCCAGGGCGAAATTGATGCCCTGGTCTATGGCACAGGTCAGAACACGTACTTCGGCAAGACCGCACAACTGGTGCAGGAGGCGCATACGGTCAGCCACTTCCAGCGCGCGGTGTTGAAGATCGGCAATTACTTGATCATTCTTGCGGTTGTGCTCGTGGTGCTGATTCTGGCTGTAGCCTTGTTCCGCGGCGATAAGATGATGACCACTTTGCAGTTCGCACTGGTGCTGACGGTGGCGGCCATCCCCGTGGCGATGCCCACGGTGCTGTCTGTCACAATGGCCGTGGGGGCAAAGCTGCTGGCGGTAAAACAGGCGATTGTCAGCCGGTTGGTAGCCATCGAAGAGCTGGCAGGGATGGATGTGCTATGTTCGGATAAGACAGGCACCTTGACGCAGAACAAACTGACTTTGGGTAATCCGTTCAGCGTCCAGGGAGTCAACCCCGACCAGGTGATCCTCGACGCCGCTCTGGCGTCGCACGCGGAAAACCAGGACACCATCGATCTTGCCGTGCTGAGCGGTATGAAGAACGATCAGGCCCTGAAGGGCTACGAGGTGGTCCATTTCCAGCCCTTCGACCCGGTGCACAAGCGCACTGAAGCTACTGTCAAGACCCCTGACGGGAAAACGTTCAAGGTGACAAAGGGCGCACCACAGGTTATTTTGGATTTGGCGGCCAATGCCGCGAGGGTAAAGCCCACAGTCGAAAAAGCCATAAACGAATTCGCGGCGCGCGGCTTCCGTTCGTTGGGTGTGGCGCGGGCGGACGCAAAGGGGCAATGGCAGTTCCTCGGTGTCTTGCCGCTCTACGATCCGCCCCGCGAGGATTCCAAAGCGACCATCGCCACCGCAAGGCAGATGGGCGTAAGCCTGAAGATGGTCACGGGCGATCAACTGGCCATCGGCCGGGAAACCGCCGGGCAACTGGGGCTGGGCACGAATATCCTTGATGCCAGCGGCTTCGGCGACACGCGTCATCATGAGACGGCGCAGTTAGCGGAGTCTATCGAAAAAGCAGACGGTTTCGCCCAGGTGTTCCCCGAGCACAAGTTCCATATTGTAGATGTCCTTCAGCAACACAATCACATTGTCGGTATGACCGGCGACGGGGTAAACGATGCACCGGCGCTGAAGAAAGCCGATTGCGGCATCGCGGTATCGGGTGCGACGGACGCGGCCCGGGCGGCGGCGGCCATGGTGTTACTGACGCCGGGGCTGTCGGTAATCATCGACGCGATCAAAGAGAGCAGAAAAATCTTCCAGCGGATGAACAGCTACGCAATCTACCGCATCGCCGAGACGATTCGCGTGTTGTTGTTCATGACGTTGTCGATCCTGGTCTTTAACTTTTACCCAGTAACAGCGGTGATGATTGTGCTGCTGGCGTTGCTCAACGATGGTGCAATCCTGTCTATCGCGTATGATAAGGTGCGCTACTCGGACGAGCCGGAAGCCTGGAACATGCATATCGTGCTGGGAATTGCCACGGTGCTGGGGGTTACCGGCGTGATGGCGTCTTTCGGGCTGTTTTATCTCGGTGAGCAAGTGTTTCACCTGGACCGGGAGTTCATCCAGACGCTAATGTACCTGAAGCTGTCCGTGGCGGGGCATCTGACGATTTTCATCACGCGCACCCGCGGCCCGTTCTGGTCCATTCGTCCCGCGCGGATTCTGCTGGCAGCGGTGATTGGCACGCAGGTAATTGCCACAGTGTTTGCGGTTTATGGAGTCCTGATGGCGCCGATCGGTTGGGGTTGGGGGCTGGCGGTGTGGGGGTATGCCCTGGCGTGGTTTATGGTGAACGACCGCGTGAAACTGGCCGCGTATCGGATTTTTGACCCAACAGAACCCGCACTACTGAGCAAAAAACGGCTCGATTCTGTGCCGCAGACCGCCTGGCGAAAATAGGAAGATGTGCAGACCGCGTTGCTGATGCATCCCTTCTCCGCTCATCAAGGGGTGCAGGATGACGATATGAACGTGATATGTCTAAGTCGGCGGTTTCACCAGCCATGCTTTATCATGGGACTTGGTCCAGACGTTCCCGAACGCCGGATTCAAAGGCTCTGAGCCGTTCAGGTGCCGTCTTGCGAAAGTGGTGGCGTTGGGAAGAGAGAAGAAGCCTTAACAGAGGTATCAGAGATGAGTGCACAAATGTTGATAGCCACTGCCAAGGCGATGGTCGCTGAGGGCAAAGGTATTCTGGCGATGGATGAGAGTACCCCCACCTGTAACAAGCGTTTTGAAAACCTGGGGATTCCTCAAACTGAAGAAACCCGCCGTTCCTACCGGGAATTGATTGTGACCACTCCTGGTTTAGGTGAGTTTATCAGTGGCGTCATCCTTTATAATGAGACCATCCGTCAGTCCAGAAGAGAGGGTACGCCGTTTGTTAAAGTCATAACCGACGCGGGTATCATTCCGGGCATCAAGGTTGACACCGGAGCGCAAGATATGGCTACTCACCCCGGTGAGAAAATAACCGAAGGCCTGGATGGATTGCGCGACCGCCTGGCTGAATACTCTCAAATGGGCGCCCGTTTTGCCAAGTGGCGCGCGGTGATTACCATCACCGATGGCATTCCCAGCCGGGGTTGTATCGAGGCCAATGCGCATGCGTTAGCTCGTTATGCCGCCTTGTGTCAGGAAGCCCGTCTGGTCCCTATCGTCGAGCCTGAAGTGCTCATGGACGGCGAGCATCCCCTGGAGAGATGCTTTGAAGTAACAGTGGAAGTCCTGAGGACGGTTTTCAGCAAGCTTTACACCCAACGGGTGGTCCTGGAGGGCATGATCCTGAAGCCCAATATGGTGCTCCCGGGAAAGGATTGTCCCAGGCAAGACAGTGTGGAGAAGGTGGCAGATGCCACCGTGACCTGCCTCCTGAGAGCCGTCCCTGCTGCCGTACCAGGGATTGCCTTCCTGTCGGGGGGTCAACCCTATGAATTGGCCACTGCCCGCTTAAATGCTATGAATCTCAGGTTTAAGACAAGAATGCCATGGGCCCTGACTTTCTCTTTTTCCCGAGCAATCCAGCAACCCGCGTTGGAAATATGGAAGGGTCGGCAGGCAAATGCAGCCGCGGCGCAGCAGGCCCTGTATCATCGAGCCAGGTGCAATAGTGCTGCACGCCTTGGCCAGTACAATGCTGTGATGGAAAAAACATTGGACCCGTGATTGGGAGAAAATACAAAGTGATTTTCCGAGCTCATGTTCACCGGCTTTACATTTACACCATACTGACCCTATCAATTGATTACGCCTCACTGTGTCTGCCGGCGGAGCTTGAGTTCTTTAACGTATGAGATGACTCGGAGTAACCTATGAATATCCGCACCGTATCCACACAGCCCTTCACTGACCAGGAGCCCGGCACTTCCGGGCTGCGTAAGCCAGTCCCGGTTTTCCAGCAGCCTCACTACCTGGAAAACTTCATCCAGTCGGTCTTTGACAGCCTTGAGGGGCATGAACGAAAGACCCTCGTACTGGGAGGTGATGGTCGCTATTACAATCACGATGCCATCCAAATCATCTTGAAAATGGCGGCCGCCAATGGATTTGGGCGGGTCAAAGTCGGACATAGGGGGCTTCTCTCAACACCGGCCACCTCCTGCGTTATTCGCAAACACAAGACACATGGCGGCATCATACTTTCAGCCAGCCACAACCCGGGCGGACCTAACGGCGATTTTGGCATAAAGGTCAACATCAGGAATGGCGGACCTGCACCGGAGGAAATGACAGAGTCCATTTATGCCCGCACCCGGGCTATCAAGCGTTACAAAATCCTTGAAGCCACCGATGTGGAGCTAAAAACATTGGGGGAAGCCCAACTGGGAAACATGGTGGTTGAGGTCATTGACTCGGTTGAGGATCATCAGCAATTACTGGAATCCCTGTTTGACTTCGAGCGCATTCACCAGCTCCTGAGCTCTGGGCAGTTTCGCATGTGTTTCGATGCGCTCCATGCCGTCACCGGACCCTATGCCCACGCCATTTTCGAGCAGCGGTTGGGAGCGCCGGCAGGAACCGTGCGAAATGGGACCCCAATGGAGGATTTCGGTGGCGGACATCCCGATCCGAATCTGCTCTATGCCCACAAACTAGTCGATCTTTTATACGGCGAGGAGGCACCTGATTTCGGGGCGGCTTGTGATGGCGACGGCGATCGCAATATGATCCTGGGCTGTAAGTTCTTCGTCACCCCCAGCGATAGTCTGGCCCTGTTAGCCGCTAACGCCCGACTGGTTCCGGCTTATCGCTCGGGTTTGGCGGGAGTGGCGCGGTCGATGCCCACATCTCAGGCAGTAGACCGGGTAGCTGCCCGGCTTGGCCTTGACTGCTACGCCACGCCCACCGGGTGGAAGTTTTTTGGCGATCTTCTGGATGCCAGCAAGGTCACCATCTGCGGCGAAGAAAGCTTTGGAACGGGGTCAAACCACTTACGGGAGAAAGACGGGCTGTGGGCTGTTCTCTTCTGGCTCAACATTATGGCAGTGCGGCAGCAGTCCGTCGAACAGATCGTGCGGGAACACTGGCAGACCTATGGCCGCAACTACTACTCCCGCCATGACTACGAAGGGGTGGAGAACGATAAAGCCCACGGCCTGATGGAAAACTTACGATCAAGAGTGCTAACCCTAAAAGGAAAACGGTTTGGACCGTATCAAGTAGAATACAGCGACGACTTTAGCTACTCCGACCCGGTTGATGGCCGCGTCACCCCCCATCAGGGCATTCGGATTGGCTTTACCGATGGCTCCCGTATTGTATTTCGACTTTCCGGTACCGGTACCCACGGAGCCACCTTGAGGGTTTACCTTGAGCACTACGAGTCTGACCCGGCCAGGCATGACGTTGAAACGCAACAGGCTCTCGGGCATTTGATTGCCCTGGCCGAGGAGATTGCCCAGATTCGCACCATCACCGGGCAAGAGAAACCGTCGGTAATTACCTGAATGGATTACGAGCAATGTGCTCACCGTCTCTCATAAAGCTATTGAGTCAGCTTAGACTCAACGGATACGTATGTAATCCAGTCAGGGGGAAGGGGTAATACGTATGGCAAAAGATCCGGTATGCAATATGCAGGTGGACGAGGATCAGGCAAAACACCAACTTCTCTACATGGGCAAAACATACTATTTCTGTACCGAGAGATGTAAAGCGACCTTTGAGCAGGAACCAGAAAAATATTTGAAGGCATATGAAGAAGATTTCATAGATAAAAGAACAGTAGCCATTGTGGGCACAGGGCAGGTAGGCGCCACATTTGCCTTTGCCCTCATGGTCAGCAGTTTGGCAACCAGTATTGTTCTCATTGATCAAAACACTGAACGAGCGGAGGGTCATGTGATGGACCTCAATCATGGCCTTTTATTTGTTCAGCCATCCAAGATTTATGCGGGAGATTACTCGGATTGTAAGGATGCCAATATCGTAGTAGTCACTGCAGGGGCTGGCCAGAAACCAGGAGAAACGAGGCTGGATCTGGTTCGAAAGAATACCGATATGTTTAAAACTATTATTCCTGAGATCGTTCGGCACAATCCAAGGACACTACTCATCGTCTCTAATCCCGTCGATGTCCTCACCTACGTAGCGCTCAAGGTCTCCCACTATCCCATGAATAGGGTTATCGGATCGGGCACGACCCTCGATACTGCCAGATTCAGATACCTGCTCAGCAGGCATTGCGAGGTAGACCCTCGAAATGTCCATGCCTACATCATAGGAGAACACGGCGATAGTGAGGTGCCCGTGTGGAGCCAGGCTAACATTGCAGGGGTTTCATTTCGGGAGTATTGCACTGTGTGTGAGAGGCAGTGCTCTCGGGATGAAAGGGAAGAGATATTCGAACAGGTCAAGAATGCAGCCTATGAGATCATAAAGAAAAAAGGAGCCACCTATTTTGCTATTGCTCTGGCCCTTGTGCGAATCGTAGAGAGTATCCTTCGAGATGAAAACAGTGTTCTCACCGTTTCCACACTGCTCGATAACTATTATGGCATAAGCGATGTCTGCCTGAGCACTCCTGTCATTTTGAACCGCAACGGCGTATCAAAGGACCTGAAAATCGCTCTGGATGAATCGGAGATCAAGAAACTACAGGCATCTGCCGCTGTTCTTAAGGACGTTATCAAAGGCCTGGATATCTGAAGAATTTTTTTATGGCAAAACGACCGCCTTTCTTTATAACTATCGGGGTTTCAATTAGTTTCCTGTCTCTCACTTTTGTTCATCATTGAATCATTTTCGGTGTTACCCCGCAAGCGGGTTAGGCTTCTGCGCCCCGAGGTTGTGCTACGAAGCGATGAGCAACGTCGCGATACCAGGGGTACCTGAAGGGCAAGAGGATGGCCAGAATCAATGCTCATATATCTCCGGCAATAGAGAATTTTGCATTTTCATTTACAATATGTTAAAAGGGAAACTGCTCATTTGTAATAGAATATGCACCCTAACCGACAGGAGGTTACGGGATGAACATCAAAACCCCATTTCTCACATAGAGAGGTGGGGTTTTGTCATTATACAGCTTTCCTGATAACATTAAGATTGTGGTGTTATCACGCCAAGAAATTCGTGAAATATACGATTTTTCCGTAATTTTTTTAGAATTTGTGAATAATATCCAACAACTATATAATCACTGGTTAGGGCTGTTGAATAAAACAGGAATGCGATTATGACTCGAATTGAAAAGAAATTATCTCCAGCAGCACTAATTGCACTAAAGGAGGCATTGACTCACATCTATTGGACCAAAAATGACCTAAGGAAATTTGTTGAATACACAATCGAGAATAAAGCGCTAGTATCGACGATTGATTGGCAAGGGAATATTAAATTCGAGAGTGCGTCACAACTCATAGATAGAATGGCTGCTCGTCCTGATTTATATCAGGAGGATCTTTTACGACTTTTCGAGGAAGTTGCGGGTTTTACAGATTTTACACATTTAAAACGATGGGATGATTCTGATTTAAAAATCCAGAAAGCTAAAGAGAAAGTTGCTGCTTTAAGAAAGCATGTTATAGGACATATTGAATTACTCGAAGGCAAGAAAAAAACTGAAAAAAGGAAGGCTGAAGCAGAAACAAGAAAAGCACAGACATTAGATTATCAATCAAAGCTTAACAACTTAAAAGATAGATTCATTGAAATATCCACCTCGAAAAACCCACAAAACAGAGGCTATACATTTGAAAGATTCCTAAATGATCTTTTTATATTCTTCGACTTAGACCCTAAAACATCCTTTAAAATAACTGGCGAACAAATAGACGGCGCTTTTACTTTTGACAACACCGACTATCTGCTTGAAGCCAAATGGCAACAAGATCCTATCAATGCAGGAAATCTATATAAATTTGCAGGAATACTATCAGGTAAATTGAAAAATACTTTAGGGCTGTATGTTTCAATGGGCGTATATTCCCCTGAGTGTACCAATGTAGATGCGCCAGGAATTAAGTCGATGATTCTGATGGATGGGGCAGATCTTTTTGCTGTTTTAGATAACCGTATTACCTTGCCAGATCTTTTATACAGAAAAAGAAGGCATGCTTCGCGTACAGGAGAAATCTATCTAAAAATTGACAAGATACTTTGTTAATAAACCTGATGCTCCACCAGACCGCAAAACGCGGGCGCATTTGCAGTCTGGTGTGCTTCTCGTTATATTTTTTATATTGCCCCTCGGCCTGAAGCCGGATAGAACACCGCGAAGGAGAGAATTTTTATGCCACGTCTGACCGAACAAGAACA
>Ga0307444_1000386_pt1 | contig 21403 bp, 15 predicted proteins | sample SalMarSW160340MG_FD_202145 | JGI IMG/M metagenome (GOLD analysis project Ga0307444, IMG submission 202145) | Salt marsh sediment microbial communities from the Plum Island Ecosystem LTER, Massachusetts, United States - SW1603-40 | ecosystem: Environmental > Aquatic > Marine > Intertidal zone >...
TTGGGCATGTGCGTGACCTGCCAGAGAAAAACCCCAAAGGTGTCAAAAACCCTGTGCCAGGAGTCGACCTGGATCAGGATTTCAAACCGACCTACCAAATCATCAAGGGGAAGGCAGCAACAGTTACAGAGCTAAAACGATTAGCTAAAAAGACTTCGGGTATCTGGTTAGCAACAGACCTTGACCGGGAAGGAGAGGCTATCGCTTGGCATTTAGCAGAGGCACTTGAAGTCATGCCTCAAAATGCCAATCGAGTAGTATTCAACGCCATTACCAAGAGCGAAATCGAAAAGGCATTCCTTCATCCGCGTCCAATTAATATGGACAAAGTCAACGCACAACAAGCACGTCGTATTCTTGACCGGATCGTCGGGTATCAGGGTTCACCCCTGTTGTGGAAAAAAGTAGCTGGCGGATTGAGTGCGGGTCGCGTGCAATCAGTAGCGGTACGACTGATTGTGGAAAGGGAACGAGAGATAGAATCATTCATACCAAATGAATACTGGAAAGTAATGGGGTATTTCACCACTGATGTGGATAACGTAATTACCCTTAGTAAAGATTGGCAGAAATGGCTGGCTGAAACTACCGAAAAACAAAATGGAAGAAAATCAAATGGTCGGAAGGTGCGAGAAAAAAATGACTGGCTGATTAAACATAGCAGTCTTGCTGCGGAATTGATTGAAATTGATGGCAAAAAATTCGACTCGAAACATACTGAAGCTGTGTTGGCAGCAGTGAAACGCGCAGGGTTTCAAATCGATGAGCAAATCGAGACAAAAAACCCTAAAGCCAAAGGCCGGGCACAGCACGAAATACTTTTACGTGGTCATATGTCTGATGGGCCATCATGGCAGGTAAAGTCAATTAAAACAAAACGTGTAAAGAGCCGCCCCTATGCACCACTCATCACGAGCACGCTTCAGCAAACAGCAGCAAACCAACTGGGCTTCCCCGCCCAATTAACCATGAGTACCGCTCAGTCTCTGTACGAAGGCGTGTCAATCCATGGAATGGGTTCAATTGGCCTGATCACATACATGCGAACAGATTCAACGCATCTTTCGGGTGAAGCAATCAATATGGCACGGAAGTACATAGGTTCGGAATTTGGAGATCAGTACCTACCAGCAAAGGCAAACTTTTTTTCATCTTCCAATAAATCAGCCCAAGAAGCACATGAAGCAATTCGCCCTACTGATGTAAGTTTAACTCCTGACCGTGTTCAATCATCGTTGAATGCCAAGCAATATAAACTATACAAAATCATCTGGGAAAGATTTGTAGCCTGTCAGATGACCGATGCCCAATGGGACTCTACAGTTATCTTGATTGCAGGCGTTGATCATAGTGGAGAACTCATTTTCCGTGCGAATGGCCGTGCATTAGTCTTTGACGGGTTTTATAAAGTTGCTGGCGTACCCACCATATCTGACGAAGTAATGCTCCCTCTTATGACAGAAAAACAACCTCTGGCAGCGATTCAGATTGATCCAAGGCAAAATTTTACCTCACCGCCCCCCCGATATACTGAGGCATCGCTTGTGAAAAAACTTGAAACCGAGGGTATCGGTCGACCGAGTACCTATGCCCAAATCATTCAGGTAATTCAAAGCCGTAAATATGTAGAAAAAATTCATAACATATTCCACGCCACTGATCTTGGCAAAATAGTAAATGATAAGCTTATAGAAGCTTTTCCGGACATTTTGCAAGTTGGCTATACTCGTTATATGGAACAGCAACTCGACAATGTTGAAGAAAAACATGCCGACTGGGTGCAAATGCTCCATGACTTTTATGGACCATTCAAATTGAGTCTCGACTTGGCCTACAAAAACATGAACCACGCCAAAGCAGAAATAGAACCTTCCCCATTTACCTGCCCACAATGTGGTAGTAATACAGTGTATCGTTTCGGGCGTAATGGGAGATTTCTTAGTTGCTCTAAGTATCCTGAATGCAAGTTCGCGGCGCCAATTGACAGCAGAGGGAAACCTATTTCACCGGAAGAGACCGACGTTTCCTGTCCCGAGTGTGGCTCGCCAATGATGTTGCGCAAAGGTCGCTTCGGACCGTTCCTGAGCTGTACTAAATTCCCTGAATGCAAGGGTATTGTAAACCTTGATAAAAAGGGATGCATCGTCCCGCCAAAGATTCCACCATTGCTCACAGACCTGCCGTGCCCAAAATGTCACGCTCCATTGAACCTTAGGCGTGGTGCGCGAGGATTGTGGTTAAGCTGCTCGAAATTTCCCAAGTGTTCCGGAAGGTTGGGATGGGCATTGCTCAAAGATGATGTGAAGAGCACGTGGATGAAAGAATTTGAAAATCACGAAAAAACCTATCCACAGCAAATCATTCGCACACTTGACGGAAATCCTGTTGGCGACGCCTATAAACCACAGCCATTAAATATAGCAAAAAACAAAACCGGAGAAAAATAAAAATAGAAATGAACCACCTTTAATGGGAAAACAGGCTACTGATTTTAGCTCAGTGTTTCGATTCGCAAATACTATAACGTATTCTAATGAGTATATTTACGATTGCTCACTCAGCACTTAGTCCCGAGGGCTACGACTGAGACGTGTCAGCGAGCCCCTCGGCCTTGAGTCGTTCGACCTGGCGGCTCTCGACAGGCTCGGGACCGAAAGGCTCACGTCGAGTCGCTCAGCCGAAGTCTAAATAAATACGTCATCGAATTTATGAATCGAGGGACTCAGCGGCCACTATGACCAAAACCACCCTCTCCTCTTTGTGTGGTATCAAGCTCATTCACTTCTTCTACTATTGCCCTCGAAACTGTGTGAATAACCATCTGGGCAATCCTTTCTCCCCTTTTTATAGTTAAGGGTTTCTTTCCCCAGTTGATGGCTATGACACCTATTTCACCCCGATAGTCCGCATCTATCGTGCCAGGAGCATTGACAAATCCAAGACCATACTTCAAGGCCAATCCGCTCCTGGGTCGTATCTGTGCCTCGTAGCCTTCAGGAAGGGAAATTGATAAACCGGTGGGGATAAGCTTTATATCACCAGGTTGTAGAGTAAGGTTGTTATTAACAGCGGCACACAGATCAAGGCCGGAGGAACCATCCGATTGATACGAGGGTAATGGGAGATCTGTATTATTCCCCAACCTTTTGATTTTTACAATAATTGTATCCATTCAACGTACCTAAAATTTTAATGAATCTACAGCTATCGCATCTCTATCCACAGGGCCTAAAGCTGTTATAGAAACGTTGCCCGCTGAAAATATTCTCTCGGATGCATCTATCACCTCATCAAGGGTAACCTTTTCTATTTCTTTTATTAATTCATCATAATGGATATATCTTTCAAAGATAAATTCGTTTCTTGCCAGCCGTAGCATCAAATTACTCACATTTTCTGCACCAAGCAAAATCCCCCCTATAAGATAATCTTTAGCCCTTGCTAAATCATCCTCTGATAGATTCCCATTCTTTATTTCCTTAATCAGCAGCTCAATCAATTCCAACACCCTATTAATCTCATTTTTATCTGTGGCGAGATATATCCGTAGCAGTCCTGTATCTATAAACGCATTCATATAAGAATATACAGAATAGGCCAACCCCCTCTTCTCTCTGATCTCCTGAAAAAGCCTGCTACTCATATTTCCACCGAGTAGAGTGTTAAGAATAGCCTCTGCGAACCTCTTCTCTCCTGAAAGTGATGATGCCTGAGCACCCACGCAAAGATGCACTTGCTCTAATTCCTTGGGGTAGGAAGATACCGTTGGAGTAACTAATGGGACAGGCCTTGTAAAAGAGATATTGTTTTTGTCTGAAAGGGGTTCAAGAAAGGATCTGAAATATTCGACTATACGAGTATGATCCACATTTCCTGCAGCTGCAATAACTACTCTCTTAGGAGAATAAAAGCGGGACACATAATCAAGAATCACTTTTCTGGTAATGTTACTGACCGTTTCCTTTGTACCCAGAATCGGTCTTCCCAGGGGATCCCCTTTCCAAAATGCTTGGTCAGATAATACATGAACATATTCATCAGGAGTATCCTCTGTCATGCTAATTTCCTGGAGAACAACAGCTTTCTCAAGTTCCAAATCTTTTTCAACAAATAGCGAATTAATAAATATGTCGGAAAAGAGCTCGGTTAAAAACTGAAGATGTTTGTCCAGAACTCTTGCATGAAAACAGGTTTGTTCTTTACCAGTAAATGCATTTGAAAATCCGCCGATTGTGTCGAGATCCTTTGCAATTTGAGTAGCAGATCTGTTTGGAGTGCCTTTAAAAATCATATGTTCTAAAAAATGAAATATCCCTCTTTCTTTATCAAGTTCATCTCTTGATCCAGCATTCACCCAAATGCCTAAAGAGACAGATTTGGCGTGGGATATGCTTTCGGTAATTATCCTAGTTCCATTGTTAAATATAGTCTTCTTGTAATTGATCATACTAGTGCGTACCGTGTTACATAGAGTTTCCTTTGGAACATGTAACAGCATCTGACTCCGACGCTGTACTTTTTAGTTATTCAACTAAGAAAAGCTGAGGAGAGCATTTAGTTCCTTAGGAGAGTGAATATTTTAACCCGCCTGCGAGGGGTAACGTTGCTGACTTAGGACATGGATGTCTTTTAAGCGTTCACAGGCTAAAAGGTTTCCCCCGATTTATCGGGGGATTCAGGGTAGCCTTACCCTCTTTAGTCTTGCCTTTAACGAGGAAATATATGATGAAGGCCAAACCTACCTCACGGCCGCGGCCGCGTTAGGTATAACCTTATGGAATTAAGCCTCTTGCGTGCCCACGTTTAACATTTTAACTCATAGATTCTGCCTGTAACTATCGAACCTTTGAACCTAGAACTCAGAACCGTGAACGGATGCGGTATCTTCTTATATATCGTCTATGCTATGTCCTAGTGCTGCCTTTCTGGAAAGCCTGATCTTCCCGTTCTCAATATCAATAACCTTTACTAAAACCTCATCACCTTCCTTCAGAATATCAGTTACCTTATTTACCCTCTCATTTGCCAATTGAGATATATGTATCAAACCCTCTGAGCCAGGCAGAACCTCTACAAAGGCGCCAAAATCCATAATCTTGACCACCCTGCCTAAATAAAATTTACCAATTTCTGCCTCCCGAACGATATCCTTTATCATTTCCATGGCCTTATCTGTACCCTCACTATCAATTGAGGCAATCAACACCTTGCCCTCATCATCAATATTTATCTGTGTCCCTGTTGTTGAAGTAATATGTCGAATCATTTTCCCTCCAGGGCCAATAATTTCCCTTACCTTTTCTGGTTTGACATTTATGGTAGTAATCCGTGGTGCATATTTGGATATGTCTGTCCTCGATTCAGATATAGCCTTATTCATTTCATTCAGGATATGCATTCTTGCTTCTCTTGCCTGATATAATGCCTTCCCCATTATCTCCTTTTTTAGCCCAGCAATCTTAATATCCATCTGGAGAGCAGTGATACCATCCTTTGTCCCTGTAACCTTAAAATCCATATCACCAAAATGATCCTCATCACCTATAATATCAGTCAATATGGCTACAACATCACCTTCTGAAACAAGACCCATTGCAACCCCAGCCACTGGTTCCTTAATGGGAACACCTGCATCCATCAACGAAAGGGAAGCTCCACATACACTTGCCATAGAAGACGAGCCATTTGATTCCAATATTTCAGACACAACTCTGACTGCATAAGGAAAATCTTCCTTCTCTAATAAAACAGGAAAAATTGCCCTTCTTGCCAGGGCACCATGACCAATCTCTCTCCTGCCAGGAGCTCCTAATCTTTTGGCCTCACCAACGCTAAATGGAGGGAAATTATAATGAAATGTGAATTTTCTATAAGAGTCCCCAAAGATTGATTCTATCTTCTGTTCATCCCGTTCAGTGCCCAGAGTAGTTAAAACCATGGCTTGGGTCTCACCCCTGGTAAATAGAGCTGATCCATGAACCCTTGGCAGAATACCTACTAAACATTCAATCGGCCTTACCTCATTAAATGGCCTACCATCGATTCTTCTTTCTTCATGTAATATCATATGCCGAACCAAGCTTTTCTCTAAATCATAGGTGGCATTCTTTATTTCTCTTTGCTTGCCTTCATATTCCTCTTTTAGTGATTCAATTATAGAATCAATGGCTTCAGACCTCTTCTTTTGTCTCACCATCTTTTCACTACATGAGAGCGCCTCCCTTATAAGAGGTTCACCGATCTCTGCCACCTTTGCGTTTAGTTGCTCATCTTTTTCAGCTATAATAAAAGGTCTTTTATCCTTTCCGACAGACTCCCTCAACTCTATTTGCATATCAATAAGGGGCTGCAAAGATGTGTGACCAAAAAATATTGCCTCAAGCATTTCATCTTCAGAGACAAATTTACCATCGCCTTCAACCATAACTACAGCTTCTTTTGTTCCAGCAACGATCAGGTTTATATCGCTCTCTTCCTTCTCTTCTAATGTAGGAAATGCGATTAATTTACCATCAATCCTCCCTACCCGCACACTTCCAACGGGACCACCAAAAGGAATATCTGATATAGTGATAGCAGCTGAGGCCCCCACAATACCTAAAGGATCAGGATCATTTTCTTTATCAAAGGATAAAACACTTGCAATTACCTGGGTCTCAAAATTGTAGTCATCTGGAAAAAGGGGTCTCAGTGGTCTATCTATCAACCGAGATGTCAACATCTCTTTTTCGCTTGGCCGCCCCATATCTCGGCGGAAGAAATTACCCGGTATTTTCCCTGCCGCGTATGACATCTCTTGAAAATCAACTGTTAATGGAAAAAAATCAATCCCTTCTCTTTTTTCATCGGTAGACACAACGGTCACCAAAACAACAGTTTCTCCCATTGTTACAACTACGGCCCCGCTTGATTCCTTAGCCACCTTACCTGTCTCAATGTTTATTGTTTTTCCATTGATATTGTTCGATACATTCATAATCACCTCTTCAATTTTAATAAATAACTATTATTTGACATGTTCTATTTTCTCAAGCCTAACTCCTGAATGAGAGTCTTGTACTGAGAAGAGTCTCTCCTCTTTATGTAGCTCAAAAAACGCCTTCTTTGGCCCACCATCTTCAAAAGACCTCTCCTTGAGTGGTGATCCTTAGGATGTATCTTAAAATGACCAGTAAGATCATTTATCCGTTTTGTTAAAAGAGCGATTTGAACCTTTGACGAGCCAGTATCCTTATCATGGATTTTAAATTTATCGATAATTTTCTTTTTATCTTTGTTTGTTAAGACCACTTCTATTCCTCCTTCAATACAGTTTATAGCATTAGTAAATCACATCAATTGTCAATGGCCTATGTGTGGAGCAATAAGCTACAACAAAACGACAAATGATGTTGTCTATAGTTATGTAAAAACTTTGATTATATTATACCCATTCTCGCCTTCCTTTAAAATCGAAACCAATTCCCCACCTGTGATTGTCTTTAGATAGTCATTGGAATTGAAAGACGAGATACGTTCCCGAGACAGTTCCCCCCAATTTGGCTGATAGCCATTCCTGATCTTCTTTGCTAATTCATCGGGAATTTCTACCTCCATCATGCCTTTTAAGGCATTTCTTAATGGCAGTATCACCTCGTCAATTGAATTATTGGATAGATGATGAGCTATTTGTAGTAGAGTCAAGGCATCATCAACATGAAAAGGGCCACTTTTTATTCTCCTTAAAGAAGTAAGGTGTGCCCCTACACCCAAACTTCTACCTAAATCCGCAGCAAGCGCCCTAATATAGGTCCCGGAGCTACAGCCAACCTCAAACCACACATAAGGAAGATCTACTGATAATATAGCGATATAATCAACCCTCACATCCTTTGGCTGAAGATCTATAGCAATGCCATTTCGCGCCAATTCATATGCCCTCTTCCCATTATAATGTACAGCTGAGTAAGAAGGCGGAACTTGCTTTATAGTACCTACAAATTGGGTTGTACTCCGTTTGATCATCTCATATGTCAGGCTGCCAATATCTTTTTTATCAATGATCCTTCCTGTTAAATCCTGAGTATCTGTTTCTATTCCGAGCTTAAGTGACGCCTTGTACACCTTATCGTGAGACATTAAAAACGGGGATAATTTCGTTCCCTGGTTTAAAAGAACTATCAATACTCCAGTTGCAAATGGATCAAGTGTACCTGCATGACCAGCTTTTTTTGCCTTTATCAAGCCTTTAACTTTTTCTACAATCCTGAATGAGGTTGGTCCAGATTCCTTATCTACTAATATAATCCCATCTGTTATCCGTAGTCTGTTGCCCGTGGTCCGCTGTTTTCTATTTGTTGTGTTCATGAGATGCTGCTCCATGCCGATCTCAAACTCCTCATAGCTAAACAACGCTAAGTCCTTGAAAAGACAACACAACCGACTACTGACAGCTAACTATTACCATTACCTAAAGCCTCATGTGCTTTATCAAGGAATTCCTGTTTTATCGAATCCAGACTTCCATGTCTTGTAAAGGCTGCTGCCTTTGGATGACCACCTCCACCAAAATGATATGCTAAATCTGCTACATTTACCCAATCATTAGAGCGCAGGCTAAATTTGTAATAATCCTTTCCAAGTTCTTTTATAAGAACACCTATCTCTACCCCAGAAATGAATCTGGGATAATCAACAAATCTTTCACTGTCAAAATTATCAGCTTTTGCTTTTGAGAACATTTGTTGAGTAATAGAGATCAATCCAACTTTTCCTGCATGAAATATCTCTATTGTCTTTAGGGCCAACTCGAGAAGTCTCAGTTTATTTAATGAATATTCATCCATAACCCTTCGCGATATCTTCCAAGGATTGATACCCCACCCAACCATCTCACCTGCAATAGTAAATGCCTCTTTTGTGGTATTTCCATATCTGAATGAACCTGTATCTGTCTGTAGAGCTACAAATAAATTTTCCGCTATGTTTTTACTCATTGGTAAATCCGCTACCTGTATCAACCGATAAATAATCTCGCCAACAGATGAACTGTTGGTATCAACAAAATTTACATCACCAAACTGAGAATTATTTTCATGATGGTCTATATTTATCAAAGGCTTTAAATTACATATATCGGAGGAAATCTCTCCCAACCTTTCAAGTGTTCCACAGTCAAGAATAAAAAAGGCATCAAATTCTGATTCCGGATTAAATCCATTGACTATTCTCTCACTACCCACAAGAAAGGCCATAGAATCTGGTATAGGACCCTCATTAAATAGCACAACCTCCTTACCTGAAAGTATAAGTGCTTCCCCTAAGGCTAATAAGGAGCCAATAGCATCCCCATCAGGGTCCTTATGGCTTGCTAAAAAAAATCTCTTACCTCTTTCCATAATAGTAGCTATATCATTTAAAATCACGTGCTCTCTCTTGTTTTCTCTAAAAGATTTTCTATCTTTTCCCCGTATTCAAGAGATGCATCATAAATAAAGCGAATATCTGGAACGTATCGTAGGTGTAGCTTCTGACCCATCTCTTTGCGTATAAATCCTTTTGCGCTTTCAAATCCTGCCTGAACATGCTTTTTCTGTTCATCTTGGCTAAAAATACTGTAATAAATATACGCATTTCTCAAATCTTTACTCACCTTAACCTCAGTTAAAGTGACTCCTTTTAACCTTGGGTCCTTCACTTTTCTAAAAATGAGATCAGATATTTCCCGTAGAATTTGGTCACCGACCCTTTGAGATCTATTACCTGCAAGCATGTCACCAATCCCTCAATTCTTTGTTTCGCTCTTATTGATGTTTATTTGATGACCACTGATCTCGGACAAATTTACACATTAATTATTTCTATTTTAGAATCGATAATCTCCCCGAGGTAAAGAGAATCAATATACGAGAGAATAGTATCGAGGGCTGAATTCACAAATCGCCTATCATTGGCTAAAGTACTGATTCCTAGCTCTATCAGCTGCCATTTATCATTGGAACCAACCTCACCTATAGATGCATTAAATCTGTGGTGCACCTTGGCTACAATACTTTTTACAATTTTTCTCTTCTCTTTAAGGGATTGCTGATTGTGGATAAAGAGGGAAATTTTAAGGGTTCCGACCACCACATCAAAGCTCCGCCTTCATCTCTTCTAAGGTATAAAATTCAAAGACATCCCCAGGCTTTATGTCATTATAATTTTCTAATCCCACACCACATTCAAGGCCTGAAGAAACATCCTTCACATCGTCTTTAAACCTCTTTAATGAAGACAGGTTCCCATCAAATATAACTACATCATCTCGCAACAGACGTACCTTGGCACCTCTTTCAATCTTACCATCAGTTACATACGAACCGGCGACAGTGCCTACCTTGGAGACGTGAAATACCTCTTTGATATCTGCTCTTCCAATAATATTCTCATTGTAAACTGGGTCAAGGAGTCCTGTCATGGCAGACCTTACATCTTCTATCACCTTATAAATGACATCGTAAAATCTTAAATCTACATTTTCTTTTGCTGCAAGGGCTTTAACAACCGGATTTGCCCTCACATTAAAGCAGATAACTATAGCCTTTGAGGCTGAGGCCAGCATTACATCACTTTCTGTTACCGCTCCAGTCCCACCATGTATAACTTTTAACTTCACGTCTTCTGTGCTTAGTTTTGTTAAAGAATCTATTAAAGCCTCTGCAGATCCTTGCACATCGGCCCTAATTATAATGTTTAATTCCTTCACTTCACCCTCTTTAATCCTATCAAAAAGATTATCGAGGCTGACAGAATCTCTCGCAGTTACTGTATCTAACCGAGCCTTGGTTTTTCTATGCTCGCTAATTAATTTTGCCTTTTTTTCATCGGAAATTACTATAAAGTCATCTCCGGCCATAGGTACATCAGAAATACCATATATTTCAACTGGCATAGAGGGCGTTGCTGATTTTATCTTCTTACTTCTATCATTAAGCATTGCCCTTACCCTACCGTAATTCTCTCCACAAACAAAAGAGTCGCCTTGATTAAGAGTGCCATTACGAATAAGAACAGTGGCAAAGGGACCCCTGTTTTTATCAAGCCTGGCTTCAATAATTGTTCCCCGTGCATGCTTTTTATAATTCGCCTTCGACTCTAATATCTCTGATTGAAGAAGTATGCTGTCAAGTAATTCATCGACACCACGTCCTGTCTTAGCAGATATCTCACTAAAAAGGGTATCACCACCCCACTCCTCTGATACGAATCCATATTTTGATAATTCTCTCCTCACCTTTTCTGGATCTGCATTTGCCTTGTCGATTTTATTAACAGCAACAACGATTGGAATATTAGCTGCTTTCGCATGATCAATAGCCTCTATTGTTTGCTCCATCACTCCGTCATCAGCAGCAACAACTAATACAATCAAATCTGTTACTTTTGCACCCCTTGCCCGCATTGCAGTAAAGGCTTCATGCCCAGGTGTATCAAGAAACACTAAATCACCATGGGATGTGTGGACGTAATAGGCCCCAATGTGCTGGGTTATTCCGCCAGCTTCTTTGTCGATAACCTTTGATTTTCTAATATAATCAAGAAGAGATGTTTTTCCATGATCGACATGACCCATTATTGTAACCACTGGTGGTCGAGGAGCAAGATCTTCAGGTTTTTCCTCTTCTTCTTTAATTATCTCCTCCTCCTCAAAAGACGAGGGTTCTAATGCATATTCAAACTCACTTGCCACAAGAGAAGCAGAGTCAAAGTCAATTGTCTGATTAACGGTAACCATTATGTCTATTTCCATTAATTTCTTAATGAGCTCTGTGAACTTAATGCCCATCCGCCTTGCCAGCTCAGCTACACTTATCGCATCCGGTACCTTTATTCTCCTCTTTATAGCCTTGGGAACAGTTATCTCTGTCTGTTTTAACTTCTTCTTGTCGAGTTTGCCTTTAGTTTTTAATCTACTTCTTGCTTCAAAGCCTTGTTTCCGGTCCCCATAGAGATCCTTCCGCTCGAAAATCTCTCTCTTTCGTCTGCGAAAATCCTTCTGAGGAGTTATTTCTTCCTCTTTATATTTCTTTGCCTTTTTTCCCTTTACCGCTTCTTTTTCCTTTCTACCTTCCTCCTCCGGAAAAATTGCAATTTCAGGTAACGGTAGCTTTGTTACCGCCTCCTTATGTTTCGTTACAGGTGGTTGAATTACTGCCTTTTTTATTATCCTTGCCGGGATAGTCTTGGGTCTCTCTTTTTTCTTCTTCTCAATTGTAGGTTTGACCTCTTTGATAGGTGGTTCAGGAATAGGTATTTCTTTTAATTCTTGTTCAACTTCTTCTTCTAAAACCTCCTCTACTTTTTCCTCTGGCACCGAAATATCTTCTTCAGAAGATAGTATAATTTCCTCTTCAACTATTTGTTCTTCTTGGACTTTTTCCTCTATTTTAGGAATGATTTTCTTTCGTCTGCGGATAATGGTCGGCTTTATCCTTTTTTCCTCGAGTATTTCATCGGTTGACCCTGACAGATAATCTTTAGCCCGGCCTACATCATCCATATCAAGAGAACTCATATAGTTGTTAATAGAGAAACCAGCACTCTTTAATCTATCAACCAGTTCATTAGAACTCATTTTTACTTCTTTGGCTAACTCGTAAACCCTTAACTTACCCATTTACTCCTCCGGGCAATCCCTCCGTTTCTTCATCCGAGGCTTTTTCATTATCAGAAATTGCTGTCTGTATATAATTGATGGCCCCCTGGATCAATTCGTTGGCTTTTTTTTCACTTATTCCCTTTATACTTGCCAAATCAACTTCATCTGCTTTTGCAATATCCTCTATTGATCTAAAACCTATCTCATTAAGAGAGGTTGCCAATTTTTTACCGACACCAGGAACCTTAAGCAAGGATTGATAATCTTCTTTTAATTTATCATTATACTCTGAATCGCTAATTACATCTAATTTCCAGTTTGTAACACGAGATGCTAACCTAACATTTTGACCCCTTTTTCCAATCGCAAGAGAAAGTTGATCATCCGTTACAACGACTTCCATGCTTCTGTTCTCTTCATCAACTATAACCCTTAAAATTTCGGCTGGGGCCAAGGCATTACATACAAATTTTGCTGTATCAGGGTCCCACTTTATAATATCAATCCGCTCACCTCTTAGTTCCTGAACTACCGCCTGCACCCTTGATCCCTTCATGCCAACACAAGCCCCTACTGGATCAACATCCCTATCCTTTGAAGCTACTGCTATTTTCGCCCTGCTTCCAGGTTCTCGGGCTACCTGCATAATGGTCACAATGCCATCGGAAATTTCTGGTACTTCATTTTCGAATAGGGCTGATAAAAGGTTAGGATGCGTCCGAGATAATATTATTTGAGGACCTCTACTGAATTGTTTGACATCATAAATATAGGCTCTGATCCTATCACCCTGCATGTATGTCTCCTTCGGGATTTGTTCTTTAGCAGGTAGTTCAGCTTCTGATTTACCCAGGTTAACAATAATGGAGCCTTTATCAAAACGTTGCACAATGCCGTTGATTATTTCTCCCTTCCTACCCTTAAAGTCATCATACACAGCATCCCTCTCTGCTTCTCTGAGCCTCTGCGTTATTACCTGTTTAGCTGACTGAGCCGCTATTCTTCCCAGTGCATCTATATCAGTTTTCATCCCCAAACTGTCCCCTATCTCTGATTCTGGATCAAGTCTTCTTGCTTCTTTTAAGGATACCTGAAGCCTCTCATCTGTTACATCCTTTACCACCTCTTTGAACTCAAAAACCTCGATCTCTCCAATTTCCGTATTAAAGCTCACCTCTAATTCATATTCAGAACCAAATTTCTTTTTAACAGCTGAGCTAACTGCCTCTTCCAGAGCCTCTATAAGGGTTTTAGAGTCAATCCCTCTATCTCGACTTACTTGATCAATAGCTCTCAATAAATCTGTAATCATCGTCTATTCCCTACCCATAAAATAATTATCAAATTCATATCTTAGTCTCGCCTTATCTATCTCATTCAAGGGCAATTCGACTAAATTATTATCATCCATTACGAGGCTTATCACCCCTTCCTTTATATCGGCGAGACACCCAGTAAAATTCCTTCTTTTGTTGATAGGCCTGGACATCTTTAATTGCACCATCTTGCCGATTGAACGTATAAAATCATCTTCTTTTGTTAATGGCCTGTTCAGACCTGGAGAAGAAACCTCCAGCACATAGAACAAATTAATGATATTCTCTGCCTCAATTAAATCACCAAGCTCCCTACTAATGCTGGCACAGTCGTCTATCGTAACTCCTCCTTGTTTATCTATAAAAACCCTGAGTATCCATCTACCTCTTTCAAATTGAAATTCAACATCCACCAGCTCCATACCAAATTCAGGCAAAAGAGACTCAGTTAAAAGGGAGACCGCATTAATAATCCTCTTAGGTTCTGACATTATGTATATCACTCGCACATAAAAAGCGGGCATAAAGGCCCGCTCCCTCAAACCTCACTCAATTGTTGCCAGAGTTAAAAAAGCACACAACTTTCTGGCTCATCCTCTTTTCAAAGTAACAGCATTTCCCAAACAACACTTGCGTACCTCGAAAAGGGAGCAGAACGCACTTTACAATAACTTGGAGCGGGCAACGGGGATCGAACCCGCGACACCAAGCTTGGGAAGCTTGTACTCTACCGACTGAGTTATGCCCGCCCAACTAAGTATTCAAATTTATAATAAAAAATCTCCATCGAGTCAAGTATAATTTATAGTAACCATTCCCAGGTTCATGGTTTATAGGTTCAAGGGTGACCAAAAAGATAAAACGTGCATAACGAACATAGCATTTTATGGGATAATTATACATTACTCACCGACCTTGGCAATTATGGTTTCATTAAGCACTTCCCTGTTTATGAGCACGATCAAAGAAAGAAAAGTAACTCTAAACCCCGATAGCTATCCCCGCCCGTCCCGATTATATCGGGACAGGCTGACGTCGGGCAGGGCGGAACCTTTTTCAAGTGTAAACGGGTACAATTTTTAAGAGCACACTGGCATAGTACTCATAAAGTCTATTTCATACCTTCGAGTTTTATTTGCTTGAGGGAAAAAATGATTTCTACGTGCAGTGTAAGGAAAGTCTTTTACAAAAAAAATAAACATACTATAGTATCCATAATCAAAAAAGATACACATACTCTAAAGAAAGAGTAACTCTAAATTTCACCCTGTTAAATTTCCCCTGGCCCAGACCTGATTTCAGAGGTACCTGGCAACTGAAGCCAGCATCTGAGGCTTAAATAATACATAAACTAACATGTTTACATCGCGCCAGGGCGGGCCGAAGGGAACCCTGTTTAACAGGGCAAGCAAAATTTTGAATAATTATACAATTAGCATTAAAAATGTGCTGCTCGCAGGACTTTCAGGTCTTATGTTAACTGCCAGCTTTGCCCCAATCAATTTGGACTGGATCGCATGGATATCCCTCATCCCTCTTCTCATTAGCCTTGAGAATACATCACTATCAGATGCATTTAAGATAGGGCTTTTTACTGGCCTCTTCCACTACCTCACCCTCATTTACTGGATAGTTACGGTACTTTCCCGTTATGGCAATATTAGCCCTATCTTGAGCCTGGTAGCATTGTTGCTTCTTTCGCTGTATCTTTCTCTTTATATGGCCTTTTTTGCACTTGTCGTGGTTACTTTTAAAAAAAATAGGGTATCTTCATTGTGGGGAGCGAGCATCTGGGTGGCACTTGAATATGCAAGATCTTATATTATGATCAGCTTCCCGTGGTGCCTTTTAGGGTACAGCCAATATTCCAGATTGCCACTAATACAGATATCAGATATTGCCGGTGTCTACATCATATCATTTATTATCGTTCTGGTAAATTTTGCCATATATAATGGAACGTCCCTTATATTTAAGAAAAAAATATTGGCTTACACTATAGGGTGCGAGTTAGAAGTCACGGGTTATGATCACAATAAACTCAATAGAAAACGGAAAGCGGACAACGGGTATACCTTCCAAAGTGTCGGGATAGAAACAATTTTCACCTTTTTCCTAGTAGGATGTATACTTGTATATGGCTACAGTCGTTTGAAAGAAAAAGGAGATAATAACCCAAAAGGCAGGGAACTAAGGGCAGTGGTTGTCCAGGGAAATATTGATCAGTCTTTAAAATGGGACTCAGATTTTCAAGAAGAGACAGTGTCTATTTATAAGAAGTTATCATTAGAATCAGCAATTTTTAAGCCTCAGCTTATCATCTGGCCTGAAACTGCGCTTCCATTTTTTTTTCAAAACGCATCTCATCTCTCTAAGGAAGTATTCGAGGTTGCCAAAATAACCAATGCAAATATTCTGTTTGGTTCTCCTGCATATGTAAAAGATAAAGACAGTATTTTCTATTACAATAGGGCATATTTGATATCTAAAAATAGAGTATTTGATTATTATGACAAGGTTCACCTTGTCCCCTTTGGTGAATATGTCCCACTTAAAAAATACATCCCATTTGTACATCGCTTAGTTCCAGCAGCAGGAGATTTCTCCACTGGTAAGAAAGTAAAACCTATACATTCTCCAGGTCTTAAAATAGGGGCATTAATCTGTTTTGAGACTATCTTTCCTGATATCTCTCGAAAGTTCGCTGCCCAAGGAGCTGAGTTTTTAGTAAACCTCACCAATGACGCATGGTTTGGCCGTACCAGTGCCCCTTATCAACACCTAAGCATGGCTGTTTTTAGGTGCGTAGAAAATGGTTTACCTATGGCACGGGCTGCAAACACTGGGATAAGCGCCTTTATTCTTGCAAATGGAAAGATAGTAGATAAAAGTGAGCTCTTTGCGAGGGAAATCTTACAAAAAGAGATACAATTAGCACACAAAAAAACATTTTATTCACAATTCGGGGATATTTTTGCTATACTATTAACAATCGCAACAATTATTAAATTTCTTTGGATAGTAATAAAAAGGAGATAAACGTATGAATTATGCAGAGATAACAGAAAAAATAGATATCTTGAATAGGAAATTAGATGATATTTGGGAGCATCTTTGACCTTACTGATAGTGAACAAAGGCTAAAAAAAATAGAAAAAACATTATCTAAAACCGATATCTGGCAAAACAACCAGAATGAAGCAACTGAACTAAGCCAGGAAAGAGGGTTGCTCAGTAACCAATTAGAGGAATGGCATAGATACAAAAATGAGTTAGAAGAGCTCGATATTCTGACCAAGCTAGCCCAAGAAGAAAACGATGAGAAAATGATTTCAGAGGCAGGCACAACGCTTTCTGAGCTGGAAAAAGAGATAAAACGATACGAGCTTCAGACCCTCTTCAGTGATAAAGATGATAAAAGAAATGCTATTATAGCTATAAATGCAGGCGCAGGAGGAACAGAGGCTCAAGATTGGGTCGAAATGTTATTCAGGCTCTATCTTAAATGGGCAGAGTCCAGAAAGATGCAGACCAAAATCGTTGATCACCTGGCAGGTGATGAGGCAGGGATAAAAAATGTTACCTTCACTGTGAGTGGTCCTCATGCATACGGTTACCTTAAATCTGAACATGGCATTCACCGGATGGTCCGGATCTCTCCTTTTGATGCAAGTAGTCGAAGACATACATCATTTGCATCGGTATCTATCTTGCCAGAGATTGAAGATGACATAAAAATAGATATTAACGAAAAGGATCTAAGGATAGAAACATTCAGGGCTAGTGGTCCAGGTGGACAACATGTTAATAAAACTAGCTCTGCGGTAAGGATTACCCACTTACCAACCAATATAGCTATCCAGTGTCAAAATGAAAAGTCCCAGCATCGAAATAAAGACCTCGCATTAAAAATTCTTAAAGCACGCCTCTATGCACTGGAAAAAGAGAAAAAAAGCAAAGAAAAAGAGCTTAGACACCAATCCCAGAAAGAGATAGCATGGGGTAATCAAATACGGTCATACACATTCAATCCTTACAGATTAGTAAAAGATCACAGGACAAACCTTGAAGTTGGGGATGTTGATAGGGTGATGAATGGGGATATTGATACATTTATAGATGCCTACCTTAAGTGGCTGCAAAATTAAAATCTTATCCACCTTTATAGGCTACCTCCATATCCTTAATGTATAAATCAATGCCCTTCACAATACCAGAAGCAGCGCTCTTGAGGTACGACACGCTTTTAAGCCGTCTATTTTCTATCGTATTTGTAATGTAACCTACCTCTACCAGAATTGCGGGCATCCCAGCACCAATCAAGACATAAAATGGTGCCTGCCGTACACCCCTATTCTTAACCATCTTGTATTTTTTCCGCAGCTCCTTTACCAAACCATGGTGCACAAATTTTGCGAGCCTGCTCGACTCATTTATCTTTGTGTTAAGCATAAGGTCATTGAGAATCATCTGGAGGTCGCTTATATTTTTTGTAGAGGTAGCATTTTCTCTTGCAGCCACATTCATGCTCTCTTCATCTAAGGCTATATTCAAGATATAGGTCTCTAAGCCTTGTAATTTTCTATTTTTATGCGCATTTGCATGAAGGGAGATAAATAGATCTGCCCCTTTCATATTGGCAATCGCGGTTCTTTTTTCCAAAGGCAAAAATACATCACTTCTTCGGGTTAATATAACCTGGCAATGAAGATCCGCCCTGACTCTTTCTGCCACTAAATTAGCAAGCCTAAGGACAACATCTTTTTCTCTTAGGCCATTTGTTCCAATAGCACCCGGATCTTTTCCACCATGGCCTGCATCAATTACTATTTTCTTTACTCCTAAACCTAACTGTTTAGCTAAAGATATGCCTTCTTTTTTACCTTCCTTTGTTGCTTTTTCTTTCTGAGACCTTTGAGCAACTACTGTTTTTATTGGCTTTACCTTCTGCTCCTTGCTTTGCACATCAACCACAATCCGAAAGGGATCATAAAGGTGAAAGATCCTATATCCTTCCATATTATCAATATCGAGGACAACCCTGACAGTTTTTTTGTCGTGTTGAGCAGCCCGTGCCCTTCTTAACAGCCCGTCTTTAATGAGTATAGAACTTTCTATCTCCTTGCTAATACAGGAATTCTGTAAATCTACAAAAAGCCTCCGTGGCTTCCTTAGGTCCGGGTCTTTCTTTAACAGATGCTTCTTGTATTTGACTGGGTTCTCCAAGTCGACAACCACTCTCGTATACGTTGGGGTTGACCAATGCCTGATATCCTTTACCACAATTAATTTATTTTTCTTTGACCTGGTCTCCTTGACACTTCCTTGTGCCAATCGTTTCTTTCCTAAGATACGTTCCAACGTATCCATCATCTTAGAGGCTTTGACCTTTGCATCTCCATTTGGAAACTTTATCTCTACCTTTAAAAATTCAACATAGGCCTGCTTCGGATCCTTTTTATACCTATAAAAGATCAATCCCAATCTGTATTGTGCATCATCAGCCAATCTATGGGTCTTGTATTTCTCTACCAGTTCTCGATAGAGTGATACGGCCGTATCTATATCAGAATTCCTTGATGAATAACCATAGAGATTAGCCCATAATTTACCAGCAGCAAACATAGCCTGCACTGCCTCATCTGTTCGTGGAAATGTCTTATAAGTATTTTCATATCCCTTGATGCATCTTTCCCAATTATGTCTGTATTTCTTTTTAGCTTTCGATTGATAAAGTTTTTTTGTGCACGCCTCTGCCTTGTGTAAAAGAATTTTGGCAGAATCGGGCTTTGCGATAGCAACTCGATGAAAGGCATTGAAAAAGAGTGCAAAAAACAAGAGGAAAAAGAAAAATATCAGCACATTTTTTTTAAGTAGTGATCTGCGTATCATATAAGAACCTTTTTCCCTCTATGGTAGAAGTGTATTAAAATATAAGAAGGGAAATGCAGAAATTTAAGAAGACACATTACCATTAGACACGTTAGGAGAAGATGATATTATGATATCTATAGAATCCCATTTCAAGCACTGTGGGCACTTCCACACGAGTTCATCTGGTCTATATCCACAATTGCTACATTGAAACTTTAAATAGGGATAATGTAATATTTTAAGGAGATCTTTGTATGCCTCTAAGGCCTTTTCATTCCTGCCTTCCTTTAAAAGTATCTCCCCTAAAAATTTTCTCGCATTTAAAAATGACGGGACCGATTTAATAGCCTGATTCAATTCATCCAAAGCAGATTCTGTCTCCCCATTATTATAGAGATACGTGGCTAAGGCTAATCGTATAAAGCTATCGGAATTTTTTCGGGCAGACTCTCGTAAAAATTCCTCTACGCCCTTTAGATTCTTCATCGTTGAATAGGTCTTTTCTAACCTTTGATAGACCAGAAAAGTAAACTGAGGTGCCACATCAACTACCCTCTTCCATGTAGATAAGGCTTTTTTATGCTCCCGCTGACCAAAATAGAGATCACCCAAATGAAGATAGATATCAACGCATTTATCAAAGATAGAGAGAGCCTTTTTGTAAGATTTCTCAGCACTTACTATATCACCGGTCTTTTCCTGTATCTTCCCTAACTCTGTTTTTTGATGGGCAAGGATATGCCGGTGATCACCCTTTATGAGTTTCGAGATAGACTGTCTCGTTTTAAAGGCCTTTTCCCAATCGTATATATCTTCGTAAATTCGTTCGATCTGCTCAAGGGCTTCTATATTGTTTGGGTCATCCTCGAGAACTTCCTGGAATGCCGATATCGCACGATTTAAAAGTCCACCCTTCCTGTAATCTAGCCCCAGATCAAAGATTGCTCTCAACCTCACCTCTTTGTCCAGATTAGGTCTTAAGATTATTCCCTGTCGTATCCTTATAGCCCTCCCTATATCTCCCTTAGACCTATAAAGATGGCCCAAAGCGACATAGGTCTCGATAGTATCTGAGTTAATCTTAACCGACCTTGTGAACTGTTCGATAGCCTGATCTGGCTCATTGGAAAGTATGTGCTGAATACCCTGAAAGAAAGCCTTATCTCCCCTATCCAGTTTTTTTCTAAGCTTTTCAGCACGTCTTGATCTAATAAACCTATCTATAAGGAGACCACATACAAAGGCAATGATTAACCAGATGCCAAACGGAATATCAAAATGGCTAAAAAATAAATTATTAATTTCTTCCCACATACTCAATGCAACCTAATACACCAACAATGATCAAAGCCTAATCCTAACTTTCTTCAATCAACTCTGTATCTTCTATCTTACTTTCAACAATAGGAAGGTTTCTCAAAGAATTCAGTTCCTTGTCTTTTTCTCTTTTCTCTTTGGAAATTATTCTTATTTCCTTCTTCAATTTAAAGCGCTCAAATATCCCGTATAAACTAGCCATGAGGATGCCGAGCAGAAAGACAATAATAATAACAAAATAAAATGCCATTGGTTCAGTTTTCCAGCCCCAAAAATA
>Ga0307444_1000387_pt1 | contig 21361 bp, 17 predicted proteins | sample SalMarSW160340MG_FD_202145 | JGI IMG/M metagenome (GOLD analysis project Ga0307444, IMG submission 202145) | Salt marsh sediment microbial communities from the Plum Island Ecosystem LTER, Massachusetts, United States - SW1603-40 | ecosystem: Environmental > Aquatic > Marine > Intertidal zone >...
TGAATCCTTGGAAAATGAAAAGCCAAACATTGAGGGGGGGGGTAAATGGCTGTTATTACAAGGTAAAATGGAGGCAAAAATTCGGAGTCATGCAGAAGATTTATCAGGCAATTTTCAGATCACAATATCTTGTTTAATACTACTATTTTACACACTAAATAATGTGGTTTTGGTTTGAAGTGTATTGATCAGGAAAATCCCTATAGCTTAATCAGGTTTTTCCTGATAGCAATCTTGGTGAGATCAACTATTGATGTTGCTTGCAGCTTTTCCATGATATTGTATTTATGGGTTTCCACCGTTTTCGGGCTTATAAACAATTGATTAGCTATTCCCTTAATGCTCTTTCCTTCGGCCAGGAGCCTGAAGACCTCTCGCTCACGCTGACTCAGGATATCATAAGGGTCTTCAGTTTTTGTTTTCTCTTCCAGCTCTTCTACATGCCTGAGTAAAATCGTGGGGGCGAATGTGCTGAAATAGGTTCCTCCACCTTTCACTGCCTGTAAAGCAAGAATCAGATCTGACAAGGGGTCATCTTTCAGGACATAAGCAGATATACCCGCCTTGAAAAGATCGACAACTAATTCCTTATCAGAATACATGGTATAAATGATAATCCGAATTTCAGGATTAAATTGCTTTATTTGTCCGGTAGCCTCTATACCGTTGAGATTCGGCATCGAGATATCCATAATCACTATGTCGGCCCCTAAAGACCTTGCAAGTTCTACAGCCTGAAGCCCATCAGCAGCATCACCCACCACCTCAAATTCCGAATGCTCTTGTAACGCGCTCTTGATCCCTTCAATGACTACCCGATGGTCATCAGCAATCAGGATTTTGGTTTTATCCATATTTGCTTTAAAATTTCTTATAGATTTCTTTCCGATGCCCTACGCCTCTTATTTCTATAACCCTTTCAGTATCATCAATCTGGTATATTATCCGATAATCACCAATTCGTATCCGATAGTCTATATTACTTCCCATAATCTTACGCACGCCTGAAGGTCTTGGCTTCTGGGCCAATTCATCTATCTTAAGGACAACCCTCCTTAAGATGTTATTGTCCTTTATCCTATTAAGCCCATGTTCTGCTCGTTTACTGACTAATATCTTATAGTCTGCCACTTGCCCTTAACCGCGTTTTTATCTCTTCAAAAGATTTCTTTGGCTCATCTTTAGTATCGGCTATTAAAGCAAGACTTTCAATATCCTCTAATAACTCCTCATATTCATCTACATCAAGGATAACAGACTTTTTCCGGCCTTTTTTATCAACAATATATTCTTCTGCTTTTGCCATATTATTTGCTCCTTTCTAACTACAAATATGCCCTACGTCGATTCATTTTTCCAGATATTTCTAATTATATCATTTTATTTTCAATCCCTGGCCCAGACCCCTGGCCCAGACCTGATTTGAATGGCCATATTTCTACTGGCTGCCCTTCTGCAACATTACCTCGACAGAGGTGTTTTCCTATCGAGTCGCGCCAGGGCGGGCTGGCATGCAAGGGCTGAGTTCTATGTATTATACACCCGAAGTATTACAGTTGCTCTATATTGTTCCAGCCAAGTCGCGCCAGGGCAGGCGACAATCATCAATCACAAGGGTATCTCCACCAACAAATGCGTTCCTTTACCAATCTTGGATTCTATGCTGAACTCCCCATTGAACTGTGTCGCTCTCTCTCGCATGATAAGGAGCCCTAGTGCCCCTTTCCTTCCTGACGCCTGCATTGCCTTATCATAGTCAAAACCAACTCCATCATCTTCAATACCGAACGTAAGGACGCCGTCTTTTTCAACCAGATTCACAAAAACATTTTTGGCCTGGGCATATTTGATGATATTGGTTAGTGCTTCCTGTGCAATGCGGTAGATGGCAAGCTCCTTTTCAGGGTCGAATCGTTTTGGAATACTTCGGCTAAAGCATTTGATCACAATGTTACTCTGGCGCTGAATTTCGTTGAATAGCTCACGAAGGGAAGGGACCAAACCAAGAGTATCTAATATTCCGGGTTTTAACCCACGAGAGATATCCTTAATACCCCGTATGACTTGAACTGTTTTTTCTTCAGCGGCCTTTATCTGAGATTCCAATTTAGTATTGGTAGCTCTTAATTGTGGGTGGATCATTTCAAGGTCCATTTTGAGTGAGGTCATGATCTGACCAATGTCGTCATGAAGCTCCATTGCGATCTGATGACGGTCTTTTTCCAAAAGATCGATAAGCCTTTTTGATAATGTCTTCCTTTGATCATGCTCTTTTAATAATTGTTCACTTGAATGCCTCAAGGCCTCCTCGGCCCTCTTGCGCTTGCTGATATCCCTGATCACGTTTAGGGTCGCCTGTCTTTTTTCCCATGTGGCCCTTACAGTATTGATCTCTACCCAGAGAGATTCTCCGCTTTTTCTCAACGCTCGGAAGGAAAAGATATTTGGGAAGTCCTCGCTCTTATAACTTTCTGCCACCATATCACGATCTTCAGGATGGACCATCTCGAGAAAGGACATATCCTTAAGGTCTTCCTGAGGGTAGCCAGTTAATTCTACCGTCTTAGTATTTGCAAACTTCAGCTTCCCATCTTGAACCACAACGATCGCGTCATTGGAGTTTTCAACAATATCCCTGAACTTGATCTGGGACTCCCTCAACCGATGAGTACTGTTATGGAATTGCTTTTCCAATTGAAGAATTCGTTCTTCCAGTTCTTTCTCTCTAAGTTTTTTCTGAGAGGCGAAGTCCCGCTTCAGGAGAGCGTTTTGGATACCATTCAGGATATCGACCCTCTTAAATGGCTTTAGAATGTAATCGAAGGCCCCATGATCGCTGATGGCCTGTTTTAAAGTCTCGAGGTCTGCGTAACCAGTTATGATCAAGACTTCTATGCCCTGATCGATCTTTTTTATTTCCTTCAGGGCCTCAATTCCATCCATGACGGGCATCTTGATGTCCAGAATAGCCAGATCTGTGGGGTTGATCTTTATAGCCTCCACGGCCTCTTTCCCGTTGGACGCTAGGAATACCCTGTAACCCTCACGTTGAATCATTTCCTTAAGTATATCGAGGATTTCCTGATCATCATCGGCAATTAGTATGTTTTTTTCCGGCATGGTTTCTTTCTCCTGAAGCATTCCAGCTTTCTCAGAAGGCTCTATTTTTCTTCTTTTCCCTTGTTTACATGCTACTATGCCCACTTGCGCATATAGGCTTCTTTCTACAACTCTCTGATCCTTTGCTCCAATTCTTCATAGGTTGGTTTTCTTGGCATGAGAAAATCCTCCGGTTTTCATGAAAATGAAAAAGCCCAGATCAGGACAAAATAATTTATCTTAATCAGGGCGTAATCATGATTTTAAATCCATATCCCGATCCTCAACTTAGGTGTTAAGAGATCAGAAACTATGCGAAACATTATCTTGTAATAATTGTCATTTCATCTTTGTAGAAAAACAGGGAATTGTCAAGGGCTCATTTCTTCATTTCTTCATTTCTTAAAAGTAGAAGACACCGCATATTGCAGTTTGCGCCTTCACCAGAAAATTTATGTTTCGTGCCATAGTCTTTAATCCCTGTAAAATGTAGATTACATCTGCTTGTCAAAACCTCAAATACTCTTTTCTTACACAAAACAGCGTCTGTCAATCTCCATAAAAGAACAAAACCTCACCTCTCTATATGAGAAATGGGGCTCAGGTTTAAATCATAGCAACCCTCTATTAAAGCTTATTTTTGGCTTTTTATATCAAAAAATACATTGTCTATAGAACACACACATTTTCTTAAAAAAAATCAAGGGGGATTTTAGGGGGTATGGAATAGGTATAGGAGATACCTACTGTTTCTTGGAAGGCAAATAACCGCTAAGGTAGAACGCAAAAGGCCATAAGGAGATTTACTCCCATTGCCCTTGTAAAAATGGCGGGGTTTATGTTATAAGCAGCTTGCTATTTTATAGTTTAATCCATTATATGTAACTTTTTTAATGTAGCCCTAAGCACTTAAGAATATAAGCATCTGAAACTATAGACATTTAAAAAAAGATATCGGTGCGACTGTAAGGTACTTTCGCGGATTATGTTGATTGATTCTCATGCACATTTGGATATGAAGCAGTTTGACGCAGATAGGGATCAGGTTATTGATAGGGCTGTATCTGTTGATGTAGGGCATATAATTACTGTGGGCATTGATATTATAAGTTCTCAAAATGCAGTGAAATTAACCACACGCTATCCCTCTATTTTTGCCACAATAGGAATTCATCCCCACAATGCTGATAATGCAAATAAAAATGATCTTGAGCAAATAGCATTGTTAGCACAACAAGATAAAATTATTGCCATCGGCGAAATTGGGCTTGATTTTTTCCGCAACCGCTCAGCCAGACAAAACCAAATAAAGGTATTTACACAGCAGCTCGCGGTTGCTATCTCTCTTGATCTCCCCGTTGTAATTCATGACAGGGAAGCCCACACAGAGACTGTAAACATACTCTCCTCTTTTAAACAAAACGAGCTACGCGGCGTGATACACTGTTTTTCAGGAGACTACGAACTGGCAAAAACGTTTATCGACATGGGGTACTATATTTCTATTCCTGGTACAATAACATATAATAATGCCAGCCAGACCCAGGATGTTGTCAGAAGAATTCCTTTGAATAGGTTGCTTCTGGAAACAGATGCTCCCTTTCTTGCACCTACTCCATACAGGGGTAAAAGAAATGAACCATCCTATATTATTTATACTGCACAGAAAATAGCAAAGCTAAGGGAAATCTCTTTTGAGGAAGTATCCTATCAAACAAGTAAAAATGTCTGCAAATTGTTTAACCTTTCTTTTACTGAATGATGCGCCACCATCCTATTGATACAAATAATCCACTTGTGCTGGCTTCAATCTCACCCAGACGAAAAGCTATCCTGCAACAGATTGGAATCCCTTTTGAGACAGCTGGAAGCATAATTGATGAGAGCCTTCATAGAGAAATGAAACCTGCGGATAGTGCCTGCCATATTGCCAAACAAAAGGTTGAATCAATCGAGCAAACTTATAGAAATCGCTGGATACTGGGCGCCGATACGATAGTAGTAATAAATAAGACCATTTTTGGTAAGCCAAAGAATCCTAAAGAGTGCCATGATATGCTTCTTAGCTTAAAAGGAAAAACTCATGAGGTTTTTACCGGGTTCTGCATTCATGATCCAGGAAAAAAACTAGTGCACCTCGAAGCAGTTATGACAGAGGTAAAAATAAAAGATTTGAGTAATACTGAAATTGAGGCCTATATTCACACAGGTGAACCTTTTGGAAAGGCAGGTGCTTATGCTATTCAAGGGATTGGTTCCTTTATGATCGAAAAAATCAATGGATCATATACTAATGTGGTCGGGCTCCCTGTATTTGAGGTAGTAAATGCCCTCGTGAAGTGTGGAGGACTTAGAGGCTTCCCTCTCAATCAATAAGATACCCTTTGAATACTATAAGTGCTCGGCATTCTTGCTTGACACACAATTCTCATTTCACTATTCTTTTTTGTCACAAAGAGGAATCTTTATCACTAAGTTGAAAAAATATTATGACATACGCCGTAAACCGCTCTTAGCAGTGACAAGATAGCTACAAGCCAATTTTAAACACTGGAGACTCTTCTCATGACAGAGCTTTTCAAGCTTATTGGAGTCGAAATGCAAGACATTTCGGTATTACTATTTCTCGCCACTGTAATTGGTTTCCTTCTAATAATCTTAGCATGCCGGTTGATTGGTCGAATTGCTCCTTTTAGGCAGCACCGAAAAATTGTATGGCTGCTTGATATTGTATTATTACCCACATTAATCCTCAGCGTTGGACTTCTACTTAACAAAGTCATTGGATTTGAAGCGCGGGACTTTAGTAAGGATCTACGTGTCCTTTCAACAACACTTCTCTGGCTTGTGGGTGCATGGTTGTTGACACGAGGTCTGGAACTCTTTTTGTGGTCAACGGGCTTTAAAAAAGCAACTGGTTCTGAACCCCCGCGTTTACTTCGCGGCCTGGTTACTATTGCTATCTATGTTTTGGCCTTTTATGGAATATTAACCTTTGTTTTTGAGCGTCCAGTCACTGGGTTACTCGTCTCAACAGGTATTGTGGCTGGTGTCCTTGGTCTCGCCATGCAGAACGTCTTGTCTGATTTATTTGCAGGTCTCGCCATTACAATAGAAAATCCGTATAGTTTGGGCGATTGGATTGAGCTCAAAGACGGCACAATAGGAAGGGTGCTGGACATTAGCTGGCGATCAACGCGGTTGCTGTCGTGGAATAACAGTATATATGTTGTGCCGAACAATGTGGCAGCGAGTAGTATTATTCATAATTACGCTTTGCCTGATAAACGGTATGCGTATTGGTTTTATGTTTCTGTTGACAGCCAAATTCCCCCTAATATGGTGCGGCAACTCCTTCTGGAAGCGGCCTTAAGTTGCAAAAGTGTACTCAAGAATCCTCTTCCCATTGTGAGGGTTGGGGATGTTACGAGTCAGCCCTTCAAATACATGGTTTATGTATACTTTGTGGACTTTCCTTCTCACTGGGCTGCAAAGGGTGATCTTTTCTCATGCATTCAATCCTTTTTGTCTCGGTCTGGTATCTCACCAAGTGCCATAAAATATGAGATCGCCACCCGAAAAGCAACAATACCTGAAGTTAAAGAGCCAACCATTGAGGAATATCTTTCTAGAGTTCCTATTTTCAAAACACTATCTGAGAATGAAATCGAAGAGCTTTCTAACTCGTGTGAAATTCGGTCGTTTGACACAGGAGAAATACTTATACGAGAAGGTGATCCAGAGAGTTCTCTTTTTGTCATCTCCTCAGGTGTAGTTTCAATTATCAAGAAAGACCGCAAAGGCCAAAACATAGAACTATCTCGGCTCGGTAACAGTGAATGCTTTGGAGAGATGTCACTTTTAACTGGTGAGCCACGATCAGCAACTGCGCAGGCCATTACCTATGTTGAGGTAATTACAGTCCCGAAGGAGGCTTTAGCAGCACTCTTTGATATAAAACCTGATCTGAGTAACGAGTTTGCCGAAATTATGGCCGTGCGGCGAGCTCAAACAGAAGGCCTTATTGATTCCAGAACAATGAAGACCGCTTCAAAATCAATAAGGGTGTATGCAAAAGAGGTGGTAAAAAAGATTCGTTCTTTCTTTTCTCTTGATTAATTGTACTCATTCCACTGACTAATTTTAATACATAATGTTCCCAGCTTGTCCCTTATTTTGCCTTTCTTATTTTATAGCTTCTCTTTGTTAGATAATCATCTAATGCTATTGAAGACAAAATCACTAATGGTATAGACACCATGAGCCTAATTATTGTAAATTTTATTCCCATAAAAGATGCCTCAAATATCGCCATCGGGACTCTACATATCCCCGATGCCCCTATATATGTGAGGATTATGCTAAGTTTTGCGCCCTTCCCGTAAAGGGAATATGCAATTGGAAAGGATACATACAGCCCGCCGACAGTGGTTCCACCAAGGAGTAAAGCCCAAATATAGCCCTTGATGCCAGATTCTTCACCAAAATGTTTTTCAACTGTCTCTCTTTTTACCCATACCTCAAAAAGGCCTATTAAAATGAAAGCGCAGGGTAATAGCTTAAGCATATCCACAGAGAAGGAGAGAAAATTGCGACCAATTTCTTTTCCAGGATTGAATCCATATACAAAAGAGGCAAGCAAGAAAAGAATGTAGACTGATACGCCAGCAATCTTGATACTATCGTTTCTCTTCATCAAAAAATCTCTCCAAAGAAAATACCGGTCATCAAAGCCACAACAAGAGCGATAAAGAGGCTCATTGTATTCCTTAGTATAGTTAATCGTATCCCGAAATACTCCTTTTCTATTGGATACGTGAGAACTCCTACCATCATTAAAGTTGTTGAAAAAGCAGATAAAACACTATATAGCACTCCTTTTTTTAATAAAATGCCACATAATGGAAAGGCAATAAACCCAGGCATCAATGTTATTGAGCCAAAAAAAGAGGCAGAGAGAACCCCGATGAATATATTGTTTTTTCCAAGATAATTTGAGATAAGTTTATCCGGGATGAGAAAAAGGACGATCGAGACAAAAATAAGCATACCCAAAAAGGCAGGCAAAATCTTTACAAATCGATTGGTAGCTACCCTGATAGCTTTAAAGGTTTTCTCCCGGTTTACAATGAAAGAAACTAATAATGCGAGTCCTGTTGCAAAATATAAATAATACATTTTGATCTTACCGGTCTCTGCCTATATTACCTGTGTTATGATATGAGAATCTGAATCTATTTTTTTGCCTGCTTTGCTACAGCCTCAGCAGCCCTTTTTGCAACCTCAGGGTCTCCCAAATAGTAATGATTGGTTGCTGTAAGATTGTCATCTAATTCATACACCAGGGGAATACCTGTTGGTATGTTGAGGTTAACAATCTCTTGCTCAGAAATAGAATCGAGATACATAACCAGCGCCCGCAGGCTATTGCCATGAGCTGCAATTAAAACCCTTTTCCCCTCTTTGAGGCTTGGCACAATGGTGGTGTGCCAGTATGGCAAAAAACGTTCGACAGTATCCTTTAAGCATTCGGCTACGGGTATATCTTTTTCCTCAAGATCGGCATACCGTGGATCGTTTCCCGGATACATGCTGTCATTTTTATCCAGCTCAGGTGGCCTCAAATCATAGCTGCGACGCCACAGAAGAACCTGCTCGGCTCCGTGTTTTTCGACCATTTCTGACTTATTCAATCCCTGCAAAGCACCATAATGCCTTTCGTTAAGCCTCCAGTTCCTGTATACCGGAATCCACATCAAATCCATATCCTCTAAAATGATCCATAGTGTCTGGATAGCCCGTTTGAGAACAGATGTATAGGCAATATCAAAGGTATAATTCTCTTCCATTAGCAGCTTTGCAGAAGACTTGGCTTCTTCAACCCCTAAGCTTGAAAGGCCTACATCTATCCATCCGGTAAACCTGTTTTCAAGGTTCCACGTGCTCTGACCATGCCTTACAAGAACCAATTTAATCATGATCCAATACTCCTCGATTCTATGTATTTAAGGGAAAAACCGCGTATACCTATGGGAAAGAAAGCTTTTCAGATAAGGTATACCAATAATTTGCTATATTTTCAAATCTATTGCAAAATATAGCTTAACTTATTGATTCTCATAGAAAAACAGTTCCATTAAAATTGATGAATTTGATGTAATCACGACTGCTGGCATGATTACCCTCTGTTGACATGGAAATAATTAAATGATAGAAATTAAAGTGGAAGTGGAAAGCTCACTGGTGGGGCTCCCGGACTTCAAATCCGGTGCGCGGGGCTAGAACCCTCGCGGGTGGGTTCGATTCCCATGCACTTCCGCCAATAAGAATTCTTCAGGGTTCAGATTGCTCACATGTGATTACAATGTGAGCTATTTATTTTACTTATAAATAGATTTGCCGATATTTTGTCTCTTTTAGTAGGATTTCTATTTTCTCTTTTTATAAAATTTATTTACCAGGTTTGCGACAATTTGATCTGTCATCATACCAATGCTTTTCAGGTCAACTTTCCCAACGCTTTTCTCAGCAGTGAGGATAATACCAGATTCAACATCGATAATTCGTGCATCTAATCGCAAGTCGCCTCCAATCTTTGTCGCACTTCCTGTAACAATAGCATCTGCACCTGCTATTTTTCCTATTTGTTTGGCATACGAGATGTCAATAATTCCAGATTGACTCAGCTGAAATTCTTGCACTACTTTTTGCAGTTGTTCTCTTTCAATAATTTTAAACGATTCAGAATTAACAAACGACGTGGTTAACATCTCAGAGACAATTTTCCCTAAGTTATCTTTTTTGGCTTCCTCATTGAGGCTTTGAAATTCTATTATTCCAATCTTTACTTTCTCGCCTTTGATTATAATTTTTGGTTTTTCAATCTTTGGTGTCTTGGCATCCAGGGCTAATTTATAGCTGAGCAATTCAGAGCCATATCTCCAATCAGGGATGGATCTTACTATGCGTTTAACTTCAGGTGAATACCAATATTCTTCTTTCCCTTTCCAATTTTGTTTAGGAATAGATCCAAGCCTAATAATTTTGAAGGCTTTAAAGGCACCCGCTTGTGTACTGATTATTTCATATTTATCAACAACATACTCGTTGATAAAATGGCGAACACCTTTTCTTGACCATCCATCAAATTCATCATTCCATTTTTTGCCAACGAATAAAGGGAACTCTAACCTTTTTTCCGGGGGTTTCGGTATTTTCACTGCATTTCCTTTTTCAACATTTATTGATACTATACGCTGATACGTATTATTATAATATTCATTAAGAGTTGTTCCCTTGTCATCCGTAACCTCCTGAACAAAACCTCCATCTGGTTTTAGCTCAATTATTTTCCTGCTACGAGTAACTACTCCTTTTTTGCTAAATTCCTTTATTACCCAACTGTCACCAACCATCATTTTAGGGAAACTGGCAGACAAAGTCTCACCAGGCAATGGGGGCTTTGGTGTGGTTTGACATCCAGCAGTGAAAAAAAATATCACAACAGATATAAAAAATAAGACAATAAATGCATAATATTTTTTAATCATCACCCTATCCTCCCTTATGGTTGGATTCCATAATTTACCATATGTAGAGCGCTCCATATGCCGTAACAATATAGATTGCATACGCTAATCAAAACATCAACAGATTTTCCTTACATTTGGTTAATTTTGGCATATTACCGTTCGCTGAGTTCACTTTTTCTAATCGTAATGTTTTTGTATCTGCAAGGATTAAATATAAGCGAATATATTCAAATTCTGTCAAAAGGTTCGATTCCAGGCATACTCTTAACATACAAGAACGCACCTTCCACATCTTGCAATGCTTTTCCTATGCAATGCCTTTCCCGTTGACACACAAGTGTCTTTATCTTATACCGTGGTTGATAAAATTTTCGTATCACTTTTAGCATTTGAGTCAGTGCGTTGACTTGAATTGACATTAAATTACATGAAGAACTTTTTTCTTATTGTTGTTATTTCAATAGTTATCTCAAAATTGGTGGTGACGGTTCTCTTGCCCGCCTATTCATGCTCTTTCGTGTATGCCCAGCCCTCCCCTGTTATCCAAGAACTCCATGGTATGCAGTCACAGCAGAAAATTTCCACTATACGTGATCCTGATTCAATTCTAAAAAGAGCACGAGCGATGGTGAAGGATGGAAATTATAAGAAAGCATTATCTATTCTTTCTCCGTTTACTTCAGAACCGATGAAATATCCGGCTATATATTCTGACTACATTGTCATCCTCTTTTGGGATGGTAATACTGATGAGGCACTAAGCTTTTTTGAAAACCTACCCGCCTCATTCCCCAGTCATGCGTATCTTTTAAGAAATATGGCAAAGGCGTACTACGACAAAAAAGCCTTTTTGAAAGCTGCTTCATTGTACAAAAAGGCACTGAGACAGACACCGTTAGATCAGGAAGCACAGAAGGGTTTCGTGCTTAGCCTTATGCGGGGCGGTGACCTTGAAAGAGCATTTGATTCTATTGACAGATTCTTGAAACAGGCTCCGGATTCATTATCCCTCTTGCTAACCAAGGCTGAGGTTCTGACCAAACAGGGCAAATATCTTGAAGCCCTCGATCTTTACCGCCTGCTTGCGACACGAAAAGATGTTGAGGTCGAACAGATCTACACATTACGTGATGATTTACTCTCCACCCTCTCCAGTGATGACCAAAAGGCTATCCTGAATGATCTTTTAAAAGCAGCTCGAGAAGGTAACGAGAAAGCACATTTAGACTACATGTTGGTGCTTATATTAACTAGGGATTATATGAGTGCTATACAGGCCTTTGAAACAGCAAACCTTGACTATACTCATTATCCCGATTATCTCCTTTGTTGGATTGCATGGGCCTACTTTAAAATTGGTAAAACAAAAAAAGCTAAAGACTATTATCAAAAAATCATTAACAGAAATCCATTGTATGTCCGGGCAAGCATTGGTATTACCTATTGCCTCTCTATAGAGGGGAAAAGTGACAGGGCCATTCAAGATTTGGAAAAACTACTAGCTGTAGCTCCAGACAATGTGGAAATCAGATTTGCCCGTGCATTTGCCAATGAAAAGGCAAAGAGGTTCTGGTCAGCTATTCAAGAATATGATCGCATTCTCAAATTATCTCCGAGTAATTCTGTTGCCCGCAAACTGAGACTGCGGGCCATGTCGGACATGGGAGCCAGTTCCTATGCCCTCGAACAGGCCCTTAAGGAATTTCCCTCTGACGTTGAGATTTATGACACCATCATAGGTGACATGGCAGTTGACCGCATTCGCTGGGGTGAGTTTAAGGAAGGCATACATATTCTTTCCCCCTTATCTGAGAGTAAAAAAACTCTCAGGTACCAGTCTGATTATATTATCGCCCTCATCAAAGACAACCAAATGAAGAAAGCGGTAGATATTTACGAGAAGCTGGTTACAGAAGAGATACCGCTTCCACCATGGGTGCTTGAAGAAGTAGCGTGGGCATATCTATACCTTGATCAGCCGTATAAGGCCTTGGCGCTATGTGATGAGGCGTTGAAAACCCAACCACACTCGTTTAACGGTCGAATGATCAAGTTCTATACACTTCAGGAAATAAGAGAATGGAACATGGCCAAACAGGTTCTGGATGAACTTGACCAAGAAATATTGCCATTTACAGGCAAAGACAAAAACATACGCCCTAACTGGACCAAACTTGATATCGCTCTTGCGAGAGGCTGGTTTCTTATATACGAGGATAGGTTATGGGAGGCAGAGAGATACTTCGAAGACCTTCATGAAAAGGCGCCGGCCCACACAGGTATACGTAATGGCCTTGCTCATGTATATCTCTCGCGCGGATGGCCGCGCAAGGCCCTCAAGGAGTTTACAATCATTGAAACCCTTGAATCCGAATTTTTTAAGGCCCAAACAGGAAAGATAATGGGGCTCAATGAGCTTGCGTTTAAGGAGAAGGCCAGAGAAGAGGCAAGAAATCTACTATCTGCCTATCCCAAAGACAAAGATATACAAAGCGTTGTTCGGGGACTTAAAGTTGAAGAAATGCGGGAATTCTCTACAGATGTCATTGTGTCAAGAGAAGATGATGACACTCAAGATATACGCTTTATAACCAACCTTTCTCAGCCCCTTTCCCTCTATACCAAACTCTATACTTTTCTTTTGTGGCAACAGATCCAGTATGAAAATCAGTCGAACCATTTTGGTCGTGCAGGCCTGGGAATCGATCATATTTTAAACAGTTCTTTTGATCTACGGCAGCAGTTTTCAGTCAACTATGATAATGGAAACGATTTTGGATCTTTCTCACTCATTAATTTTCATCCTGATGATTACTGGAGTTTGAATTTTTCTTACGACTCTTTTACAACCGATATACCCGCGCGTGCCAGCGTTTATGATATTAAGGCTAATAAATTTGATATGGGATTAACATACAGAGAAAGCGAGTGGCGCAGCTATAACCTTTCTCTTTCTCATCTCACATTCTCGGATGGCAATGATAGAGATCAGGCTCTGTTCGGCTATGAGCAGGGTTTGTGGGTGAAAAATGATTGGAAAATGCGTCTCTTTCTCAATTTATATGCATCTCAGAACACCCGTGATGATGCGCCATATTTTAATCCAAAGAGCGATTGGAATCTTTCGGCTACTCATATGATCGAGCATACGGTTTGGCGTATTCTTAATCGATCTTTTACGCACCGACTTTTTCTCTCTCTGGGCAATTATAACCAGTCCGGATTTTCCAATAATGTAGTTGCCTCCATCCGTTACGAGCAAGAACATGAGTTTTCTGACACACAAGCTTTGCTTTGGGGCACTAATGTAGCTCGAAATGTTTATGATGGTGAATCAGTAAACGGCTTCAGCCTTTATTTAAACTTTAGGTGGCAGTTCTGATGGCAAAGAATTTATTTATTATCATTATAACATGTATTATCGTCAGCCTTCCAAACAGTATGGTGGCTAAAGGGATGCAGCCAGGCGAGTTTCTTGTGGTTTGCTATCACAATGTTCCAATAAAGGCCCACCCAGGTAATTCCTATGGTGTGTCCCAAAACATCTTTATTGAACAGATGGAGTACCTGAGAACCCACGGGTACCATCCCGTGTCCTTAGGCGATATCCTGAGTGCCAGAGAGGGCAAGAAAGATCTTCCTCATAACCCCATACTTCTGACCTTCGACGACGCATACATTTCTTACTACAAATTTGTCTTCCCAGTTCTCAAAACTTTTGGCTATCCATCTATATTAGCAGTGGTCGGTTCTTGGATTGACAACCCTCCGGACGGCCTTCCAGAACCCCTGATGAGCTGGGATCAGATTAGAGACGTTGCTCAAAGTGATCTCGTCGAAATTGCCTCTCATACCTATGACTTGCATAAAGGGATTCGATATAATCCACAGGGGAATGTGGGTCCAGCAGTGAATGTATTCGCCTTCGACCCTGACACAGAAACCTATGAGACAGAAAATGAATACAGGGCTAGGATCGAGTCTGATTTCATAGCGCAAAATGGCTTGTTTACAAGGAAACTCGGTGTCACCCCGCGTGCTGTAGTCTGGCCATATGGAAAGTTTAATTCCCTAAGCATAGAGACGGCACACAAAGCCGGTTGTCTCTTTACTTTTACACTTGAAGAGGGCATGGCCCATGTGGAGCGTCTTCATGCCATTAACCGGAATCTGATTTTAAATGACACAATAACAAGCTTTATTAAAAATATCACCGCCCTTTATAAGGAGAAATCCTTGATAAGGGCTGTACAGATTGACCTGGACCTGGTTTATGACCCCAGTTCATATGAAGAAACCGACAAAAAACTTGGCAAACTAATAGACCGTCTAGTGGACATGAAGGTCAATACAGTGTTTCTACAAGCCTTTGCAGATCCAGATGGCTCAGGCAATATAAAAAGTGTCTATTTCGCCAACAGGATCTTGCCTGTGAAAGCAGATATCTTAAGCCATGCTGTTCACCAGATGATTATACGAGACATGAAAGTCTATGCGTGGATGCCAACATTGAGTATCGTGCTTCCTGATAAAAAACTTAATGAAAGCCTGAGAGTATCTGAACTTAATGAGGGCAATGTTAGGCCTAGTCGCTCCTGGTACAAAAGACTTACACCCTTTAGTCCCATAGTTAGAGATCTTGTTCGAATTATGTACGAGGATTTGGCAGCCCATTCTCAGATACATGGCATTTTATTCCAGGATGATGCATACCTCACAGACACGGAAGACTATCATCCGCTGGCAATTTCCACCTATAAGGCCGCTTTTGAAGAAGATATGATGCCTGATAATCTCGATAGGGATCCTGAGCATGCAATGAACTGGGCAAAGCTTAAGACCGAGACATTGATAAACTTTACAAAGGAGATAATGGAGGGAGTAAGAAAATATCGCTCAGAGGCCAAGTTTGCAAGAAATCTTTATGCACCAGTCCTGACTAACCCTGAATCAGAAATATGGTTTGCTCAGAACTACGAGCTTTCCCTTCAGGAATACGACCAGGTAGTCATTATGGCGTATCCCCAGATGGAGGAAGTAAAACATCCTTTAGTGTGGCTTAGGGAACTGGTTAACAAGGCAAAGAAATATCCAGAATGGTCAAAAAAGACAGTATTTAAAGTGCAGGCATATAATTGGAGTAGAAATAACTGGATTGAAGACAGCGTCCTTCTCAAAGAGATACGAAATATTCTTGCCACAGGGGGTAGGCATATTGCCTATTACCCAGATAATTTCTTATTGGATAAGCCTATGGCAAAAAAGATAAGACGTGAGATGTCAACTTGTATCTATCCATTTATTCAATGAAAGCAACAATGCTCACATTCTTCCAGCTTGTTAATGATTTTGTGTATCTGTACCCTCTCTTGATGAGTTTTGTCTGGGTCATTGGCTCACTCATATTTTACTGGCGTCTGGAGCGGGGGTCCGATAGTCTTTCTACCATTAAAGAGTTTCCGTTTTTTTCTGTATTGGTTCCCTGCCATGACGAAGAAGCACAGATATACAATACAGTAGTTCAGCTTTTAGAGCTTGATTACCCGAAATACGAAATCATTGTCATAGATGATGGCAGCACAGACAAGACAGCTTCTATAATCCACGAGCTTTCCGAGAAACATGAACATGTGCGGGCTGCGTATCTAAGAGAAAATCAAGGAAAGGCAGCTGCTTTGAACATTGGTTGCCTGATTGCCAGAGCTGATTTAATCCTCACGATAGATGCCGATGCACTCTTGGATCCAAAGGCCCTCAAATGGATAGCGTGGCATTTTATCAAATTTCCCAGAGCAGGCGCTGTTACTGGAAATCCACGAGTACTTAATCGAACAACTCTTCTCGCCAAGATCCAAACCGGAGAATATTCTACCATCATCGGCCTCATAAAAAGGACCCAGAGGATACTTGGAAAGGTCTTGACCGTGTCTGGAGCGATAGCTGCCTTCCGCAGACAGGCGCTCGTGTCGGTAGGATTCTTAGACACAGATATGGTCACGGAAGATATAGATATTACCTGGAAGCTTGAGAGGCATTTTTGGGATGTTCGCTATGAGCCTCGTTCTATTTGCTGGATACTTGTGCCTGAAACGCTCAAGGGTCTCTGGAGACAGCGCTTGCGTTGGTCCCAGGGAGGTGTAGAGGTGCTCAGAAAGCATATAGATATCTGGAAAGACTGGAGACAGCGCAGATTATGGCCGATATACGTGGAATATGTGTTCAGCGTAGTCTGGGCATACACTTTCTGGACACTTGTTACCCTTTGGGCCCTAACAGAAATTTTTTCCCTTACCTTGCCAGTACGGTTTGCACCTCCCATACCTCCATCATGGGCCGGGTCGATTCTTGCCCTCACGTGTGTAATCCAGTTTCTGGTCAGCTTATTTGTGGACCATATTTATGAAAAGAGAATGGTACGATACTTATTCTGGGTTATCTGGTATCCCTTTATGTACTGGATGATCAGCTCTCTGACCGTGTTAGTAGGTGCCCCCAAAGCACTTCTCAAGAAAAAGGGGACGAGGGCTGTTTGGCAAAGCCCTGATCGTGGGATTTCTAAATCTTAGCTTCATTTAACGATACTATGCAAGACATAGAGATCATAAATAATGCAAAGTTGAAAAGCTTTCTTAGGAATGTAAGCGAGTGGAGCTTTACCACGCTTGTGTGGGCTTTATGGCTATACTTATTTCTCCCACTTTTGAATATAATCCTGTGGTTATTGGGAATACATTTATTTTATGTGGAAGTATTTGAGAAAGCAGGCTATTTGCAATTGCTGAACCTTTTTTACAAAATGGGTTGGAGCATTTTGGTAGTGTTTGCTGTACTCCGTTTATGGGGTTATTACAATTATCGTAGGTTTGGAAAAAAAGACAGGCGTAAGTTCGTATCTTCTACGACTGCCGAGCAATTGTCTGAACTTTTTAATCTACCACCAGAGCAGATCGTAGAGTTGCAATCAAAAAAAGAAGTGATATGGCCCCTATAACACAAAATAAGACATGGTGTTATAGGGCCGCTGGCAAAATCGAGGAAAAGTCTAAAAACACCTATTAAGTCTCATATCTATTGCATGTCACCAAACCTCAAAAATGTTTGATATGATTTTCATATGTCTATTTTTTAGTTTTTATAGCACGATAACAATTAAACATTCTGATTTGCTTGACAGTCTGATAATAGAGATGTTTACCTAAGGCTGCTCATAGTTGGCAACGTAGAAATCATCAATAATCCCTTGTGCTTTTAAGCTCTTTCCATACGCCCTTGCGGATGTCTTGTTTGCAAAATGGGAAACCCTGACCTGATACCAAACCTTTCTTTTCCCTCTCCTTTTTATCCAAAAAGCATCCAATTTTTTCGTTTTGAGATATTTCACATATCTTTCAGCATCTTGTGGCTTAAGGTATGCAGCGACCTGTAAAGTGAATGGGTCGGTGACAACAATTTCAGTGGTCTTCTCCTTTTCATAAAGTGCTCTCTTGGTTCTGATAAGATGGCTGGTTGTATTGACCAATAAAATTATAACCCCGATAGCCAGGACAGTTATCATTGTCCACTCGAGGATGAGCTTTGACCTTCTGGAGCGTTTAATGAGGTTGATCAAATCCCGTACGCTGCCTATTAGTTCAAGGGTTGCAGAGGTAATGAGATTGAAAAGAGAGCTCCCTACCTGTCTCACCACTTTCCAAAGTGTAATCCCAACCTTTAATTGAGCAGAAATTTTTTGCTCTGTCGGTTCCAGACCTGGAGGATTAAAGCCTGCCCGGAGCTTCTTTAATTGCATTTCATCAAGGCTCCCTAATAATTTACGGGCCTGTTGCAATAGGTGTGTGGTTCTTTCTGTCTCATGAGTCCAGTGAACACAAGCTGCAATACCTCTTAAAAGTTTATGTCTTTCACTGCTCATCCTAAACGCCTGCATATATATCCTTAGCGCCCATTCATCAGCACGGCCGTCTCTAAGAAAAAGCGTTGCAAGATCTTTAACAATGTCAACGTCGGTATCGCTCTCTCCCTTTAACCTACTATACTTCTGGCTGGTCAAAACCTGTCGGTACGTTTGAAGAGCAGGGAAATCAGTTCGGCCCTCTGACAGATAAAACCGTGCGAGTAAATGCTGGATAATAGTATTCTCCGGTTGAGCATTCCCTATTCGGAAAACAAGCTCATAGTGATCTGTTTTAAGCCCACCATGGCTTTCGACTTGTTGCAACCAGTTCTCCGCTACCTCCTCATCTTCGGGATGAGATTTGAGATAAGCGATTATAAAGGTTTCAGAGGAATGATTTTTATCGGCACGTGCAAGGTAGAAACGAGCGAGGCGAGCAGCAAGTTTTGCGGATTCTTTCCTTTTTACAAGAGGGGAGAGAAGGAAGCTATCCAAAACAGCAGTAGCTTTGTTAAAGGCCTCTTCAGCTCCACGGTATGCACCGACTCTTTCCCAGGTAGTAGCTTCCCTGATCAAACGCTCAACAGCGCTAAAACCTAACCGGTTCGAAAACCAACCAACTGCCATAAAGACCACTATCATGATTACCAATGCTGGCACAAGAGACCAGTCGAGCCCTGTGTGAGGATGAAATACCGGTAAAATCCAAAGACTTATGAGCCCTCCCAGGAGAACCGTGGCCCAAATACGAAGAGATATGTGTCTTAAAATATACAACACAAGGCACCTATGAAAAAGTGATCAAAGATGGGCATGACATTAGCTCTCAGGGCACATTAGGGTGCCATGAAGGAAATAATGTTGTTGACTCATTGAACGTTTCATCTCGAAGAATATTCTCGTATACCTTTTGACCTTCACGTAATGCTGTTCTCACCGGATTGAGCGTTGAATCATTCGCTTTATATCCAGTAATTGGGTCTACCTTTTCAAATCGTATATCAGAGGGAATGGCAAATTCCCTATGTGGTTCACCGTCTGTTGCCTTGATCATAAAATCAGCCCATATTGGAGCAGCACCACGGCCTCCGGTAATTCCATTGCCTTGTGTATCCCATAACCCTTGTCCCTTATCGTAGCCAACCCAGACCGATGTGCTCATCGTTGGAGTAAAGCCAGTAAACCACGCATCATAATAAGCATCTGTGCTACCGGTCTTGCCAGCTGCTGTTAAATCAAATCCGAGGCGTCTCACAATAGATCCCGTACCTTCATTCACAATGCCACACATCATATCCACGACTTGATATACCAAGCTCGCATCGAGAGCTCGTTTCCCGCTCACAATATGTTCTTCCAATACCCTGCCGAGTGCATCTTCAACCCTTGAAATCCAAAAGGTCTCATGCCTCACCCCGCCAGTGGCAAAGGTGGCAAAGGAAGAAGCCATCTCCAGAGGACTGACGCCGGATGTCCCCAGGGCAACAGAATAAACTGGCTCTAAATGACTTTTGATCCCACAACGGCGTGCAGTCCTAATGACTTCCTCGGGACCAGTTTTTTCTACCAGCTGAGCGGCAATAGAGTTGACAGATTTCATAAGTGCCCTTTTCAAGATCATAGCCCCCTCATGCTTCAGCCCAAAATTCCTGGGAGACCAGTCTTTGGCTCCAATTACCGGAATCGTTACAGTCTGGTCAACGAACACAGTCGCAGGATTTATACCCAACTTTTCAAGAGCGGTGTAATAGAGAAAGGGTTTAAAACCTGATCCAGGCAGGCGTTTATTTTCTACTGCACGGTTATATTCCGTCTCAGAATAGTCGCTTCCCCCAACTAAGGCTTTGATAGCCCCAGAGTTTGTTTCAACAGCCACCAGCGCACCCTGTGGCCGGACAACCTTTTCACCACTACTCTCATTGGTCTTTGTATGAACACCCATCATTTTTTCAAGCTCTATCAATCCCTTTTGTAGTGATTTTATCGCTTGGGACTGAAGTTGGGGATCAATTGTTGTGGTAACCTTCAGTCCTCCATGATGGACAATGTTCGGCCCATATCGCTCTTCAAGACTTTTCACAACAATATCGAGAAAATAGCTTCCTGTGCGTGCCCGAGCTGGAAGCTTCTGAAGATTTAATTCAGCATATGAGGCACGATCCGCCATGGCCTGAGTGATGTATCCAACCGCCACCATTCTTAATAAAACAACCCGCTGACGCTTCTTGGCCCGATCATAATGAATATATGGATTATAGCGTGTCGGCGATTTAGGAAGACCAGCCAACAGTGCGGATTCCGCTAGTGTCAATTCCGAGGCCGGCTTACCAAAAAATGTTCTGGCCCCCTGTTCAATTCCATGCGCCACCACACCAATAGGAATCTGATTAATATATGCTTCGAGGATCTCGCGTTTGCTATATTGAGATTCGATTTGCAAGGCTACCAGCAATTCACGAAATTTTCTCATATATCTTCGTTTAAAGGTGAAGAAAAGATTCTTGGAAAGTTGTTGCGTGATAGTTGAGGCCCCCTGAACTTGTCCTGGCTTAAAAAGTGTTATCCAGAGAGCTTTTAATGTTCGTAGCTTATCAATGCCATGGTGCTCCCAAAAGCGGTGATCTTCAGTGGCTACAACCGCTTGAATAAAATGCTGTGAGACCCTGCTCAATGGGATAGATTCCCGGCCTCCGATAATCATAATCTTTTCGCCTGTAGCTGCATAGATCTCCGTAGGGGGGGTTTCTATGATTCGGATCAATGGTTCAGGCACACGGGGCAAATCTATCACTGCCACAAAAAACATGCCTATACCAGCAAGAGCTGCAAAGCTCGA
>Ga0307444_1000390_pt1 | contig 21330 bp, 21 predicted proteins | sample SalMarSW160340MG_FD_202145 | JGI IMG/M metagenome (GOLD analysis project Ga0307444, IMG submission 202145) | Salt marsh sediment microbial communities from the Plum Island Ecosystem LTER, Massachusetts, United States - SW1603-40 | ecosystem: Environmental > Aquatic > Marine > Intertidal zone >...
CTTGCGCCACGTGTAAAACGTCGCATCGCTGATCCCCGCCGACCGGCACGAAGTCGCCACATCAGCACCAGCCGCTAACTCAACCTCAACCTGCCGCAATATCCTCAAACACTCCTCGTCCGAATACCGCTTCCGAGCCATGCCAAACCCTCCCACTGGCACAACGATAGTGGCTCAGTTTTAGGGGGCAAAGACACCCTGGGAGAATGGCTACTGCGAGTCATTCAACGGGAAACTACGCGATGAGCTGCTGAACGGAGAAATCTTCTACAGCCTGAGAGAAGCACAGATCGTCATCGAGCAATGGCGAAAGCACTACAACACGATCAGACCGCACTCGACGCTCAACTACAGGCCGCCAGCACCCCAGACATTCGTGCCCTTGGCCAATCACCTGGATGAGATCATGCCGATGCAGTAGTATCTCATCCGCTGGTACAAAAAGCCGTCTGGTCAGTCTTGCCTGTACGATGATAAGATAAATCTCTCGGATCGAGCCATTACGGAGGACCATCATTATGGCCACTGTAGTGTGTGGGAGAGGGGCGCGCGCGCGATTCGTCTCCGCGGTTATTGCTTATTTCCTTGTTTTCACAGGGCTATCCGGACTGACCGCCACAGTGTGGGCCACAGACGATATTCAAGGCGTCTGGGAAGGGCGATATATTTGTCGCCAGGGGCCGACAGGCCTGACATTGACCATTGAGGGGAGCGATCCGTCCCGGCTGACCGCCCGGTTCAAATTTTATCCCGTGCCGGAAAACCCCCGCGTGCCTCACGGGGAACTTGAGATGACTGGCAAGTTCGACCCGCGAGTGGGGCACTTCCAATTTCGCCCGGGCCGCTGGATTCAGCGTCCGAGGGGATACGCTACTGTGGGCCTGAGCGGCCTGCTTGAATCTTCAGGACGGCTGACCGGACGCCTGCCGGTGAGTGGTTGTCAGGCCTTCACGCTCTCGCGCGCGTCATCCGCGCCTTCCCGGCAGGCTGCTACACCAGCCGCACCGCGTCGTAATATTCCGAAGTCGTTGTCCGCTGCCCGTACGTTGAGCGACAAATGTGAGGTTCTGCTTGCTTGGGTTGCCCGGATGAAATCGGAGTATCCAGGCTTGGCCCCCTATCGCACGAGCTCGACCGTTCTTGGCCCCAAGATCGTCAATCTTTATCGCAACCAATTCTTCGTCCCGGTGTTCGGGAACCCGTTCGATAAAACGACTGAGTCTTGGCGAAAAGGGTTTTTCCGGGAAGTAATCCTGGCATGCGCCAGATCGAGGGAAGGACAGCCTTCATATCGCGATCGGTTCAATGACTATTACACCTTCTTCTTCAGGCCGTTCAGCCTGCCTCGCGGCTGGCTTAGTTATGCCGACGTTTCCAGTAAGCTCGCAGCATTACGCATCACGGAGGAATGGCGCAGGCGTGTTCTTAAAGCCGCCGAAGACATGCATGCGAGCGCCGCCAACTTGCGCGAAATCGACTCTTATCTGACACAAGGTCGTAAGGACCTCAGTGAGCTGTGGCCGAGCGAGAAAGCTGAATTCAAGCGTAAATTGGTTGCCCGCAAACAAACGCTGGCGGCTTCGCTAGTCGCCACTGCCACGAAGCAAACGGATGAACTGACTGCCTCGCTTGCGAATGCTGCGCGGCTGACGACGGCCTTAAAGGAGGTTCAGGATTTTGCTGCAAGCCTGCCGGCAGACTTACGGCGTTCTGCAGTTGATACGCTTAATGGCCGGCTTGAGGCGATGGTCCAACAGCTCGTCGAGCAAGACCTCGCAGCCCTACAGGCACTTTCGCAGGCTGCCAAACCGGCTGAGTTGGCCAGATGGCTTGCAGACTTCGACCGCAAATACAAGCCATATGCGAAACTAAAGCCTTACAGCGATGCCATCGCGCTCTATCGCGATAAGCGCAATGGTGTTTTTGAAACCGGCCTAGCCGCGTATCGCGCGCAGCTCAATTCGCTGCCGATGAGCCGCGACAGTTTGCAGGCCGCAGCCAGACTTTTGCATCAAACCTTTGTGCTGAAAAACGATGAACAACTTCCCGCCTACGAAAAGTATAAGAGTGCTACGCTGGCGCGAATAGCCAACATTCGGAAAGCGCTCGCGGCGTCGATTGACCAAGATCAGATTCCCGCGCAGTCATGCGTCGATGAACAGCAAGGCTGCGGAACGTCGCATGGATCGAGCCAGAAGAGGGCGGAGGCCAGCGGTCGGCAGAAAGATGAATCTGGTGAAAGTGTAAGTGTGCCTAGGGAGTACCAGAAAACGTTTGACAGGATCCACCGTCGTGAAGCGTTTCGTTTTGACAACAACTCCTTCATGTTTACTGCAGGAATTGCGATCGAACTGATGAAGAAGTGCAACGTACCATCGGGCACATCAGACCGTCTGGAGCTGGCAGAGTTTGTCCAAGGCGCTTTGTTGCGTGCTGGCGTTGGACCCAACTACAGTAATCCAGATCCTGGCGCCACTACGGGCGAGCAGAGCGCACTGCTGGCCGGCGTCTTGACAGCGCGAAGCCTCGGTTGCCGGGAACCAGCGGCCAGCAAGCTTGCTGACGGGGTTGTTGCGGTCGTGAAGTCAAACAAGGCCGGCTCCGGCGACGGAAAGCAGCCCGTATTTGTGCGCACGTGTCAGCGGCAATTCTCTAGGGATCAGTGCGAATGCTTGGCTTCACTGGGACGCGGCGTGCGCCCCAATATCTATCAAATGGAGTATCACCGAGACATCATCGTGCAGATCATCTCACGCAATCCCTTGCTCGGTCTACAGATTAGCGTTCGATGTCGAATTTACAAGTATTAGCACGTTACCCCCGAGCCGAATTGCTCGGATGGCTTGACCGAGCTTGTCAGCCACCGGGCGCATTGGTTGGCTCGACACAGCTGGCGAATCAACGCGCGCGTCGGTCTCCTTTACGCACATCATTGAGAGAGAACGTGGCGGCATTCTATGCTATCGTAGCGGCCCTTCCCGATCCGCGCCCGCTATTTTCTGCATCACATGTTTCCGCTTGTTTGAGTTCTAACGTGCGATAGTTTTGATGCGCGCGAGATCTGACTTTGTGCCGTCACGGAACACGTAGACCGCATAGACGTCGCCGGGCGGGCCCGTCAGCAATGCGTACCAAATTGCAAATGGCTTGGCGCCTCCCCAGATTGCGCGCCGTCCATTCCAGCGGCCCGAAATAAGATCGTCGGGACCCACGCGAACAGGTGTCACAGTATTCAGTTGATCGGGCGCGCGGCCGAGCCGAACTTCCTTGACCGTCACCCACCCCATGTCGTTTCGAGCCCCGCAAGCTATTGCCGATTCTGGGGCGCGGCTAGCGAACCACCAGTCGGAGTTCGCTACATCGGTAGCCCTCATGGCACTGGAAAATGCAGAACTCCCGGTATCCTTTTTAAAGTACCGGCATGTGATATGGCTTTCGACGCGGCGCTTGAAGTTTTCTTCAAAGTTTTTGGTGAGGATGCTCGACCAAGCGATCTTATAAGCGAATGGCCCTCGTTCCGCGCCGGATGCATCGCGGAATTTCAGGCGGAGTGTGTTGCCATCAGTTGGTGAGCCGAGATCGTAGGCATTTTTTGAGTAGGCGTAATTCCCTCTAGCCGACTTCGCTTTGAAGAAGCCACCGTTGTCCAGCGTGTAGTACACGTTGTTGAATCCCGGCGGCGGGTCCAACAAAAATGACCAGTGTATGCCGACCTGGGATTCGACCGTGGCATAGACCTCAGGCGCATCCCTGTTTGCCGATGTATCGACAACTTGCAGCTTGACCAGCCCCGCGGTCCCGGTCCGAAGTCTGGTGTCAGCGGCTCGCGGCTTGCTTACCGTTCCGTCGTAAAAGGTCAGCACTGCCGTAACAGACTTGCTTCCGGGGTAGAAGACAGGCTTGGGCAGTTCCCCTTCGTAGCTATGTCTGAAAAGGTTGTGATCCGGCACTTGGTTGAGGCTAATGAGCTTTTTCTTCTCGCCGGACGATTCCCTCAACTCAATAGAATTGACGGCAGGAAGAAAGGATCCGATGGGCTCAAATGAGCACGTCAACTGGACGCACCGGACCCATTTTTCCTGGCGCTCGGCGATATTCTTGTAAAAGGCGCGAACGGCGCCTGGAACGTTGACTGGGTAGGAAAATGGACCGATCTTTCGGCCATCCGGAAATCGGTATTCAATTGTGATTTTTCGGACATCAAGCGCCGATGGACCCAGGTTCGCCAACTCGATCATTGGACTTGGTGACGTCTGGTCAGGAGGTTTATCGTTAAGGCCGTAATAAAGTTGAGCGACCGGCAACAGACTGATCAGGTTATCCGCTCCCTTTACGTGCACTTCGGGCCGCGATGCAAAGCTATTAACGCGAGCGCTGACTTTGAAATCATTGCTTGTCAGTGCGCTAATATCGACTCCGGACATCTTGACGACGTCCTCGACGTAATTGTGAGTCGTGCCCGGCTTGCTGGGGACTCTGAGTTCATGATCGGTTGACGAAGGACCTTTACTGTCGAATACCCCGGAGATCAGGTTTGCGACAACGACTGCAAAAACAAGCCCAACGAATGCCCCGGCGCCCCAAAACCATTTGGATTGAAATTGCCACCGACGTTTGCGTAAACTTTGCCCGGCCTTGAATGCGATCTCATCTGATTTGTTAATTTCTTGCCCGACCAGAGTGCGCGCAAACTGATCAATGATGCTAACGCTGTCATCAGACCAGGCATCGATCCAATGTGTTGCGGAAACAAACAATTCCAGGGAAGGTGAGGGCAATACGTCTTCGATACGGATCGGGAACACAGGTTTTCGTTTGCTGACTGCCCGTTCAACCTCCCTCCGCACAAAGACGGATTCATTGGCCGCTTCGGAAAGCACCAGAATGAGGCAACGGGAGTTCACAATGCCACGAATGATCTCATCGCCGTATTCGTGGCCAGGCCGAACATTCTGGGGAGCAATCCAGCATTTTAGGCCACGGGCTTCGAGGGACTCGGCAATTTCGATCGCCTTTTCTTTGTCGGGACTGGCGTAACTGATGAAAGCGGAAAATGAGTTTGTGGAATCCGACATGGCAAGCACCGAATCAGACGCACAATCTACCGCCAAGAATGCCCATTCGAAGGACATTTGGCCCAGATTTGTTCAACTCAATGAACGAGTATGGCCCAGATCGAATTTCAATAAAAGGCCCGCATTTTTTTGCGGTAAGGGCTGCTCGGGGCAACGCTGCGCTATGATCAAGTTGCTGACCATGCGATAGAGACCTCGCGCGAAAGCGGGTACAAGGAGTGTCCATACGATCGTGAAAGCGGACGGCTCCAAGTCGATCGGTCGCGTGGGCCAACCAACGAAGCGATCTTGCGATCAAGATCAAACGTCCAGGCAGCGATGTCCAATCATCCTCCCAAACCGCGCCTCGCGCTTTCGGTCGGTATCATCGGCCACCGGCCGAACCGGCTACCCGAAAATACGCGCGCAGACGTGATTGCGCAGGTGAAGGAGGTATTGAATATCGTTCAGCAGTCGACACAGGAGGCTTACAAGCACCATAGCCAGTTCTTCGCTGACGAGGCGCCAACACTGACTCTGCTGTCTGCGGTTGCGGAGGGTGCCGACCGGATAGCGGCCATTTCAGCCCTGGACAAGGGCTACGCGCTAACTGCGGTCCTGCCCTTTGATGTCAAAACCTATCAACAAGAGTTTCGGGAGGCCTCATCCAAGACTGAATATAAGCGGCTCCTTGAAAAAGCAGAGCGCATTCTTGTATTGCCAGGCACTCGCGCGCAAGAAACAGTCGCCTATGAAACAGCTGGTCTCACGATTTTGGACAACGCCGACATTTTACTCGCGGTATGGGACGGGGAAGCCTCGGCTGGGCGTGGTGGAACGACGGACCTTATCGAGCGCGCCGCGCGGGATGACATTCCGATCATTCACATCGATGCAAAGAATCAGTTCCCGCCACGAATTCTTTGGCACGATCTAGCCACATTCCCAGCGGCCGGGATCGACCTTCTCGAGCTGCCTTCGTCGAGTCTGGAATCGACATTGCCAAATGTGGTCGAGAAACTTCTGCGGCCCCCGAGTAGCAAGACCGAGAGCAACAAACTTTTGCGATATCTTGAGGAACCGCGGAGATCATGGAATGGGCGAATTGAGGTTCCACTTCTGCTTGCGCTTCTCGCGCTGCGCCCATTTCGCCTAACGGACATCAGGCCAAAAGAGCCGGCTGCTCTCGCCACGGATTTTCAAGACAACGCCAATTCGTTCGCCGCGCAGCAGTCTGAACACTTGCACGCTTCTTCAAAGTTTCCACCGACCGCGGCCTTTGGCTGGGCCGATGCTTTAGCTGTTCGCTATGCGCAGATCTTTCGCGGAGCCTACATTTCCAATTTTGTGTGTGCCGCGTTCGCTGTTTTGGCCGGCGCCACCTCCCTCGTCGGCACTCAGCTCCTTGCCTGGCCCAGCTGGCCTTTGGCGCTGGTCGAGACCGGGTTCGTCATTTTTATCTTTGGCAACACCTTTGTAGGAACAAGGCGTGACTGGCACACACGTTGGCGCGAAAGCCGCGAAGTCGCTGAGCGATTGCGTGCTACGAATCCATTGTGGCTTGTTGCCAGAAGTTTGGGATCACCGCGCGGTGGCGAACCGACGTGGCCGGCATGGTATAGCCGCGCGCATTTACGTGCGGCCGGCCTTGTTGCCGGTGCAATCGATGTGGAACGGCGTGAGGAGATCTTGAGATCGTTGGCTGCGATTGTCGACTCTCAATCCGCGTATCACAAACATGTAGCGGAACTCATGCATGGCGTTGAGCGTCGCGTCAATCGAATCGGCCAGGGGTTGTTTGCGCTCACGTTTCTTTTCGGAGCTGTGAACCTAGCGACTGCGTTGGGCGCGTATCACCTGCCCTTCCATTGGAGCTTTGTGCTTACGGGTCTGGCGGCATCTCTCCCGGCCCTGGGTGCAGCGACCTTCGGCATTCGGCTCATCGGCGATTTCGAGGGCGTCGCGAAGCGTTCTGAGCGAACCTGTGCGGGATTGGCCGGCATCGGTGACGCGTTGCGGCAAGATTCTTCTTCCCTTGCCGTGCTGCGTTCCAGGGCACGTGCAATCGCGGATGCTATGCTGGGTGACATGCAACATTGGCGAATGACCACAGAAACACGAAAGCTGATAGCGCCAGCCTGATCGCACGAGTGCTGTTCGGCTTTCGAGTATTCATTGCTCGGGTAGGGCTTCGCTCCGCGAGGTGCTGCCGGTGATAAAAAGCCGCACTAATCTCGCTTTTTGTTCTTGAGCATGCCGCATCCGCGCCAATCGTGAAGCATCGACAACCGAATCAAGGGTCGCGGTGTTTTTGATAACCTCGTAACACAACGCCAGCGGCCTTTATTTGTTGCCACAACTGCGGCGCTAATTTACTCTGGATGAGGCCTCCGGAAGAGCGAGCATCAAAGCCAAACTGTTGTCGTTCCCAAAGGCCGTTTGCATCCGGCGGCTAGCGGTCTCCGTGTCGTACTTGGGGAAAGCCCGGATGCGAACAATTCGCCTATTCGTATCGTCACCCAGCGACGTGGACCATGAACGGCGCCGTATCGAGCACGTGGCTGAACGCCTCAATGGCGAGTTTGCGGGCGTTGCGCGGGTTGAGACCATCCGTTGGGAAACGGCGTTCTATTCCGCGCACGCGACTTTCCAGGCGCAAATACCGGAAGCAGCGGACTGCGACATCGTCGTGGCCGTCTTCTGGGCACGGCTCGGCTCCGAGCTGCCGCCGGAATTTCCGCGCATGCCGGACGGCGAGCCCTATCCGAGCGGAACGGCCTATGAGGTCTTGAGCGCCATACGCGTGCGCGAGAGCAGGCCTTTTCCCGACATCTATGTCTTCCGCAAGACCGAGAAACGCCTGCTGGCGATCGACGACGAGGCCGAGCTTGCCCAGGCACGCGCGCAGTGGAGCCGCCTCGAAGCTTTTTTTCAGCGATGGTTCAAGAGTTCTCAGGGTCATTTCCTCGCCGCGTTCCAATCCTTCAAGACAACCGACGAATTCGAGGATGCGCTCGAAGCGTTGCTGCGCCAGTGGGTCGAGAAGCATGTGCTGCAGGGCCGCTCGGTGCTGTGGCCGATCGAAACCAAGGGCTCGCCATTCCGCGGTCTGGCTGCGTTCGATGCCGAGCATGCGCCGGTCTTCTTTGGCCGCACACGCGATACCGGGCGGGCGATCGACCGTCTCAAGGAGGCGGCCGAGCACGGAACGCCTTTCCTGCTTGTTATCGGCGCAAGCGGAGCAGGCAAGTCCTCGCTGGTCCGGGCCGGCATTGTGCCGCGGCTGACCGCCCCCGGCGTCGTCCGAGGCGTCGACTTCTGGCGGGTCGCAGTGCTGCGGCCGGACGCCGGCCCGAGCCTGGTCGACGCGCTCACCAGCGCACTTTATGGCGGCGCCGGAAGTGAGGATGAAAAGTCCAGGACTCAGGCGCTGCCGGAGCTTGCGGAAGGCGATTGCAAGACGCCCAGCGAGCTTACCGCGCTCTTGCGCAGCGGGGACGAGGCGGCCATTCGCCCAATCGTACGCGCGCTCGACCGGATTGCGGCCGTTGAGCACGAGCGCCGCGGCTTCGAGCGCCCATTGCGGACCGACCTGCTACTTGTGGTCGACCAACTCGACGATTTGTTCGCCACAAGTGTAACCGATGACGATCGCACAGTGTTCGCCAAGCTCTTGCGCGCCCTCGCCGCAACCGGCCGCGTCTGGATCGTGACAACCCTCCGGGCCGCGCTTTACGAATCGTTCCTCGGCCTCCCGGACCTCAAAGCGCTCAAGGATACGGGTAGCGATTACGACCTCGCGCCCCCGGGGCCGGCGGAGTTGACCGAAATCGTGCGCAAGCCCGCGGAAGCCACGGGTCTGGTCTATGAGCGCGATGCAGCGGGCGAGATGCTCGACGAACGCTTGCTGCGCGACGCCGGCGGGGCCGACACATTGCCGCTGCTGCAATTCACCTTGCAGCGTTTGTTCGAGGAACGTCAGACCACCGGCGATGAGACGCGACTCACCTTCTCGGCCTACTCAGCCCTCGGTGGCATCGACGGCGCCATCGATCAGGCGGCGGAGCGCGCGATCAAGGACTTAACTCAGAAAGAAATCACGGCGCTGCCGCGGTTGCTTCGACAACTCGCGGTTCCCGTCCATGATGTGAGTGGAGTGACGGCATCGCACACAGCGCTTACCATTCGCGCCGTTGCCCTCGACACCGTAGTGGCCGGTCCGGATGCCCCGCGGCTGGTCAACGCACTCGTCGACGCGCGCATCCTGCTGCTAGGCCAGGAGAACAACGTCGCCACCGTCCGTCTTGCCCATCAGCGAGTGTTAGAAAGCTGGAAACGGGCAAAAGGTGGCACGAGAGCAAATGCAGATTTTTACCGCATTCGAAGCGATGTGTTATCCGATTTTCGGCGCTGGATTGAGAGCGGTGGCCATTCCTCAACCCTAATTCCGAGGGGTCGCCCGCTCAGTGAAGGCCGAGAATTGATCTACAAGTTTGGCAAAGAACTACGGCCCGAACTTCGGCATTTCATCAACGCGTCCCGCTGTCGGCAGGCGATGGTAGCGATCAATATATTTGCGCTACCGGTATTTTTCCTGATGCTGGTCATTGAAATTTTCATGAGGAATGCCCAGGTCATCCAGTCGGAAAACGCCTACCTCCCATTGTTATTCTGGCTTCTATTGGTGTGGCCCATTTTGGTGTGCGCTGCGTATTGGGGGTTTCGTCATTTCGCGTCACAATTGGTCACCGTTGCGCGATCGATGGACCGGCAGATAAAAATTCCACGGAATCAATTGAGGCAGAGGCTTCACTTAATTACTGCAAACGCCATATTTGCTTCGACAATTCCGATATTTTCAAGCTCGCTATTCGTAACCACTCTAAGATTGTTGTGGAAACAAAAAAATGGTTATTTTTGGGAGAGGCCGTGGTTTCTAATCCTCTTTGTATGCCTCGGCATTGGTTGGTTTATTGTGGCGGGTCTTTTGAGGCGTCGCATTCGTCGGGCCGCCCTCGTCCCCCCTGCGGATGATCCGGATTTAACAAGCGAGTCTTGGACCGGTCCGTTTAAAACACTTGAATTCCATCCAATCCTCGTACTGCTTGCTCTAGCCCTGATTTCCGGTTTGCTTTCACGTTTCGCCGTCCCAACATTCGGAGCAGCCGATTGGAAGTCCACCATTCTTAAACCGAGTTTTTATTCCCCACCAATTTCATTCGCATTTGTCGTAGTCTTCGGAGAGAGCGCTTGGCGCGGTAGAGGAATCAGCGCCGCTATCACGATCGTGCTCACAGTCGTGTTTGCCTGGTGTTCGGCATATACGGTCGCCCATTTGATTGTTGGGATTCTTGGTCCGATCAAGAGTCTGAATGACCTAGAAAAAACGATTCGTGTTTTTTGGGCAGTCGGCGCCGTTGCTGGCGGCATCGGCGCAGGGCTGACGGCGCTAGCGATTCCCACCATTCGCCAATCGAATGGAAGAATGATCGGTATAGTGTTGATCGGCGCTGTGGCTGGGACCCTGCTTTTTTCGCCTAATGAATATTTGCTCTACATGGTGTGGCAAGGTTCTTTCGCGGCCTATTTGGGATATTGGTATGGTAAATCCCAATCGAAGATACCGCGGGTGCAGCACCACGAAATTCCACAGAAATTCGCTTAGGGACACACAGTTATGCCGAGTGCCAAGCAGCTGCCGGTTTTAACCGGCATACGCCACCGGTTGGCGTTGCGCGTCGTCATCGTCGGCTTTTGCAGCTTTCGTGCGCAAGCGCGGCGAGTTCACAGGGACACGAATAGGCGAGGCATCGGCGCGCCGGCCTTAATAGACGAGTAGCCCTAACCGCAATGGAATAATTGCGACCAGCGGGCAGCCTTCCGGCCCATAGTGGAGAGTCTGCGCGCCGTTCAAGCCGAGATACGTGCACTTCCATTTGATGCTGGAGTGGGTATTTGACATTCGAAGGTGCGGCGATCCGTACCACGTAAAGACCGCAATGATAGCTATCCAAGCCACAACCCAAAACCACATTGCGATGAATCCGACCAGCCCGACAATCAAGCCCCGCCCTGCAAACGGATTGAGTTTCCAATCACCTTCGAAAATGCCTTTCATTATCCCTAGCAAGCCAAGAAAGTAGCACACGCCGGGAAATAGCCACGCGCCACCGCGCGCGCCGACTACCGGCGTGCACCGCCATGCCAGAAGCAGCAGACCAAGCCCTACGAATTTCTTTCCGAACGCGCTGAGTTCAAAATCCCCGCCCGTCAAATTTGACGGTCTACCGACTGTGTTGAGTCGACGTAGGTTGTCGAGATAGCTCTTTTCGATTGGAGTCAGGCTCAGGTGCGTTCGTCGCCGATGTGGCATCACTCGGCCTCCAGTCTTCGCGTAAGAAAAACTCTTAGCTGCGCTCGATAAAGGTTGCACATAGATCAGTACCAGTACCGCTACTATTTTTGAAGACGTGCGCCACTCCAGCCCAAGACTTTGAATCGTTGACCTTCTTTTTTAAAACCTTTCTGAATAGTTCTAGGTAATTCCCGACGGAATAGTTCTAACTCCCGGCGCATAGAACTCCGGTAACAGCCATTGTTCTCCTTGACTGACCGGTCAAACCCAAGTCGCCAGGCGCAAAACTTCAATTTGAAAAATGCATATGTCGCGCGATCGAACTTTTGACTATCGATCACTGCTCGACTTGCCCGATGCTTCCGATCTATAGAGCGATATGACCCCATCGCGAGGTCCGTAATGACCTCCTCGGCAATAAAGTTTCCAGCCGAGTCGGCTACGACTACCGCGGCATGGGGCTCCGCGAAGAACTTAAACTCTGCCGAAGAAGATGCCGCTTCTATGCGGAGCTCTCCCCGCCCGTCACTTAATCTGCTAACCCGAGCCGCCGCCTCCACCGCAGCGCTGCCCCAATTTTGAACTGTTCGAAATTCCGCGAGGATTAGTAATTTTTCCGCCTGAGCACCGGAAGACACAAGTACTGCAGCGATTCCGATTACGCTGAAGGTGCCGGGAGCCAGCCATTTGAGCGAAAAGCAGAATTTACTGAATATGTTGTTTTTCATGGCTACTTTGACTGTCCCCCCTGTTCCTATTTTCGTATTGTCCGGTTTCGCTTGCGCCCCTCGTCGAGTTGAATGCAACGGAAAAACGGACGCTAGAGCACGGATTCAATTTAGTCCCGGAATTGTCTCTCAGCCTTCGGGCCTCGCAAGCATGAGGTGCTCGACTTGGACGAACTTTTCCGCGGCTGCGCAACCAATCTCATAGAGAATTGGAATGCTTTCCGCATTGTCCATCATATCCAATGCTGCGACCCGGCTTTCACTCAAAGTTATTCCAAGTTCTTTGCGCAACCATTCTCGTTCGAGCCACACGTCATAACGCTGAAACGTAAAGAGCGGTTGGCCAGCTAACGAAACGCCGCGCAGGTCACCGATTTCCGAGTTGATCGTCCACGGGGTGTCGGAACGCCCGAGAACCTGCATCAGAGTCAACGCCTGGCTGCTTGAATCTTTAACTATGCTCTTGAGGGCCTCAATAGCCAACCCCAAGGCGGGCATGAACCTGGCGCGCGCATAACTCATACGGTCTCGTCGTGTCCCGGTCCCGACCGAAATAATCAAAAGATTCTTTTCTCCAACCGGCCAGCCAAAGCCGTAGGCAGGGATAGTCGCTATCTGGAACAGCGCAAGTGCCGGGGTATTGTGCGGCGATACTCCGCCGTCCACAAACAGACCCGGAGGCTCACCATTCACAATCTGTATTTGATGGGGGGCAAAATAATAAGGTGCCGCCGTTGACGCCCTGACTAGGTCGGCGAGTCGATAATGACGGTTGCCGATATAGGAACCATCCTCAGGATCATTCCAGAACTTAGCATTATTATTGTTTGTAACGATCCATGCGCTGCCGGTATCCATGCGTTTGGTGACGATCGCGAGGTTTGTCCTTATGTCGGATGAATCGAGCCGTCGGTCACCAATGAGCCGATCGATTTCCTCTTTCAATGTTTTTGAATCGAAAACAGACTGGAACAATCTTAGCCGAAACAAAGAGCGTCGGAAAACGCGCGCAGCCAAATGAAAGTAGAATTTTTTGATATCGTCAGCGTCAAATCCGAGAGCGAGAGCCGTTCCGATGACAGCGCCGGTCGATGTCCCCCCAATCAGATCAAAATTGTCACACAAACGTGCAGATTGTAGGTCGTTCCTGCTTTCGACGATGAGCTTTTCCATGCGCGCGACAAACGCGACGGATAGGGCCCCGCGCACACCGCCGCCATCCAACGCAAGGATCCGCTTGAGCTTCGAGGGAGACTGACTGGGCCTGCGCACGATTTCTCTCGTTCGGGTCGCCACCGGCTGTTCAGGCTCGTCGTGCCGGTTAACCTACGAACTCGTCTTGAAGAACTTATCCAATCCGTCCTGCAACTGAAAGACTCTGCGGTCGGCACAGGCACCCTGGTCCTGCAGGAAGATCTTTGTATCTCGCTTGGCCTGCTTTTCAACCGTACCGATGCTATCGATCCCTTTGACCCAATTGCCGATCTGCGTGGCCTGCTCGTCTGATTTCGCAGAAATGGCGGCGATGGCGCCGCCGACGGAGGCAATTGTTACCGTCGCACGCACAACTCCGCGGATTGTCGTTGATTCAAAGGAAAGAAACTCACCACATTGTGCCTCGACCTGATCCGCCGCATACATCGTATAGAGCAAGACTGGGGTGGTTGCGGGCTTGGGTAGGCTCTTCAGCCTGGAAATCTTTTTCTCGTAAAGCATTTTCAAGACTTCCGGATTGTAGAATCGATCCTTGTTGAAATATGGCTTGATCTTCGCTTGTGTCGCTGCACCGGTGCCATCGTGGTCGCCTCCATTCGCGACGGCGTTGACGACGCCGACCAGCGCACCGATCAAGGCGGCTCTCACGATCCAAGTTTTCAAGTCTCGCCTGGCAAGCTTTGCTGCGACCCCACCAATGACGGCGGCAACAAGGGCGGTGCCACCCACCACGCCAACTGCAAAAAAGAATTGATCTCCGGTCATTGCCGTCCCCCACCCACTAATTCACTCGCACCTCACAACAAGAATGGATGACTTTAATACGAACGAATTATCGGGTATCTGAATTGTGATTTCTAGACAAAAATCTGGCCTTGCCGCATTGCGTGACAATCAAGGCGGCGACAGCTTGGCAAGCCGCGCGCGCAGCAATTTCGGCCATTCCCGCTGCTCCGCGGTGAGCTTGCCTGCCCGCGCCAGCGAATCGGCAATCGACAAGGCGCGCGACAGCACGGCCCGCGCCTCAGCGGGCGCTGCCACTGTGCTTAGCTTGTAAAGATTAATCACGAGGGTGTGACCTGACCAGGCTTTTTTGAACCAAGCATTGTAAGAAAAATGGCTTGGAAAGGAGCTTGGGTCATGCCGAAGAAGAGGTTTAGCGCGGAGCAGATCGTGACGCTGCTTCGTCAGATTGAGGTATTGATGGCGCAGGGCAAATCTGCCCCAGAGGCCTGCCGGGAAGCGGGGATATTGCAACAGAGCTCCGCGACGAGTTGCTGAACGGCGAAATGTTCTACAGCCTGAAGGAGGCACAGATCGTTATCGAGCAATGGCGAAAGCACTACAACACCGTCAGACCGCACTCGGCGCTCAACTATCGGCCACCGGCCCCGCAGACATTCGCGCCCTTGGCTCACCATCTAGATGAGATCATGCCGATGCAGTAATCTCTATCCCGCTGGTACAAAAAAGCCGTCAGGCCACAATCGAGTTTTCCGAAAACTCATTATTTTTCAATTGACGTTGGCGGAGAGGGAGGGATTCCCACGCACTCAAGACAAAACACACCAACGCCAACCACTTAGCCGCAAACGCATGGTCTGCTTTGTACCAACGCTTTGTACCGGCCACAACCGAGACGCTCGCCCTGAACGGTCCGCAAATCCTTTGAGCTGCCTAACTCACCCCGAGCGCACGCGGACCGCCTCGAGGCGGCACGAGTGCGGACGAACGAGCCCGACTTTTCGGCGAGCCGCTTCGTTTTAGCGGATAAATCTGTGGATAGGCTCCAACCCTCTTGCCATGAAGTCCGCAAGTATTCGCGTCCTAGCCGCTGCCGAATACTTGACGACAGCCAAAGACTCTTTGGCCCGGCGCGGGCAAGTGACCATGTCAACATCAGCGCGACACGATTACCGCTTAAGGATCGACCGAAGAACCACCAACGCTCCGTCAGGCCCGCCGATCTGTTCGGCTTCGTGCAGGAACTCCTTGCGGTTCATCTTAGCGAACGAAGTCCACCAGTCGCGCCAGCCTTCTTCGATCTTGACGCCCAGAACCAGGACGAAATTGGTCCAAAGCACGGCGTCGTCGCGCAGGCGATCGCGCATGACGGGAACGGCGCCAGCGGCCTCCTCGATCGCCGCCAATTGGCAGGAAGGATCCGTCACGGCTTCGGCGATCTTCTCCGTCATGAAATCCAGCATGTCGGCCAGAAAGTCTGCGATGTCGGTCCGCCGAAGTGAAGGGGTCGTGCTCATCAGAAAGCCTCGCGAGTGTCACTGCGGCTCTTATAGCGAGCGAAGGTTTCACGAGGGTCTCAATCGGCGAAATTTTTCAGCCGTTCAAGGATCCCTTATCGGCACTTTTGCAAGGGCTGTCCCCGCGATCGCCGCCCGCAAAGGACGCAATGCCAGCCGGCCGCCGCCAACTGCAACGTCCATCTGTTTATTTAGATCGCAACGCGACCACCTTTCCTTCTTCCGGCCTCTCCCCGGCCGCCAGGAATTTCTCGTCTTGGACCAGCGTAGCGCCGCTCCCGATCTCCTCCGGAAATGGCCTCATGAACTTAAAAGAATAATCGTGCGCATAAATCTGCTTCTCAACATTGCTGATTAGAATGCTGTTGATGGTGCTAACGGTAAATATGCCCGCGTCCGCTACATTCTCCTCGCCTTCGAAGCTGCCCCGCAACGCCAACTTAGTTGAAATAGGTACGAGGACTTCCGTCCCCGATACACCGAATCCGGGCGAAAATATCCCGTGATCTTGACCGTCTGACCACCTGATGCAGACCGGAACGTCCGTCGTCACGAACCCTCCAGATCCCTCATTCGCCACCAGCATCTGCCAATTCCGATTGCCGAGGTGTTGAAGCAACCCTTCGTGCTGGTCAATTTCCATGGCAATGTTGAATTCCTTTGCCACCTCGATTTTGTAGCGGCGCTCCTCAACGAATTTTTTCATGTCTTCATATGAAACGTTTGAGTTCTCGTCCCATATGCCAGCCGCTTTCATTTGCGCGACTTGCTGTTCCCATCGTTCCTTTGTAGCCAAACTCACCTCGGCGACTTGCTGCATCAATTCGCCAACGAAGTCGTTGATCGTCGCCCTCTGCCGAGGATTACGTATCGCGAGTGCGCATATCAGGTTCATCACCGCGTCGCGGTCTTCCTTTTTGGCGAGCGATTTTGCAATCTTGACCCGCTCCAACGCTGGCGCGACCTCGCCCTCGAATTTCGCCATTCCCTTCTCCACGACATTCGGATCCAATCCCTCCACGCCGACGCGATTGAAATCGCGTTCAGCAGCGACGTTTTTCGGAACTGTCCGAAATGTCTTTTTGGAGGGTCGATCGACAACGAAGAGCCGATCTTTCTCATCCGTGAAGCCACGTAGGTAGAACTGAGGTATAAAATGATGTTTTCGCGGCTCGGCTTTCGCCTCTTTTGCCATAGGCAGTCAGTCCTTGCGTTCCGCCTTATCAAAAACAGTTGCATTCGTGATCGCTCAAAAAGGACGAATCTATCTTCTGCGCCCAGCCCTTTCGGTCACCTCGTAGCGCCGGCCCTCGCCGGGATATTCCAGATAAGCCTTGCGACCGTCATTCCAGCGCAAATACCGAAAGTTCCGATGGACGATCGCACTTATGGCACGGAGAGCTTCGCGCGCCACGTCACGGTGGACGCCGTCCGTCCGGAAGAGGTTGTACAGGATCGTCCATGCGACGGCGTACTCATTGTAGGTGCGCTCGTCGGTAGAGCCGAAGATGATCTTTGGTCGTGACCCGGCCTTTTCGAACTCGTCTGCAAGACCATCAGCAGCTCCGCAGCATGAGGACATTATCAGTGCGGAAGGTCTGTAATGGTTGTCGGTGAACAATTTGACGAATTCCGGCCAGTCGATGTGAGTGCTGTCGGTGACCGCAACGCCGTCATCGCCGCCGTGGCAAGATAGGTGGAGGACGTCATACCCATCGTTTGCGCCGAGCGCGATAGCCTTCGCCAAGTGCTTTTTGTCGAGAGCGTAAAGCAATCGGGATTCGATCCGGAGAAGCTTGGTAAGATGATGCGTCGCTGGCCCGTCCAGACGTTCGCTAAAAAAATCTTTTGGATAGCTTGCTTCCACTATGAGGAGTCTCATTCGATTCCATCCGGACTGGCTGTTACCCAAATTCGCCGCCGAATTTGTCCTTAAAGGCGCTGGCGGCAGCGGCGGTTGCGAAGCACCAGCGCACAGTATCCCGTCCGTCTCTCCGAGCGCTACGTGTGCGGCTCTTGATGCCGCGCTCAAGATGCCATGCGTGCATGTCATCGAGGTGCTTGCCGAGACCGCCGAGCGGTACGACGACCTCGACGATGTGCGGAAAGGCCCGCTCGACGGCCTTGCCGCGGGGACGACCTTTGTAGCGCATGCAGCCAGAATCGAAAGCTCCTTTGGCGGAACTATGTCTTTACAGATCGACGAGCTGACCGACCCGTCGTCTCGTTCGCTTCATGAGGCCGGCCGGTGTCGCTTAGGATTGCGGACGGTCGGCCCGCGCATGCCGGCGCTCCCATTGTGCTATTCGTTGCTTATGAACGGCTTCAGCGCGATTGCGGATCGCACACGCCTGCTCGTTTGTCGCGACGCAGTATTTGCCATTAACGACTATTGCTTCGATGCCGAGCTCCTTAAGAGCCGACGAAACGGCGGAAGGCCAGAACGGATCCCAGTACGGACGGTGCCCAAGTCGGTTCTTCCGCTTCGTCTGAATCGGAAACGGAAAGGCGCTGACACGTTCGGAGGCAGCCTCGCGCCACGACCGTCGGATCGGGTCGTGGGCGGGATCGTCGCCGAACAATATCTTCTTCATCAGACCCATCGGCCCGATCCTTCTTCATAGGGCGTGAAAGGGCACGAATTCGTCTGCCGGGGCTTGGAAAAAATGCCGGCGCAGTTCCGGCAGTTGCTCGCGCGCCTCGACGAACGCCCGATCGCGCATCTCAGAAATCCGGGCGGCGTTATCCAGCGTATAGCGCCCCTCGGGCGCCGTCTGATCGATCCGCCAGATTGCCTTTCGTTGGTGTACGTCGCCGGTGACGATCTTCGCGGTGCCGAGGGCGCTATGCGCCTGCCCGGCCATGAAGAGCCGCGCCACGGACGCCACCATCGGCAGCTTGCCTCTCAATCTCGGCAGCTTTCCGGGTTCGTTGATCGTCCCGATCGACAGAATCTTGAGTTTGTCTCCGGGCCAGCCGAGCATGCCGATCGCCTCGATCGCGGCGACGCCGATCGGATTGTTCGCCCAGACTCCGCCGTCGACGAGTTCGACCGCGGATTCCGTCATGTGAGGCTTGAGGAACGTCGGCGCGGCGGCCGTGGCCATTGCGGCATCGATCGCCGGCTGCTTGTAGTCGCTTTCGAGCCGCGGATGGTGCGCCGTCTTGTAGATATAGACGCGCTCCAGAACCGGGTGCCACGCCGGGATCACCAGCCGGGCGCAGCTTTCGCCGAGCTTTCGCCGGCCAAGCACGCTTTCCAGAGCACGGCGCAGCGGCTCCGACGAATGCTTGGTGACAAACAGATGCGCCATGCTGCGCAGCTTCTGGCGCATCCAGTTCTCCACGGCGCCGTGCTCTTGGTCGAAGATCGCCGGCCCCTGCTCCACGTAGAGCTTGAGGATCTCGCCGGCTGAAAGGCCGAGACCGAGACCGATGGCGATGATGCCGCCGGTCGAGGTGCCGGCGATCAGGTCGAAGTAGCGGCCGATCGGGTGTTCGAGGTGCTCTTCGAGGCGGGCCAGAAACGCGGCGGGAAACACGCCGCGGATGCCGCCGCCGTCGAGCGACAGTATGCGGAAAGTCTTGTCCTCGCCCGATGAGCCGCCTTCGAATGTGCTCATGCTGCCTCCCAGCGATCTGGATCCTCATCCACGTCGGGATGCATTGGCTCTTCGTCGTGGGCTGTGCCTATAGGAAGCTCACCCTGCGTCTTTCGGCCCGGAAGCCCGTTAGGCATTCCGGCAAGCATTTGGGCGTGCCCTCCGCAAACCTAGGGCGCACCTAGTGCGATCACGAAGCCCCAATTAGTGTGGAAAAGCCACGATATGTGGTTGCCTCGTAACCCCGCGCTCGGGAGGCCCTGGCCAGCCGTCCGCCGGCATCAAGACCGGCTGCCCCTCGAGGGCTGGACGCGGCGGGAACGAAGGCGGGCGGAAGCCCGCCGGATAAGGGGCATCCAAGAGCGGCGCCCCCTCTTGTCCCGCCCGGAAGCTACGGCGCCGGGGACTTAAAAAGCCGCGATGGAGCGCCGCGGGGCGCGCACCCTTCGCCAAGGGTGCCCGCGCCTCGAAGCGCAAATGAGTGGCGCAAACTGCGTACACTTGTTTGCGCGGCGCGGCCAAGATGGGCGCCACACGGCGCTCCGTCCCCTCGGCATTTGGCCGAGGGAAAAGAAATGCCCGGCTTAGTCCGGGAGCGACGACGGCGCCCCCGCGCCGCAAAGAACAGGGGCGGCGGAGCGTTGGCTTGCCGCGCCGAAGCCCGTAAGGGGGCGAAGGCGGGCTGTTTGAAATATGAATCGGTGCAATGAACGCGCGACACATACCGTTCGTCCCCGCGCAAGCGGGGACCCAGTTCTGGATGCCCGCTTGCGTGGGCATGAACGGAGAAAATCAGATTGCCCTCACCTTCCCCGCCTCGCCCATCGCGCATTCCAGCGCGTCGCGATCCCATTTCGCCAGATCGGCCGCCGCCTCGTAGGTGCTGGTCAAAAACGCCATCAGCGCGGCGTCTGGGTCGCGGCTCGCGCGCACCTCCTCATAAGACAGAAGAAATTCGCCGAGCTCCTTCGACCATACCGCCGCCGTCGGATTCACCTTCGCATCGGCAAAACCCGCAGGCGCCGGATAGGCGTAAGAATAAAACGCCGCATCGGCGCCTGCGCCGCCGGGCCAGAAACCGGCGCTGGACACTTCATGCGAATAGGCCTCCTGCGCGACACTATCCGGCAAATGCGGGATGCCGCCGGGATGTTTGGGCGCCGGCCTGCTGGAAAACCGCGTCACCGCCAGATCGAACGAGCCCCAGAAGAAATGCACCGGGCTCGCCTTGCCGAGAAAGCCGCTGCGGAAGCGCGCGAACACGTCGTGCGCGGCCAGCAGCACGCGAAAGAAGCGGTTGGCGTAATCGCGGTCATAGGCCGCGTGCGTGCTGTCCTGGTCGAACGGGATGCAATCGGGGATTTCGCACGGCATGGTCCGGATGCGGATGTCGATGCCAAGCTCGACCAGCGCGACGAAAAGATCGGCATAGAATTCCGCCACCATCATCGGCCTGAGCATGAGCTGACGGAATTGGCCGTCGCTGGTGCGGATCCACAACACGTGATCGACGAAATCAAAATCGATCTGGAACGATCCGCCCTGCCAGGGGATCGGCGACGTGGTGAGCCCGCTCGCCGTGACATAGAGCGCCACGTGCCAGGAATGGTTCAGCCACGGCGTCAGCTTAAGCCGCACCTTGCCTACCACCTGCGTCCACAGGTGCAGCGTGTCCGCCGTGTCCTTCCAGGCGGCATAGGGCAGCTCCGGCCAGCGCTCGGCGTTCGACGGCATGCGCCATCATGGATGGCGGGCGCGGCGACGGCAATGACGATGGCGAGTCATAAGCGGGGGAGAAAGAACGAACCTGCATTGACGCCCCGCACAACATCTGGCAATTGCCGCCCTCACGTTCGCACTGACGCTCCCGGCAAATGCCCCGCAGACCCTTCCAGATCGGCCGCTCGCTCACCGGCTTCGGCCTGTTCGCCACCAGGCCGATCAAGAAGCACGCCCGCATCGTCGAATACAAAGGTCCGATCCTCGACCTCGAGGACGCCGAGCGCGCCGAGCGGCGCGGCAACCGCTACCTCTACGAGGTCTCCAAGCACCGCACCATCGACGGCACCCCGCGCCGCAATGTCGCGCGCTACGCCAACCACTCCTGCAACCCCA
>Ga0307444_1000391_pt1 | contig 21262 bp, 17 predicted proteins | sample SalMarSW160340MG_FD_202145 | JGI IMG/M metagenome (GOLD analysis project Ga0307444, IMG submission 202145) | Salt marsh sediment microbial communities from the Plum Island Ecosystem LTER, Massachusetts, United States - SW1603-40 | ecosystem: Environmental > Aquatic > Marine > Intertidal zone >...
GTTGATTGCTCTAACAGCCCAGACTGCTGACAACAGTGCCCATAAGTCAGCCACCCCCACCGCCGCTTCTTCCGGGAATTTTTTCCGCCGTGTCCCCGTCCGAATCAGCATTGTCTGCAGGGAGCCCGCTGCGGGGTTCAAGGACTATGGTGTCTATTTCGTCGCCCGCAGCAGGCAGTGTGCCCTTTGTCTCGTAGTAATGCACTGTGGCCGTAGAAGAACCAACCTCAACGATCATGACACAGATGAGGTCCTCTTGAGCCCTGCCTGCGTCCAGCTGGTAGACCCCGTTATGCAGGACAACACTGGAATAATGGGTGTGGCCGCAGAAAAACGCCTGAACTCCTTTTTCAACCAGGATGGTCCAAAAGGCGTCCCGCATTGCGGGATGAGCGTCAAGTGACTCACCCACATGCCTGTGCCGGGGATATGCCGGCTCGTGACCAATGACGAACTTGTAAGGTTGGCTGCTTGCCGTCAGGTCTTGTTCAATCCAGTCCAACTGCTCCTGTGTGTAGCCGCCGGAATAATCCCAGTACTGGTTGGTTATTGTGAAATGGCAGGCGCCTCGGTCAAATGAAAAGACGGTCCCCTCCGGCGCTGAGCCTGGTCCATCGTTGGGATAGCAGGGTGCGATGTTGTTTTGGAAAAAAGCCTCACCCCCCGGGGGGCTGTCGTGGTTTCCGAGGACGAAGTAGATTTCTTGTCGGTCGGCCCGGTGTTCCGGGCCCACGGTGTAGCCATAGACGGAATATTCGCTCGCGTACGCCGGTTCTATAGGGTCGAAATCGCCCACAACTATAATGAAATCCACATCCTTGGTGTGGATAAACTCCAGGGCGGTGTCCAGGCCTGGGAGGTGATTTCTATGGTCGGAAATTACCGCGAAGGTTATCTCTTGCCCACGAACACGGACAGCCCAACTGGACAAGACAAAGAACAACAAGACAGTGGCAAGGATGCCAAGCCATTTTCTTGACCTGACCGGTTGCTTTGCTTTGAATCTGCTGTTTCTCATGCGAGCCACCAAAAGCCCATTGGTAGGACACGGGCCAAACAGATGGGAAATCCATGACTTGGCCACCAACATATATCATCTGGCCGACTTGGCGATAGCATATCACATTCGTAACTTGTCGAAAACTCCTTAAGGCCTTGACTTGTTCCGACACAAGAGGGTGGATGCCTAAACAGGGGTCGATGTTACGGGGTGATTCCAGTAACCGTGATTTGTGGCCAACACGTAAAGCGAAATTATATGGTCGAGCGGAACACATGGATTTTTACGCCGCATTCCGTTTGATGCTAACATGGGAAGCGCTCATTTTTTAAAGAACAAATAGCCCGCCAGGCTCAAAAGGATCAAAGAGAAAATCTTTCGGAAACTGGCCGTTGAAACGCCTTCCACCAACCGTGCCCCGATCTGGGCACCGACAATGCCGCCGATGCCCAACAAGATTCCCGCCTTGTAATCCACATTGGCCAGTTTATTATGGGCCACCAGGGCTGAAATGGAAATCACCACAATGGCCAGAAAAGACGTCCCCACCGATTTCTGGGCGGAATATCCCAGCAAAAGGAGCAGGGGCACCATCAAGAAGCCCCCACCCAGTCCGGAAAAAGCAGCGCCGATGCCCACCCCCACACCACACACAACGAACATCCACATCTGTCCACCCATGATCGCCTCCGGTTTTTGCCCTGTTTTTGATTATGGAAGGGCCGCCAAAAACCTTGCCGCCGGCATAATCCTGACGTTGCCGTCGAGGGTATCTTCACGCCCTTCGAGGGTGATTTGATAAAGGTATGGAATATCCAGCCTCTTTGCAAAATAGGTCAAAGCAGGGCTTGCGGATCGGCTCTTTGTCTTGCACTCTACAGCAAACCACGGCCTCCTGTCTGCCGTAACCAGGAAATCCACCTCTCTCTTGCTGGTATCTCTCAAGTAATGAAGCCCGACCCTAAAGCCTTCTTGATCTTCAAGGGCGTGTTTGAGTTTCAACAGGTGACATGCCACAAGGTTTTCAAAGCGGGGGCCGCCTTGTGGCACCGAAGACCAATCCCACAAGTATACCTTCGTAGCTTTCTTAAGAGATCTCACCGCACTGTGCGTAAACGGTGAAACCCGGAAACAGTAATAGAGACGATCCAATATCTCAATCCAATGGGACACTGCCCGGTGGCTGACTTCTAGGTCTTCACGCAAAGACTGGATGGAAAGCAGGCCGCCCACCCGACCTTCGAGCATGTCTGCCAATAACTGCATCAAAGACAGGTCCCTGATGTTTTCCAGCTCACGCACGTCTTCTCTGAAAAAACGGTCCAACCGTTCTCGTCGCCACCTCCTCAGGCTGCGTTCGTCCTGTTTCAGGAAAGGCTCTGGGAATGGGCCGTAGTGATACAGAGAAGACAGTTCTTCAGAACCAACCTTGTCAGGAAACCTGATCTGCCTACCGGGTTCAAGGCTTGCCCCGGACCGCAGGAGCTCCCCGACTGAAAAACCATGCAGACGGTGTGCATGGTAACGGCCCTGCAGGGAATCGCCGCCCCTGCGATAGACATCCAGTCTGGCGCCGCCTGTGATTAGAAACCTGATTCGATCTGCGTGAGTGTCGTATTCCCCTTTGATCCACTGCTTCCATCGGCTGTACTTGTGTAGCTCATCGAGCACTACCGTGCTTTTGACAGCAGGCCAGCGGCCGGAGAGTATCCTTTTCCGATCTTCACGGCGATCCCAGTTGAAGTAAAGGTCTTGCTTTCCTGTCAAGAACGCCTTGGCGAGGGTCGTTTTTCCCACTTGCCGTGGCCCGGAAATGAAGACCATTTTTTCTTCAAGATCGTGCTGAACCGCGTTTTTAAGATACCGTGGGACTATCATTGTTAACATTTTTGTCATAAAGCAAAAAAAATTGCAACTTTTTTTGCTCTTAGGCAAAATAAATCATGTTTGCGTCATGCTTACACGGGGAGATGGGTCTCTGTTTTGAACGGCCAAACAGCCTAACGGGGAGGCAAAAGAAGGATCAAGGCATGCTTATCGATACTGGATATTGGGAGCCATCCCGGCACCCCATACGTCGGTAACCGGCATGGCATCTTTATTGTTTGTTACAGTGCTGATCTGCGCATTTGATCTTTTGAGTCAAGACAACCAAATGAGATTCTTACATCTCAATTGTGTAGTCGAAGCCAACGGCAAGTCGATACGGAAACTCGGACCCGCCTCAACACGATTACAATGTGATGCCAGAAATGTGTGCTCCAGGGGTTCTGACATACGACATCCCAGAAGGGTGATATCTTTACGAACGCCACAATGAAGCGTCATAGCAGGTAGCTATAATCGGGATATTAAAGTTAAGAGTAACGATATTGTAGATTATCTATAACGCTCGGGGGCAGCGGTGGCGCAACACGCCACCCGCCTGAGCCAATTGTTAGCTGTCGTTTTTCCCTTTCACTTTTTGGGCGGCACGTACGGATCCTGCGTTACCGGCCGGATCGGCATCTCTTTGTATTCAGGGGCATCTTCGATTTGCTCCAGATCATCAAAGCCGATATAGCGAACCGCTCGGCTTGTTGCCGAGATAAACCGTAGTGGTTTTTTGGGGTCTAGATTGAAATGTTGATGAACTGTGTTGGGAGGAATATAAATAGAATCTCCCTGCTCCCATTCCCAGCGGCTGGGCTCCTTATCTACCTTCCAGTAGTATTTATCTGCCAATTCAAAGTCAACATCCCAGTGCAGATCGTACCCTTTGCCTTCAAGAACAAAGATATACTCTTCTGACATATGACGATGCTTACCAGAATGGCTCCCCGGAGGGATAAATTGCATATAGGCATCAACTGATTCAACCGGAACATTCATTTGCTCATTAAAAAGATGCTTGATAATGCCTTGGCGAGAATTCTCCCAGGGCATACATTCAGGCTTAAGGATCTTTTGCCTTTTTCTGCTTTCCTCATTTTTCCTCCGGCTATCTCTTAGTTTTTCCTCATAGTAATTCGATTCAATTTTTCTGATATGTGCTTTTTTAGCTTCTTCGTATAACATTATGCCTTCCCTAGTTATTCAGGAAAATAGGTTGGCTCAAAATGATCATGCCCCGCTACGGGCACTGTTGGCTGCCTTTCAACATCTTCCTGCATTACCATGTTCATAAATAAATAGAGCGGTTTTGATTTAATAATTATCGCCCGGGCCGGCCTGTCAGGATCCGCATTAAAATGCTGATGAACACAAGCATTATTAACGACCACGATGTCTCCGGCTTCCCAGTCATGACGGTGTCCGTCATGAATATCATAGCCTTTACCATCCAAAATGTAAAACATGGCTTCATTCATATGGCCATGCTTTTGTGACTTACCACCTGGAGCAATCACAACATAGTGTGCAAACAAAACCTGTGAAGTTCCCTCTTTTGGTGTAAGGATATTGGCATTATAGTACTGTGGCCCCCACTTTAGCTTGATATCGGCTGCCTTAATGACTCGGGGAACTTTCCTTAAGCGCTCAAGTTCCTCGCGTAAACTATAGGCACGACTTTCAAGGCCTCTTACAAACAGCCTCTTTCTGGGAAGCGGTTTGCAACCGAGCTTAGCGTGCCAATGCTGCAAAAACCGATAGCCTTGAGAATAGATACGTTTAATCACCTTTTTCATTTTCACAATGCATTCTCGTTTATAAATTCTTTAGCACGAATAAAGCGAAGTTATATTTTGAAAAAAGTTGTTCCCATCTGTTATATTTAAAATGACAGTGGCAATTATTGAAAAAACAACTCCCACAAAAGGAAAATGAATGTGCCAGCAACATACATTAGAAAAAGAAGTGCTAGCAACTATTGATCGCAATAAAAGCGATCTTTATGTTTTTCATTTTTTCATAACATGCATTACATGGTATTCTTGTACACTGAATATAAATACCACATATGACAATATTCAATACCACATATGGGTAGAACAAGACTACCCGGTTCAGAGTGATAACCCATCATGGCTTGCCAAACCTTTGGATATTTGAAGCCTAGAATTTTCGAGATTCCTTCCCAAGATCTTTGATTCTGACGAAACACAACTCGCTTGCCAGAATTTGCGATTCTTATCAACTGATTTTATAAAAGATATCTGACCAATCGGCACGCCTCAGACACGAGTTGTCTGAGTAAAACGTCCTTACCACTAGAGATACTTAGCCGATCGCCAGGGGCGGTGAAGGATACCACGCCAAGCCCCCTTTTGGGAACCAGAAAGGGACCGTAAAGATCTCCGTCGGGTATATAAAGCGGGACGCTACCAGCCCCCCACTGACAATCCACCAATCATCATGGCAAGTTTGACAGAAAATCCCAACAGGGAACAACATACATGCCGCGGTATCTCTTGAGGGTGACCTGGAATGCGTGTTCCACCTGCAGACGTTCGGCAAAATAGAGAAGACTCCTTGATTCCTTTGTATCGCTTGTTTTCGCCTCAACCAGGACCCACGGGATGCGTTCCTTCAGGAGCAAAAAATCAACTTCACGTTTGTTTCTGTCTCTCACATATCTTAGTTCAGCTTGAATTCCTTCTACATCCTGCAAGTAATGGCATAATTTCAATAGGTGGGAGCCCAAGAGATTTTCAAGGCGCATTCCAGTTCCGGGAACTTCAGACCAGTCCCAGAAATATATTTTTCTCGCCTTACTTATTGCTCGCTGTATCCTCTTCCCGTACGGTCTGACCTGGAAAACAAAATGAAGCCGCTCCAGGATTTCAACCCAGGATTCAATGGTCTTGTGGTCTACTTCGAGATCTTCTTTCAAGGCATTTATTGATACGGGTGAACCGACCCTGTCAAGAAGGAGGTCCAGCAGATTTTCCAGCTTCGCAATACTGCGAATGAGCGTCAGGTCTCGGAGATCTTCGTGCAATACACGCTCGTGTCGATTTAGTCGCCATCGTTTCGCCTCTCTTTCGTTTGCCTTCAAATAGGGCTCAGGAAACCCGCCTAAGGTTAGGAGTTTTTTGAGATTTTCTTCTTCAATCGCATTAGATTCGCTGATCCAGGAAGACGGGTCAAAGAGTTTTCTTGTATCCGGAGGGGAACCCCCTCTTGAGATCTCTCCGAGAGTAAGGGGGTGAAGACGGTAATGATAGGCTCTCCCGAACAGGGAATCACCACCTTTTCGATAAACATCAAGTCTGGCGCTGCCCGTGACAAGTACACTTTGCTTCTGGCCCTCGACATCAAAAAAGCCCTTGAGCAGGCCTTTCCAGTTTGGAAATTTGTGGATTTCGTCCAGCACAACTACGGGAGCAGAGCGAGGCCAGTCGAGAGACCGAATAGCTTTTCTATGCTCAGGATAATCCCAGTTTAAATATACATCCTTTTGTCCCGATATTTCTGTGGCAATCTGACGGGCCATTGTGGTTTTTCCCGCCTGTCTCGGTCCCGAAATGAGGACGAGCTTTGAAGGAAGATCTGATTGAATGGAATGTTCAAGGTAGCGCCGCATATGACAAATTTGGATGAAATACACAAAAATGTCAAGACAAATTTGGACATAAGTCTAAAAATGTCTAGTTATGCAAGTCCAAATGGAAAGATTTCCCATTGTAACCGCTGACCCACAACTCGGCAGGTATGAGGTGGAAACGATTTGGTGAACGCCTACTTTTCTTGTTTCTCCCTGGCAAAGTCTCTGGCCTTTTCGGCAAACTCCCTGAGGCGATCATCCACCAACCGGAACAGCGTCCCCTTTGAGTAGGTCCCGTCCTTTCGTCTCTTGCCTGCCCTCATCCCGGTGAGGATTTCAACCCCCTCCTCAACGGTCCGGATGGGATAGATATGAAACTTGCCCTCTTTGACCGCCTCCACCACTTCCTTTTTGAGCATGAGGTCCCTGACGCTCTTTTTGGGCATGATAGCCCCTTGCTGGCCGGTCAGGCCTTTGTGGCTGCAAACGTCAAAGAACCCCTCGATCTTGCGAGTCACGCCACCCACGGGCTGGATTTCTCCTTTCTGACTCACCGAGCCGGTGACCGCCAGGCCCTGAAAGATCGGCACGCCCGAGATGGCAGAAAGCAGGGCGAACAGCTCTGTGCTGGAGGCACTGTCGCCATCCACCATGCCGTAGGTCTGCTCGAAACAAAGGCTGGCTGTCAGCGCCAGGGGTTTGTCCTGGGCAAAGTGCTCACGCAGGTAGCTGCTCAGAATAATGACGCCCTTGGTGTGGAACTTGCCGCTGAGTCGTGACTGTCGATCAATAGTGATGACCCCCTCCTTGCCCATGGACACATTGGCCGTAATGCGGCCAGGCTTTCCAAACATGTAGTCACCGGTCTGCAGGATGCTCAGGCCATTGATCTGGCCCGGCTTGTAGCCATCGGTTTCCACCCAGAAGATGTCCTTTTTCATCAATTCCTGGACCCGATCTTCCACAAGATTGGCACGGTACCTTTTCTTCTCAATGGCCTTTCCCACGTGGGAACCGTCAATGTACTTTGATTTGTCCTGTATGGCCCAATAATTCGCTTCCTTGACAATATCAGCGACGGCACCCAACTTAAGCGTCATCTTGTCTTTGTTGCCCGTGAGTTCCATGCTGTATTCAATGAGCCGGGCCATCCCCGTTCGATCCACATGCTTCAAGTCTTCCTCTTCACAAAACCTTGCCATGCAATGCATGCTCTGGCGCACACTGGTTTTATTCCGCTCCGTCTGATCATCCAGGTGGGCCTTGATCTTGAACATCTGCTTAAAGCGGTCATCATAGATGTAGAGTAGTTCATAAAGATACGGATGGCCTGTCACCACGAGCTTGACGTCAAGGGGGATGGGCTCAGGTTTGAGGGTCCTGGTGGTGACGAAACCATACATTTCGCTCATATCCTCAATTTTTACTTCCTGGTGCCTTACAGCCCGTTTAAGGGCCTCCCAGGAAAGGTACCACTTCAGGATGTCTGTGGCCTTCAGCACCAGGTATCCGCCATTGGCCTCGTGCAGCGCGCCCGACTTGATCATGGTAAAGTCCGTGACCAGGGTGCCGAAAACAGCTTCCTTTTCTATCCTTCCAAACAGGGCAGGGTACGTCGGGTTTGAGATGTAGACCACCGGGGCGCCCTTTGCCTCGGAATTGTCAATCAACACATTCACCCTGTACTGGTTCAGGGCGGGGGGCCAGGCCATCCCGGCAACAGGCATCTGGGGCGCTTTTTCCTCCGGCCGTTTTCGAAAATCATCGATATGCTCAAGAATATCCTTTTTCACCGCCTCAAGGAATTCCACCGCCTGTGGGTGATGCTTGAATCTCTCAAACGTGGGTTGCATCCTTTTCCCCACAACCGAGAGCGCCACCTTTTTGTCCAGCTTCTTAAGTCCTTGAGCGTAGCCGGCCTCCAGCCCGGCGATCTCGGTCATTGACTGATTCATCCCGACGGACAAACTGTCGCCCCGGTCCCGTAAGGCCTTCTTTTCCTCCGGAGAATACTTGGCCATCTCCTCTGGGGGAAGGATCTTGCCGTCCTTGCCCGGCATAATGGAGACCCCTTGAGGGTCGACCTGTAACAAAAAGCCCTGGGCCTCAACCTGTTCCCGCAGTGTATCAATGATCTTGCGGCGCTTGTTTTCGAACTCCTGCCGGAGAACCTGCGCCTTGTACCGATAGTCATCGGTGTTGAAGGCCGTCGGGACATCCTTGCCCAAGGCTTCAACCAGATCATCCATGGCCTTTTTCAGTTCTTTTCCTCGCCCTTTGGCCAGTCTCAACGCCATTGGCTTGTCTGGCTCTTTGAAATTGTATACATAGCACCAGTCCGGCGGGGGAGGCTCTTTGCTTGCCACTTCTTCCAGGAAGGCCCGCGCGATGTAAGTGGCACCCGTGTTGCTAGGTCCTGCCATGTAGATATTGTACTCGGGATCGCGCATCCCGATGCCAAACTTCAATGCTTCAATGGCCCGATCCTGTCCGACGACCCCCTGCGTGGCCGGGCACAGTTGGCCTGTTGAACGCACCTTAAGGCTGTCGGGATCAATGTGAAGACGGAGGTCTTTTACAGACACCTCTTTGTATTTCTTTCTCATCTTTCCCCCTTTTCATGTCTGGATGACGCCCTGTCTTGTTCAAAGCCTGTACCTGGGTCTTGTCGCCTTTGTCGCACTTCTTTATACAGCGCAACATACTTTCGGGCTGACTTATCCCAAGAAAAGTCAGCCCTCATGCCGTTGTTCACCAGTTCTTCCCAGACGGCCCTGTTATGATACGTTTGGATCGCTTCCTTGATGCGGTCCAAAACAGCTTCCGGCTCATGCTCGACGAACTTGAATCCCGTCCCCTGACCTGAACTCGGATCAAATTGCTGGATCGTGTCATCAAAGCCACCCACGGCCCGCACAATTGGAACCGTTCCGTACTTCAGGGCATAGATCTGGGTCAGTCCGCACGGCTCATAGCGCGAAGGGGCCAGCAGCATGTCTGCACCCGCCATGATCCGGTGGGCAAGGGGCTCATCAAACCCAATCCTGACAGCCAGCCTTTCGGCATGCTGTTGTCCCAAGAAACCCAAGGCTTGCTGATACTTCTTTTCTCCTGCGCCCAGAATGACCAGCCCGACATCCAGTCTGACCACATCCGGTACGATCTCCAGCAACAAATCATGGCCTTTCTGCACGGTGAGCCGTGAGATCACAGCCAACAATGGCTGGGCCAAGAACCGGTGATCCACTCCCAACTCATGAGCGAGAGCGGCCTTGCACGCTTCCTTGCCGTCCATGTGACGAACGCTGTAGTGGGCGGCAAGGTGAGGGTCCGTGGCAGGATTCCAGGTATGGTAATCTACCCCGTTGATGATGCCGTGAAGGTCAACCGACCTGTTTCTCAGGATGGCGTCCATGCCCATCCCGAATTCAGGCGTCTGAATTTCCTGGCTGTATCGAGGACTCACCGTGGTGATGGCATCCGCATACACAAGGCCTGCCTTCAACAGACTGAACTTTCCCCAATATTCGAAGCCATCCGGGTGGAACTCACTGGCCGGCAGCCCGCATGTGGACAGTTTGTCAGCAGGAAAAAGCCCCTGGTAGCCCATGTTATGGATGGTAAAAACCGAAGCGGCTTGAGAAAAAAAGGGATCGTCTCGGTAAAGGGTCTTGAGATAGGCTGGCACCAAACCGGTCTGCCAGTCGTGGCAATGGACCACGTCAAAATGAAAACCGACCCTTTTCGCAAGAAGGAGGGCGGCTCGCGTGAAAAAGGTGAACCGCTCCAGGTTATCATCATAATCCCCTTCCGGCGTACCGTATAGATCCGGACGGTCAAAGAGGTCTGGCCTGTCAAAAAGGTATACAGGGACCCCCTCGTCGGTTGTCGTTTCCAGGACATCGCACTGAAGGGTCTCATCGCCTACAGGCACATCGAGTCCGGAAAAGACCTCATGCATGGCAAAGTTTCCTGCCCTCACCATGCGATACAACGGGAGGCCCACCCTCACATCCGCACCCAGCTTCTTGAGGGCGCCGGGCAGGGAGCCCGCCACGTCGGCCAGTCCACCGGTCTTGGAAAAAGGGGCGACCTCGGGCGCCAGGAACCAGACTTTGAGAGATTTGCTCATGAAATCATCCGGGCTTTACGCGTTGTCTTTGTCCACGGCCTCCAGCAAATCTTCATAGATATCCGGCACAGAGTAAATGACGCGGTTCCACGACGGAATCTGGGTGCCTTCCTTTTCCTGGCCCGCCTGGTCCCAGGCGGTGGCGATAAAATCCCTGAAGTAGCGGACGCTGAGTTCTTCCTGGTGGCGGTCATAGACCAGGTCGTTCGACTCGGCATCATCGCTGTAACTCTTCACAAAGCTTAAGGCCGTACTGTAATAGGTGTGCTGGAGCATATCGATAAATGCGTTATCAATGGGCATGCCATGTGAGCGTATGTAGTTCAGATAGAACTTTGCAATATCCACCACCATGCGATGAAGGCCGCCGCTGGCATCTGTTTCAGAAAGTGCCTGGTGTTTATGCTCATAGTTCTTGCAAAGGTCGATCTGGGCGATCTTCTTTGGGGTGAGTCGCGTGTACACTTCGGACAGGGTGCTCACCTCCATACCCCAATCATAGGCCATGTTGATGGCCCGAGCAAGGCGGGTCAAACAGCTGAACTCCCCGGCCAGGGGATAACGAAAGGTGCGATGATAACGGAAGAACTCCTCCAGCATGACCTGACCGCGGTCGTGCATGATGTTGACCAGGGCTTGCAGAAAGGGATCCACAAAAAGCCTCTTGGTTCTTCCCTTCATCTCCCTGTCGGCAGGTGAAATCCGCGCGTAATAGCCCTTGCAAAACTCAAAGTCGTTATTGGGGTTGGCCGTGGGCTCTATGAGGCGGCCGAGGAGCAACCGGTCATAGGTGACAATGTCGCAGTCGTGCAAGGCGATCACATCACCCAATTCGCCGGCAAAGAGATATCCCATGGTAATCCACACAGACTGGCCCTTTCCCGGCACACCAATGGGAATTTTTTGGTCCTGAAGTTGCTTGAAAATTTTGCCAATCCTGGGCCCGTCTACCCACACCACCTTGACATCTCGACTCGCCTTTTTCAGCCGGCTGAAATACGCCTTTGCTTCCAGGAAGTCGCTTTCCTCCCTGGCCCCTCCAAGGGCCACCACCACGCTACATAGATAATTCACCTGGTTGATCTGGCGGATGATGTTGTCCAGGACTTCAGGCACATGAATCTCCTCGTAAAGAGAGGGGAGAAGGAGGCTGATACACATATGTCTGGAGAATTTCTCCAGTTTTCTTTCCAGCCGCACCAGATAATCTTCGGGGTCAAAAAGGTCGTAAAATCCGTGAATGGTCGTAATGGAGCCTTCCTGATGAAATTCGCTCATAACGCAATCCCTTTGACCATTGGTCAGAGTTGACAGGTCTAGGCCACCAACATGATCCGCAGGTCCATCACATTGGTGTTGGTCGGTCCGGTTTTGACAAGATCCCCGAGTTTTTCAAAGAAGTGATAGGAATCGTTATTGGACAGGAAGCCGGCAGGGTCCAGCCCCAATGTTTCGGCCCTCTGGGCCGTCATCCCGTCGGCCACGGCCCCTGCAGCATCGGTCGGTCCGTCTGTTCCGTCGGTCCCCCCGCTGAGGACGACCACCTGTTTCCAGCCACTCAGGCTGATGGCCGCAGCCAGCACGAATTCTTGGTTGCGGCCCCCCAAACCCTGGCCCACGATCGTGACGGTGGTCTCACCACCTGAAAGCAGGCAGGCGGGCGGTGAGACGGGGTGGCCGCTCTTCAAGATTTCTTTAGCGATACCGGCATGCACCCGAGCCGCTTCTCTGGTCTCCCCTTCCACCATGGTGGAAAGGACTAGTGTGTTATACCCCAGGTCGCGCGCCTTCTTTTGAGCGGCCAGAATGCACTCTATATTGCTTCCCACAATGGCGCTTTGCGTGGCCGCAAACACGGGATCTCCCGGTTTCGGGTTCTCGGCGACTTTCCCCTCCAGGCCCTTTTGAATATGACTTAAAACCCTTTCAGGAACCTTGTCTCGGATGCTGTACTTATCAAAAATCTTCATGCAGTCCTCAAATCGACTGGAGTCCGGTTCTGTAGGGCCTGAGGCAATCACATCCAGATCGTCTCCAATCACATCAGAAAGCATCAAGGAGATCAGGGTCGCGGGATAACTTGCCCGCGCCAAGCCGCCTCCTTTCACCATGGACACATGCTTACGCACCGCATTGATTTCATGAATGGTGGCCCCGCAAGCCAGGAGAACCTTCGTGGTGTCCTGCTTATCTGAAAGGCTCACACCTTCAACCGGCAGGGGAAGCAGGGCCGAGCCCCCGCCCGAAATCAAACAGATGACCAGGTCCTGCCTCTGCGCCCCGGAAGCCATGTCAAAGATAGCCCGTGCCCCGGCCTCTCCCGGCTCATCCGGCACGGGATGGCCCGCCTCGATCAGTTTGACCCGTCTCAAGTCGGCGAGGTGACCGTATTTGACATTGATCAGCCCGGCCGTGATCTTTTCGCCTAACATATCCTCCATGGCCTTGGCCATGGACGCCCCGGCCTTTCCCGCACCGACCACATAGATGTTTTGAAATGCCGTTAAATCATAGACGCTCTTTGCCACCGTGAGACGGTTGCCCTGCACCCTGCAATGCCGCCGAACAGCCGCCTCAGCCTCCACCTCCTGAACGCCCGCCCAGAAGATGTGCCTTGCGTCTTCCCTCATTTGGACAATATCCGCAGCCGGCATAGGCTCACCTTCAAAGGATGCAAGGTTGATGGTCTCGAAAAAAGTCGATTTTACTCACTCCGTGAACATTTTGGGCGCCCTTAAGATGTTCAGCTAAAATGCTAAGACTCGGGCTAACGCCCTCAAACAGGTAGCATTTCTTAACGCTAAACATCTCAAGTGCCTTTCTCCCAAAATGCTCAATGTCGTTCGCAAAACACTTTCTACGAGTCCATTAAGTTTAATGGCCTCCTGACGAGTTTTGGTCATTCAGCATGGTTCACAAAGGACATCTTGCGATTTCGTCAAGACCAGCGGCCTGCTTCCCACAAGCCCCGGCAGTTGGTCGGGGAGTTTCACTCGGGCACGATAAAAAAGAAGTTATTCCCGTACTGGGTCGGTTCGTAGCCGGCTACCCCGCCGTGTATCTCCACCGCGTTTTTTATGAACGTTAGGCCATGTCCGGTTCCGGGTGTCTTTGAGGCACTGGAACCTCGATACCCTTCTTTGAAGATGTGCGCTCGGTCCTCGGAAGACAGGTGCGGCCCCGTGGTAAATACATTGTACTTGATCCCGTCCTTGCCCGGTCCGAAGTAGTCTTTGAGCCTCTGTCTTCCGTAAGCCACGTATTTTTTCGGCTGGCCGTTCGTGGTCGGCACCTCTTCAGCGTACTTAAGGGCGTTTGAGAAAAGGTTCGCGTAGACCTGGGCCATCAGCCCGACATCTACCACTGATATCGTCTCCTCATCAGGTATCCCGCTGTATTTGTCGTCTATCGCAATCCCTTTTTCGGCAAATCGGCCGGCAAACCTTTCCAGCTGGGGCAGGAGGACTGCTTTCTTCATATTGCAGGGCTTGGTCCGGAGCGTGAGGCGGCCCTGGTCAAAGTGACTCCTGCGAAGGAGCGTCTCGAGAAACAAGCTGGTGTGTTGGTAATGCTTTTTAATATTTGTGAACTCTTCCCCGAGCCCGCGGTTTACCTCTGTGAGCTCATCCAACAGCGGTTCTACCTCTGCCTTGAGTTTGGGGTCAGACGAAGAGATGAGCTGTCTGAGGAGCGTTTCGATCTCCTTGTTTTTCGAAATCTTGCCCCCCAATCGTCTCAGAAACAGCTTGTAGATCATGTTGGGGACAATCACGTTGTGTTCCACGTCCCTGACGAGGTTTTGGATGAACTTGACGTGTTCGATGTTTTTCTGGAGGACAAACCGAATGTGCAGACTGAAGCCGATACGATTGGCATATTTCTGAAAAAACAGCGCCTGATGCCTGTCGAGATCTCGACAAGGAGACACCTCCAGAATTCCCAGGACGTCATCTTCAGCCGCGAGGGGGCGTTGCGGCAGCAAGACTTGGTTCCCCCTTATGGTGAGCACCATGGAGGATTTCACGAGGTAAGGCTGCTCAGAGGGTCTCATCTCGCAGGGGGGAGGGCCCCCCAAGCCTTCCTGCGCATCCTGGGTGCTTGAAACGAGGGCCAGGCGGTTTTGCGTGGGATCCATGACATAGAGCCGCGCATCCAGGTTAAAGAAGGCCTTGGGTATGGCTGCCGATACCTGGTACACATCCTCTGTGCGCTCAAACTCTTGGGCCAGGTCAAAGAAGGTCTTCAAGGCATTGCTTTCGACTCGAGTAAAGCCGTACTTCGTATAATCCGTCTTCTTGTCCTGGATCCTTTTTACAATGTGCCCTGAAATGGCCATGGGTGTCAGTGGTCCCTCACCGGGTTATGGGAATAACTCGGCCATCTATAGCTCATGGGACCTGGATGTGTCAAATGAAACGGAGCATTTCTGAGTAGTTAGAAACTCCTGAATGGGTTCTTGCGGGTAATCACTCCCTCTGGGTGTTTGTCAAAAAAAGTTTCATCCAAGGCTTTAAAAGAGCGAGAGATTGTGCCATATGTAGACGCTAAATGGCTGCTCCCTGGGCAGTCAGGGGCAACGATGCCATGACATTTTGAAGCCTCCCCGCGGCAAGCCACGGGGAATCTTCACCGTAAGGAAGTTTTTCATTTTCAGATTCGCTCGCAAACCCCGCCGCAAGCAGCTGGGAATGCGCTCGCTTTCGCGGTTCAAAGGGCTAAGATGTGATCCAACAAGGTGTAACCCACATGGAGGAGGCAAGTGAAATCTGCTCGAGAGATGACCCCTGATGATGAACGAATGAAGGAAGGCGACAGGCTCGATCAACTTTGCATCAATACCATACGGATGCTCGCCGTGGATGCTGTGGAAAAAGCCCGTTCGGGCCATCCCGGGATGCCCATGGAGGCCGCAGACATGGGCTACGTGCTTTGGACCCGGTTTCTGAAACACCATCCAGGCAACCCCCGGTGGCCCAACAGGGACCGCTTCGTTCTGTCTGCAGGCCATGGCTCCATGCTGCTCTATGCCCTTCTTCATCTCACGGGCTATGAGGTTTCTCTTGAGGATATTCGACAGTTTCGCCAATGGCATAGCAAGACCCCGGGGCATCCCGAATACGGCCTGACGCCGGGTGTAGAAACCACGACGGGGCCTTTGGGCCAGGGATTTTCGAACGCCGTGGGTATGGCCATGGCCCAAGAATATCTCGCTCAGTATTTCAACCGCCCGGGATACCCCATCGTCGATTATTTCATCTATGCCATGGTGAGCGATGGAGACATGATGGAGGGCATTTCATCGGAGGCGGCCTCCGTGGCCGGCCATCTCGGCCTGGGTCGTCTGGTCTTCATATATCTGGACAACCACGTGACCATTGAGGGCAGTACCAGCCTTGCTTTTACGGAGGACGTTGGCAAGCGGTTCGACGCCTACGGTTGGCATGTGCAAAAGGTGGACGGCTATGATCTTCCAAAGATCGCGTCGGCCCTGGCTGCGGCAAAAAAAGAATCAAAGAGGCCCTCGTTGATCATTGCCCGGACCCACTTGGGCTATGGAAGCCCCAACAAACAGGACAGGTCATCGGCTCACGGCGAACCCCTGGGAGCAGAAGAAGTGCCATTGGTCCGAAAGCGATTCGACTGGCCTCAAGCCCAGTTCCATGTCCCTGAGCAAGCCCTGGCACACCTTCGAAAGGTCGTGGAGGCAGGCCGGGAAAAAGAGGCAGAGTGGTCGTCGCTCTTCGAGTCTTACGCTCAGGAGCACCCGGATTTGGCCAGCCAGTGGAAGGCTTTCCATGACAAAGATTGGCCTGAGGGCTGGCAAGAAGCGCTGCCGAAATTTGAGCCCGACCACGGTCCCATAGCCACGCGGGGTGCTTCGGGCAAGGTCCTTGAGGGAGTGGCCCCAAGGCTGCCCGCCCTGTTGGGCGGCTCGGCAGACCTTGCCCCCTCTACAAAGACCTTTGTCCCCGCCCTTGGCGTCCTCAAGGTCGATCCTTGTGGGAGAAACATCCACTTTGGCATCAGGGAACACGCAATGGGCGGGATCCTGAATGGCATGGCGTTAAGTCAGGCCCTGGTGCCTTTCGGGGCTACGTTTTTGGTGTTTTCCGATTACATGCGGCCATCCATACGCCTGGCCGCCCTCATGAGGCTGCAGGTGATCTACGTATTCACCCACGACTCAGTGGCCGTGGGAGAGGACGGGCCGACCCACCAGCCCGTGGAGCACATGGCAGCCCTGCGAGCTATTCCGAACCTGGTGGTGCTGCGGCCCGCCGATGCCAACGAGACGGTCTTTGCGTGGCGGTTTGCCCTGAGCCGCAGGGACGGCCCCACGGCGCTAATCTTGAGTCGTCAAAAGCTCCCGGTGATCGATCAGGGTCGGTTTGCCTCACCTGAAGGCCTCCTGCATGGCGGCTATGTCCTGGCCGAGGCCCCACAAGGCACACCGGAAGTCCTGATTCTGGCCACCGGATCAGAGGTCCACATAGCCCTGGCTGCTTATGAGGCACTCGTCCAGCAAGGGGTTGCCGTGCGCGTCGTCAGCATGCCCAGCTGGGAGATCTTCGAGGCGCAGGAGGCCAGCTATCGCGAGGAAGTCCTGCCGACCAAGGTGAGGGCCCGGCTGGCCGTCGAGGCGGGCGTGTCCCTGGGATGGGACCGGTATGCAGGACCAGGGGGCAAGACCCTGGGCATCGAGCGCTTCGGGGCGTCTGCACCAGGAGGCGTCGTCTTAGAAAAATTCGGATTTACGGCCGAGGCTGTCATGGCTGCTGTCAGACAGATGCTCGGAAAGTCTTAAAGGAGGAAAAGGATAAAGGCCTATGTCACGTCACAAGAAGATTGAAAGGCGAAAGGAGATCGACCGCCGACGGAGGCGTCGGCAAAAGAGAAGAAAGCTGCGGGCCAAGGGCTTGTTGACCGAAGCAGGTAAAAGGGGCGATAAGTCTTGATGGTTTCGTAAAAAGTCGATTTTGCTCGCTCCGTGAACATTTTGGGCGCCCTTGGGGTGCTCAGCTAAAATGCTAACACGCAGTGAAGCTCTGCGCTCAACGCGGGCTAACACCCTCAAACAGTTAGCATTTCTTAACGCTGAACACCTCAAGTGCTTTCTCCCCAAAATGCTCAATTTAGCTCACAAAAGACTTTTTACGAGACCATCAGTCTTGGGGTCGCTCAAAAACAGGTTCGCAGAATTGGCGCTCAGATTTGGTTCAGATTTGGCCGGTCCGATTGAGCAAAACCGGAGCAATAGCGAGCTGTTTCGAGGAGTTTGAGAATGATGCATCGGTCAAAGACGGGCTGAAGCTGAGATGCCAAAATGTGAAGTTGTTTTTGCGCGAGCCCTTAGCTCACTTCTCCTCATGTATGGCTGACTCGCAAGCAACAGGCTTGTCCCCCGTTCTGCAGGCGCCGGCAGTGGTGGACATTTCACGGTTTGTCCTGGCACGGGGCCTGGCCATGAACTGCAAATCTCTCCAAAATCAGTCTTAATCCGGCGTCAAATTTGTCACGGGCTGGCACAGGTTTCACTCGGGGACATTACTCCGTGTTAATCAACAGGGTTTTTCGAGGATGACTAATAATAAAGAGAGCCGGAACAGCCTTAGCAGGAAGCTCTTGTTTTTTGGATACATCCTGTTGTGTGTCGTCGGAAGCATATGCGTTTTGCGCATCCTTTTTCCAGAGCGGTGGGAACAGCTATTTCACGGCCAAGCGGTCAGTCGCCTAGAAGACACGGAGATTCGTGCTGACGAACAGCTCCTGGCTGCAAAGTTGCACAAGGTTTTGGCAAACAGCCGTTGGCCTGTCGGGGCTTACAGGTATCACAAAGCCATTGGCTTCGACATGACACCAGGGTTCTGCGCCAAAATGCGCAACAATCTTTTTAGCATCTGTTCGCACCAATTGGGATACAGGATTCCTGCTTTTGAAAGCCGATCGTCTTTTGAGAAAGGAGGGGTATTGTCCATCGGGTGCTCCTTTACTTATGGTGATCTAGTGGAAGCAGAAGAAACCTTCACTTACCACGCGGGACGCCTCCTGGGACTGGCCAGTTACAATTACGGGGTTTGTAGCTATTCCTACGTAAGCAGTTTGTTGAAGCTGGTTGATCTCGAGGACAATGGGGTGTTGGACAAGTTGGCTCCTTCCATTCTAATCCTGGGTGCTGGCGGCTGGCTGGAGGAGCGCTCTTTAACCCCTTTCTATCCAACCGGTGGGCTTCCATTCGGCTACGCGTTTCTTGATAAGAAAGGCAATAGCCTGTTTATACGACAGCCGGATGACATTTATTCTGTCAGGCATTTATTCGAATTTCGCAAAAAGTATTTTCCATCTGGAATCCGAGAAGCCGAGTTGACGCCGGAACGGAAACGGTTAATCAAAGAGATCATCCCGCGTGTTCTGGCGGCCATACGTGACAAAGAGAACCGTCCCAAATCACCTGTCACGTCTGAGGAACTATACAACTTCATCATAGCTCGGATACACCAAATAGCTTTGGCACACAGGATGCAATTTGTGGTTTTTTGGTTACCGAGCAGGAGATTCCCGAGACTTTCCTCAGCACTGACGCACGTGCTAGGTGCTTATGATGACATCACCTTGGTTGATGGAACGGAGGCCACCAAGAACAAACCATCTGATCAGGTCTTCTCCCCTGATGGTCACCCCACAGCACTAGCTCACAGAGAGCTGGCGCGGCTGGTAGTCGCCGAACTGAAAGGTGAAAAGCAAATGCAACAGAATCATGACTGAAGCTGGGTCTTCAAGGTGGCCGGATAGTCTTCCTTGCACAAGTCGGGCCCTTGCCATGTCTGGTTGAGACAGCTTGCCAAAACGATATTCCTTAACCAAGTGGTTTTGACATATATTCTGTTTGCCGATTTCATGTTGGTGATGGAAAATCATGTCGCGCCTAATCCAACCGAACCACCATCAGGCGTGGATGACGACTAGCCAACCTTTTGGTCCACCTCGTCCCTCATCGGTTGGAATACCATGCTGAGATACTTGGCAAACGCAATTTTATAGAACTCTGTTGCTCGTCTCCTGAGCTTCTGAAAATCATCGGCTTCTATTGCATAGTTTCGCCTGATGTCTTCAAGTTCTTTTTCGTGGTCAATGGTGTCCGACGCCTCGTCGAGAGCAGCTCTGGAAATGGCCAGGACGAGGGTGAAGAGTTTTTTGACTGCTTGAAAGTAGGCCTCTTTCTGGCCATCATAGTGGGTGAGGCTGTCACCCCATAATTCGGAATCTTCGATGTGGGCCTCTGTAGGCTGGCGGAAACTGTCAGACGGGATCAGGGCATCGACCATCTCGTATACTTTTCTTAGAATCGGTTCCATCAGGGCCTTATTTCCGGCCATAGGAAGGACCAACTCGTTCATAAGCTCCTGGGGTTCGATGTTGAGATGACGACATTCGTGCTCAAGAACCGTGCTGAGCCTCTCGAGACGATTCTCATCAGCTTTTTCTTCATCAGGACTGATCACCGGAAGCTGGGCGTGCTTTCTTATTGAACGATGAATCAAAAAGCTCGCCATCAGGGACATGACATACAAGAGCCCCGAGGCTTTATCCATTGCCACACGCCGTTTTTTCAGAAAGGCTCTGATCTCATCACTCATCGGGTGTCCTCTCACGGCCTCTCCAAATTCCTGCTTTTTTCTTTCTTTTTTCAGTCGGCTTTTTCTTCCCATGATGTCACCTCCCAGCCAAAGGCATTCGTCCTTACAGCTAATTGAAATCGCAAAGGCTGTCAAACAGCCGGGGCAAATCGTGTCCCATACACAGCCTCGAACTCTACCCCAATATTGCATAAACGACATGGCTAAAAGTCCTCAAAAGCAATAGTAGCCCATTTTTGCGGTCGTTTTGGGCAACATTGTCGAGTTCACTGCGAGAGATATCCAGAAAGGTTGGAAAGACAGCCATGTTATTTATCCTGCGGGAAAGCCGATGATACCGCATCTCCTGTGTTGTAACGGGTTCGCGGCAAATGACTGACTACAGCCTCACCCTTTGACGCCTTGGACCTGCGGCATCCTCGACTCTTGCAACGTTAGGGTCTATTGTCTGGAAGATTGGCCGCTTCGTTTCCCGCAAGTCCTGTCCTTTAGGGAGGAGAGCTTCACTTTTGCGGCAGGCTGACTGTACGCCACTTATGGTATGGGACGATCCATCTTCGAAGACGGCGTGCTCATGATTTGGGGCCACGGTTGATGAAACACTATGATGCCTTTTTGCCGAAAACCCACTTTTCGATGATGGCCCCTCCCTGATTGAGTTTTGACTCGATCAGGTTACCATGACTGGAACGTGGGAACACGCCCCGGTCTTTGGCTGAACGCAGGAATCGTGTCTGCGTATGACGCAAATGATATTTGCTGGGAATCTAGCTAGTTATGATTTTCTGATGGTGAGATTTGGATGTAGCAACGTGGGCGCATCGGACCGAAGGGTTTCCAATCCGTCAAGCTTTTGACGCTCTAATGTCTTCGAGACCCCGACTTTCGTCTTGAGGGGCGCACTTCATTGACTCTGAGGAGGCATCCGTTGAACGGGCAGTCATTCAATTCTTTTTTGGCCTTTTCGGCCTCGGACCGGCTCGACATCTGCACAAATCCATAACGTTTGCCGTTTAAGATATTGACCT
>Ga0307444_1000392_pt1 | contig 21256 bp, 33 predicted proteins | sample SalMarSW160340MG_FD_202145 | JGI IMG/M metagenome (GOLD analysis project Ga0307444, IMG submission 202145) | Salt marsh sediment microbial communities from the Plum Island Ecosystem LTER, Massachusetts, United States - SW1603-40 | ecosystem: Environmental > Aquatic > Marine > Intertidal zone >...
TTCCGGAACGAGTAATTTCGCGGCATACCCGACACCGATCGATTGAGACGCTTAGGGGGTACATCGAAGACGGAACAATTTGGGCAGAAAACCCTCTACCCGCAATCTACGCGGGACCGAGCGCGATCTCTAGCAGCAATTAAAACCTCCAAATCCTCGCGCGCCATATCTACCGCAACGGGAGCCGTCGCCGGTGAGAGACCCTTCGTGGGATCCGCAATTTCAACGGGCGACTGTTTCCCGGGAAGACTGAAACGCTCCTCGAGGGCCTTTCTGGCCCTTCTGATGTCCTCGGCGATAACTGGTGCACTATCCGCCGTCTCCGGAGACGAAAGAGAGGCAGAAGGCGCCGGCGCTTTCGATTTTCTACCGATCAGCAACGGAATGATTTCACGCGCGGCAGTGAGCTCTCGGACGGCGATCGGCATTTCCGCGAAACGCTTTTCCCAATATGCCCAATCGACTCCGGAGGGATTCACGAGCTCGACGCCGGCGCCGATCGCCTCAAGCTCACATTTCGCCCGGGATCGGGCAGATCGCCGATCCTGTCGATGCAACTGGGCCATGGCGCCGAGCACGATATTGACCGACGTCCAAACCGCGGATCGTTTCTGTCGTTTCGATCTATTGATCGACCGCGCGCCCGCGCGGGGCTCTTTGTTCGTACTTGGTATAATATTGGGAGTTACTTGAGATTCTGTCCTTGTCCGATCGGGGGGGTGACAGCTTGTCGCATGTGGTTCTTTGTCGCACATTGTTTCACGTGAAACTACATTGTGCGATGATGTAGGCAAGGGCTGGATGTTTTGCGTTTTGCGTCCAGTCCAATATGCAAACGCGTCCAGATTGAAGTGGATCAGGGCGCCTTTTGTACGACCTCGAGGTCGAAAATTCGCGCAACGAATAAATCCACGCCTCTCGAGTTCGGGATGAGCGCGTTGAAGTGTTCTTATCGATCCCGCTTCACCATGTGAGGACCGATACACCGCGTCAGCAATCGCGCCATTTGGCGCGGCCACACCGGAATAGCCCATTTTCACAAGCGCCACGTAAACGGCGAGCGTTCGACGCGCCCTAGGGGATAGTGATCCGGTCCCAGCTATTCCGGATCGTGCAAAATCGATATTTCGAATTTGGTCAACATTTGCAAGACGCATCTATACCTCGACGTGCGATCCCTATGTCGGGCGCACGAATCCTGTTCGATTTTACGTTTGAATTGTAAAAGACACACGAATCCCGGTCGATTCCCGGTCAATTTTTCAAACGAAAATCGATAAACCAATTTTATCGAAAAAACGGCAATTCAAAAAACTTGACACTCTAAGGGGATTACACTACCGTGGTGAGTGAAATCCTAAAGAGTGGTTGCCGTTTTTTCATCGTAGGCACCACTTTATACTTTTTGAGCCATTAACGCAAAAAGATATCGACTTAAAAATCACCGATAATCCCAAGATCGCCCCGTAACTTCCCAAGAAAATAATCAAAATCCACCGAACTTTTCCCGGGGTCGAGCCGGGATTGCGCCGAGGGAAAGCCGAGCGTCAAGACACTTTTATGGATCTTGCGTGCGGTTTTGAATCCTACTACAATACCGAATATGAACGACTATCAGCCAAAAAACGACGGCGATCTGGAAGAAATCGATCTCCCTGAGGCGCCTCTAACCGAATCTGAATTGAAGGACGAATACACGATCGACCGTCTCGATTCGTTTTTTGCTGGTCTGTCGCCGGGGGTTTCAATACTAATTCAACGACTTCGTCCGAGTTGGTGTTCTGGAGTTCTTGAAGAGTTCGTGGTCGATGAGCCGATCAGTTTGGACTATTTTATCGATACGTGGGGAGGGGAATTGTTGTTGGTGAAGGTCAGAAGCAAGGGTGGGAAACTGAGAGGATCCTACAAAATACCTTTGCATTCGTTTCCCCCATTAGTTTTTGGAAAGCAGATATCACAACCGAATCGGGGCGATCGATTTCGGGAAGATCCCCCCGCCGCCTCCCCGCCGCCGCCCTCCATCGTTCAGCAGACTGGTTTGCCCACGGAAAAATTAATCGCCGCGGCGTCGGGATTGGCGCCCGTTCTGATGCAATGGATGAAGGCCCAAGAGGATCGCCGGCGCGCCGAGGAAGATCGTAGGCGAGAAGACATGCAAATGATGATGAAGATGATGCAGTCCAATCAAACAAGCGGATTGCAGGACATCACAAAAGTAGGCGCGGTCATGTCTCAATTGAACGAGTTGTTCAAACAGAATGCACCTACAGGGGGCGGTTCAGAAATGGATTTTCTTCCTCATGCTCTCGATGTCCTCAAGACGGTTATGGGATCGCAGCAAACGAAAGAACAACCAAAAGCGCGAATCACCGGTCCCGCTGCTCCCCCCCTTCCTTCCAAACCGCCCTCGAGGCAGGGAAAAGTGACGCCTCTACCAGTAGTCCGCCCGAACGAGGGCGGCGATGTATCCGCAATGATCGCTCAAATGGAGCCGGCAAGGGCCGTTGAAAGCGTGATGGAAGCACTTGGCAAAATGGATCCTGACAAACGTGACGCGACTATCGGGACGTTTTTGATGAAATATCAAGAAGACATGTCCGACGATGATGACGTCATAGAGGACGAAGAAGACCATAGGGGTTATATGAAACGGTAGAGATTCGTGCGTACCCCATACGCAGCGATCGCTCAACGGGTGAGAATCCCGGGCGGAAATGAAAACCAGATGCGCGAGACGATCCGGCAGATCGGATCGGCAATACGTCGCGCGAGCGTTTATCCTCCCATCCGAAATTACGCGGCTTCAATCGCATCGACCGCCCCCCCCAAGGACTTCCTTGGACAGTTGCGAGCAGTCTACAACGACTTCACGCGCCGTTGGCGCTACGTAAAAGATCCTGTCAGTAAAGAGTTGCTTACAGCGTCCCCCGAGGCGATTTGGCGTCTGACAATGGCAGGCGACGGGGTAGGGGTCGGGCGGGGATACGGCGCGGGAGACTGTGACTGTGTCACTACTGCGTTGGGGGCGGTTCTTGAGGCAATTGGTTTTCGAACACGTATCGCCACAACAGCGCCCGCCCACTCGAGACCGGGAAGGTTGTTTGGTCATGTTTTTATCCAGGCGCAAGTTCCACGTTTCGGGTGGGTTACTGTCGATCCTGTCCTTCATCCACGCCGTAATTTCGGGGCCATAACGTCCCATTCCCGAATCGCATTTTGGAATTTAGACGGACAGATGATGGGATATCGGGGGAATTTTGTTGCTTGACTAAAAAAGGAGGAGCAAGCATGTATGGAAAAAATATCGAGCAATGGCAAGATTATGGTCTCGCTGGTGTGGCGGAGCCCGAACACACCGAACAAGGCCCGATCGAGTGGTCGACTTTGGGGCTTTCGAATTGGGGATGGATGGATAGCCCTAACGGAAAAATTTCCACAACCGGCATGTATGGCATCATCGACGGGGCGATGTTGGGTGGCCTTGCCGTCGAAGTGGACGAAAACGACGATTGGGGGGGCGGTGTAGTCCGCACTCCGATGATCGAACTGGCCCTAGATGATTATGATTATGTTTCCCAAAACGGGCAGCCATATGACGGCATGTTAGGGCTTGGAGATACCGGCGAGCTTTACGTTTACGACGGTTTGAGCGGTTGGTTTAAAAAGCTTCGGCGAAGAATCAAAAAGCGGGTTCGCAAGGTAGCGCGCCGCATTAAGCGCGGAATCAAGAAGGTTCTCAAAAAGAGCCGGTTCGGCCGTTTTCTCCTCAAAGTGGGGGGGAAAATACATCGTATTGCGATGAAAATTGTCAAACCTCTCATAAAATTTGTGGGGAAATATGCGGCCAAGCTCGCTCCGATCGCGGCGTTAATTCCCGGGTTCGGTCCCGCAATCGCAGGTGGTTTGATGGTCGCCGGCAAGGTCGCCAAGCTCATGCAGAAATATGGCGTTCGAACCAAAGGGGCGCCCGGAAAAGTTCGCGGACTCAAGCTCAAAAACCCCAGAAACCTTCGACGTTTTCGAAATGCGCTCAAAAAAGAAGCCACAAAAATGCAGCGTTTCAAAAAGCGCAACCCGAGAAAATTCCGTGAGCTCTCTACGCGCCTTGCGAAGGGGAGGAGGCGATAGATGCAACGCGTTCTAGAGTTGGGACCGTTGACCCATCGACCGCAACTTCGACGGCTACGAGTATTTCCAGGGTTCGATTATCGATGTCCGGTGAGAAATCGATTGATGGCCAAAATGCGCCAATACCACCCGGGCGCGTTTCCACCACGGTTTTTCATGGGGTTCGGGGCCGAGGGAGGGCGTTACATTCCGACGCCCGATCAAATCCTGGACGTTCCCACGCCGGGAGCCTGGTACCGAATCAAAAAAGGCGAAACCTGGTGGGGTGTCAGCAAACGCGCATATGGTCAGGCGAATGTCAAGAAGGGGCTCTTGACCATGAACCAATCCACATGGAACGACCACATCAACCGGAAAAAGAAGGGGTGGGAAGCATATAAAGTCAAAGGACTTCAGGCGACACCCGATTATTCCGCTACTGACCCGCACGCGCCAGTGGGGAGCGGCAATTCGTATCCCGTAGCATGGATACCGCCATTGAGCGGCGAAGAGCCCGAAGAGATGGGTTACACCCCTTCAGAACCCACTATCACCACGCCAACGCCCGTCACGGAACCGCCGTCAGGAAAAACCTACATTCCCGGACCAAAAGGAGATCCCGGACCGCCCGGTCCTCCCGGAGATCCTGGGCCGCCGCCCTCGAGCTCGGCGATTCAATCCGCGGTCAACCAGTATTTTCAAACCAATCCTCCCCCGGGAGGTGTTCCCGGTCCTCCCGGAGATCCTGGGCCGCCGCCCTCGAGCTCGGCGATTCAATCCGCGGTCAACCAGTATTTTCAAACCAATCCTCCCCCGGGAGGTGTTCCCGGACCGCCCGGACAACCCGGACCGCCCCCCTCGAGCGGTGAAATCAAATCGGCGGTTGATCAGTGGATGTCGTCAAACCCGCCGAAGGTGGTTAGCAGCGGGGGGGGAGACGACAAACAGCTTTGGACGTTGCCGCTTGCGGCGATGTTTGCGTGGTTGCGATGATCGGTCAAGAAACACCCCCGATCTCGACACCGATAAAGTACGTCGACGCAGAGAGACCGCCGACGGCAAAGGAGATCGAGCTTTGGAATAGGGCGCAGACTGTCGCGAAACGCGTAAATCTCTTGTCCTATGCAATGAAAGCGCAATTCAAAAATATACTTCAAATCCATTATTTTGCCAAAAACAACAAAATTACATTGGATGAACCTGGACTTCCTGACCTTGAAAAACGCATGCTGACCGCTCTTGCGGAAATCGAGTTTCTCAAAGACAAAATGTGCGAAGTCAATCAACTTGAGCTCGGCGTGCGCATGTCGAGCTCGGGCAATGATCTCGATATTATCGAGCCGAAAGAAACTGCCACGATGGGATGGGTTATACCGGCGATCCTAGGCGCGATCGTAGTAATCGGAATAATCGCGCGTTGGGCATATCTCGAAAAAGAGGTCGTTGAAGTAACTCGGGACTACAACGGTATTATGAAACGTGCAGATATGGCGCTTTGCTCGGATCCAAATTCGAGTATCTGTCAGGCGTGGGAGTCTGACAAACAAACAGGTGGATACTACAAACGCGAATCGATAGTTGATTCGGTGAAAAATGCCGTCTCGTCCATTGGAGGGGTGGCCAAGAAGGGGCTAGGAGTCGGTATTGCGATCGCGATACCTCTACTGATTTGGCTTTGGGCTCCCCGAAGAAAGGGTTAAAAAAATGGCGCTTTTTGATACGGTCGCGGGACGTGAGATTTTGCAAGGGCTAAGTTGCTGGCTTGCAAAACGGCGAATGTCTCGCCGATTCCATCGCAGTTTTTACCGGGCGTTTGACTCGTGGAAAACCACGGGCGCTTTTTCTCTCGAGACGCTCGAAAATAGCCTCAACTCTGTTGATGTTCAGGAAATCGAAAACTTGAATACACTGCTCGTTCAACTGGGATGTAGCGATATCGGTGTATTCAATGGTGGCGTGATTCACGTCAATCCGGTTACCGGCTCGGACGAAACAGGAGATGGATCAGATGCGCGACCGTTTGCTAGTCTTGGATTTCTGAGCTCGCCGTATTTTCCAAAATATATCGACCATGAGATCCGGATACTGATTGAAGGGAGCGTTACGGCAAATGAGCTTTGCCTCGATCAGACCATCGGACCAAACGGATCGTTTTCTTTTGTTGGCGTCGGAACTCCCGTTGTTGTGACCACCTCACAGGGCGCGGGTCCCTTCGCATTGACGGGCGCTATTCCGTACAACACCCCAATCGCCGCATGGGAGTTTAACGTTGCTGAGGTGTTCGGCGTGAACGAGCTCTACGGCAAATGGATACGCTTCACAACGGGAGATTGTGCCGGCCAATGCATGCCAATACATCAAAACAGCGCGTCGGGTATTTTTACGAGGGGAGGGTGGAACGGAACGCCCGCCGCCGCCGACGAATTTGTTGTTGTCGATATCGCGTCTACTATAGCGTGTCCTCGGTGGGATATACGGGTAAACGGACCCACGTACGGCAATGACACGACGCCTCTTTCCCGTTTCAATATGTTCAATCTCAATATCGATCTGAGAAGCGCCACCTATCAGTGGGAGAATTTCCGAATCAAAAATACCACCGAATCACAGATCAGTCTTTGTCGAATTATCACCGATAGCGGTCAGTTTTCAGCAATCCGATTAGAATCGAATCTGAACATTCGCCCAGCTGCGGACGTTGGAGCTGCTGTATTGGCTTCGTCGGGTGTGACAAACCTGAATAAGCCAACGACCGCAACAAACGCAGGTCTAATGGTCTACCGTGACGAATTTCCGCCATTCTCCAACGGATTTTCAGAAGTGCTTATTTACGGAACGCCAAGAATATCTTCTGTCGATGCGGGGGGGAGAATCGGTGTGTATGGACCGTTCCAGGAACTTACCTATGTTGCGACGGGACTGCTCAGAATTGACGATGCCGGTTCAGGAACGGTGTCGCTTTGTTTTTTAACGCCAACCGGTTCAGGATCTGACGCGATTGTGATTCGCAAAGCAGCGACTTTGCTAATCGAGGAAAACTATTTTGCCAGTCCTGGAAACGATATGTTCAATATCTTCAGTGGAGATATTCAGATCGGGGAAAACACCTATGCTGTCGGATATACCGGGCATGGATTGCGATTTGAGCAATTCAACGCCCGGGTGGCAACGCGTGTGTCTCCCGCGGCTTTGACGGGCGCAACCGGCGATATTTATTTCGCTGGTGGTGTCGGTACAACAGCGCACCCCGCGGCGGACGCTGTTGCGACAGACGGGTTGGGAAATACAGTATCCTATATTTCAACGCCCTAAGGAGTCGTGTCAATGTACGGTCAAACAGATTGGGAAAAAAAAGCAGCCGATGCTTTGAAAAAGGCAAAAAAGGCCGCTGAATCCATGAAAAAAAAAGAATCGAGTGGCTTGCTTCTTCCGATAATTATCGGAATCGCATGGATTCTGTGGGAAAAAAAATAGAGATCTGAAATGACAAGATTCTCAAAATCAACAGAGGTTCAGTCGTTTCTGTTCGATAAGCAGAAGTGGTCAGTTACCGCGGCCAAGAAATGGCTGTCAGAACACAACAAGAAAGTCCCCAAAGTGGACACGACTTCTGAATATCACCGGTTTCGACAGGCTCCACCGTTCCAATTTCAAAAAGGGACGTTCAGGACGATACCGATCGGCGCAAAATCGAAAGGGATCAAGGCCGTAATTGCTGTTCCACGTTTGAGAAAAAATCCTGAATCAAAAAAACGAAACCCGCCGAACAAAAAAAGTTCTAGACCGTGGTTGCCCGCGACGTTGGTAGATCTCGCCGATCCAATTTCCGTCGACCTCGAGGACGGGAGACAACTGAAGTTCCCCCGATCGGGTAAATGGGCCATGTGTTGTAATCGATCGGGAACGGAAATTTGGATCTTGTCTCGGCAGGACTCCACTCGGGTAAAGGCGACCGACGAGCAGGCGGAAAACCTGTTTGAAAAATTTACCGGTTTCGAACACGACCAGGAAAACAATGCGTTAATGGTTCAGGTTGCTCCAAAAAAAATGGAGCGCATATCAAGGGCGATGAACATTGTCTATCGCAGCGATAAATTTTCTCGCCCGGGAAAAACTTCGGATTACATCCACCCCTTTAAAATTTATCCCGTTGTATCGGTAGATAACGAAACGAAACCAACGATCGTTGCCCTCCGAGGTGGGCAGATCAAAATCAAAAAGGAGGGTGTTACGGGATGAAAGAAATTTTGTTGCTAAATCCAAGAAAACGTCGACGGTCTAAGAAAACGACCACGAAGAAAAAAACCGCGCGACGGAAACCGAGACGAAGAACTACTCGGAAACCCGCGAAGCGAGCGACAGTCAGAAGAGTCGCAACGAAAGGAGCCACGACCATGGCAAAACGACGACGACGACGCGCAGCACCAAAGCGTCGAATCCGCAGGAATCCCTCACGCACCAGGCGCGCAGCAAGAGCCGTTTCGAAACGATCCCGGAGTGCTTTCGGGGGACTGAATTTCAAAAGTTCCCTTCGAAACACGCCGCTCATGGTGGTGGGCATGTTCGCCTCGAAGTGGGCGGCCAAGCGCTTCGGAGATGCGGCGACCGAAACCGATCCCTCGACGTGGAACTATGCGAGCTACCTCAAAGGGGCGCTCGGCGCCGCCGGCGCTGGGTTCCTCGCAAACATGGTTAAACCGGGATCGGGACAGCGTGTGCTCGACGGCGGTCTCGCGCTCATGGCCTACAAACTCGTCCAGAACGAGTTGGTGCCCAAGAGCACGTGGGCAACCAACCAGTTCGGAGCGGTCAGGGAACCCGGGACGATCGAGGAAAACGACCAGGGTGAGCCGTTTATCCTCGGTGAAGACATGCAGTGGTATCCCATGGAGGGAGCCGATGATTATCGAATGCTCCCCGACGCGTACGGAGATGATCTCGTTGCACCAGGACCGTTGGGGTTTGGCGATACTATGACCGAACCCGGACCGCTCGGTGAAAGCAATCTCACCGACATCTATCGCCGATCATTTCTGAAACGGTAGAAAGGAACCAACACATGAAGTTCATGAATGTTAACGAATCGTGGTTTCTGTACGATACGGTGATGATTTCTCCTTTTGTAAGCTCCCTACCTCACGCTGTCCCGGGATGGTATGCGTCGTTCGCGGCGCTGGGCGCCGATGACGATATCACCTTTTTCAATTCGAGGAACAAATCGATCGGACTCGCATACAACAACCAGGACAGCAGAGATCAGATCCCGTTTGCCCTGGTTGCCGAATCGATTTCGGTATCGTTTATCGCGCCCGCATGCTCATCGCACTTAGGCGATCTGGGCCAGAATCCGATTCGCGGTCGTCTCGATACAATATCAGCGTTTTTCGCGCATGAGCTCCCGCAACACAGTTCGATGATCTTTCGCATCAACCAGGATGAAAGATTGAAGTGCAATTGCGGAATGCTACCCCCGGGGTACGGAGAGATCGGTTTCGCAATGGGACAGGGTGATATCGGATTGACAGGCGGTGGAGGAAATTCCGTAACCGCGGGAGGGTGGGGGAGATCACACCTCAAATATCGGTGGGAGTTCGCCACGGGGATCGGAATTCCGAGACGTGCAACAATGTCCGTTCACGTTCGATTTGTCGAGTGGGCGCGGACGGTGCTTCAAGCTATTTGGGGTCCGGGCAACATGGAAATGTGGAACTATGTGGACGGTGCGCCACCCTCGAATGAGCTGGCGTATCTCTACACCTCATTTCTGATTCAAGTTCTCGTACAGGGAAAACGGGAAGTGCAACAGCGGGGCGAATACCACGCGTAAACTGTCGGATTGAACTGACCGTGTGTAACCGGTCGAATCACGACAAAGGATAATAACATGCAGCAAAAACCATATATGAACGTCGCGGAACCATATCCGCTTTATGACACGGTGATCGTTTGCTCACAGCTGTACGGAAAAGAGCAATCGATCAACGGGTGGTTCACGAGTTTCCGCGATTTCGCGGCGGATACTCGACACACGTTTTTCAAAAGTCGAACGGCCGGGAACAGCCATTTGGCATATTGCAATCTCGATTCGTCCGATAGCATCGATTTTGTCTATCAGGCGTTTTCACTGGGGGTGAGATTCTTCGGGCCTGTTATGCCGGACGCCGACAATATCGTGGTAGAGAGCCCCAACGCGATACGAGAAAACGAACACGTGTTTTGGATGTTCGATCTGGCGAAGCACTGCGGGATCGATTTCCGCGTTCAACAAGACGTCATCGTCGAAAACACGTGCATCGCCTGTCCTCCCGGATACGGGCCACGGGGAGGGGGTGGCGCCCATCCGATACCGGACACAAACGCCCCTCACCCGAATCAGGACTCTTGGAAGGTGGTCACGGGATCAAACGGCGAGCCGGTCATCGATGCGCGGTTCCCCTTCCCGAATCCGATCAAAATACCGCGAAATGCGTCGATCGAAGCGAACATTTATCTGACTTCGTACGCGCGTTACGTGCTCGAAAATCTCGATTCTCCGGCGAACAACGTCTACCTGACCGAAAATCAGGCGTTGCAGCCAGCCGATGACGCGGACTATTTCGAAGTTCCGACTCGATACGGGATTCAGGTATCGCTTTTCGGATTTCGAGAAGTGCAACAGCGTGGCCAGTACCATGCGCCGGGGGCAGCAGAATGAACACACAGCAGAAAGTCGCACGAAATGCGCTGCTGTCGAGGTTCGACGCCGATCCGGGACCTTGGAGACCGATGTACTACCCGATCGTCATTCCCGTTCCCCTCGAGGCGAACGGGAGTGAAGAAGGGTCGGTTACGATAAACAATCAACCATTCATTTGGATGTTTATCGGTCATCAAATCCTGGGAAATACCGGCGATCCTGAAACGTCCGGGCTCTATCAGGACGGTCAATACCTGATAGAGTTCAAGGACGAGCAGAGTAACTATCAGTCAGCGCCAATGGCTGCGTCTGCCGTATTCGGCGGTCCAGCAGTCGGATACTTGATCGATTTCCCGCTCCCGATACCCTTTCCGGGATCGAAAACGATCACGTTCCGAATCACCAATACCTACACCCGAATTCTCACCCCCGATCCCGCAGAACCGGTTTTCAATCTGCAAATTGGATTAGGGGGTGTTGCCGATTGGGGTTCACTCCTCTAAGGACTCTCACCATGAGCTATTTTAGAGAAGCCTGTCAGTTGTTACGACGCGGCCGGGAGGAAAATGTCATCAGTACGGACTTGGCTCAAATCAGCAGGTGGAAATCCTGCAACGCCAATCTGTATCGCGATCTCATGGCGACGCTACACGCCCAACAGGCTGCGACCCTCGACAAATCGCCATGGCTCCAAAAACAACAGTCATGGCAGTTACCGCAAACGAGACGGTACAGACAGACGCGCGTGCCGTCTCCCCTTCCGATTACACAACCGGATAACACGCTTTCCTGGATGGTTGAGCTTGCGCGCTATCCGGTTCCGAATGGCTCGATTGGACTGATTAAAGGGTTCGAGCAGTACGCAGAGCAAGACGGTCAAATTTTGACGCTATCCGCTGCGTGGGGAGATCCGTTCCCAACACCAAACATCGTTTGGTACTTTCGGCTGTCCGACTATCGAACGTTGAGAAACCCATGGATCAACTTGAGCGGGCCGGCCGCCATCGTGGATTACCTCCCCGGTACCGCGTATAGCGATTTCGCTGCGACGCCTGGTCTATGGTTTCCTGCCGGATCATGCAGTGCATCAAACATCCATTTGCCGATACCGGGGGGCAATGTGCTTCGCGTGGTGGCGATCGTACAGCCATCCAGCGACGCAGTGAGTCTTGCTGCAAAACTGGTAGGCTCTAATCAGCTCGAAACCAACAGTGACGCTCAATTCGTGGTCCGAACGTCATGGTGATCCCGTCATCTGTATTGCGCTGGGAGCCGGCGATAATCGCCGAGCTCCAAGCGCGATCTATTCCCCTGCCAAAAGAGCTCGTGGAATCTATAATGACCGTCGAGTCACGGGGGAAACCCGGTCTAGTCAATCCCAAATCAGGCGCGTCGGGACTGATGCAAATCATGCCAAACACTCTAAAGGATTTCAACTTGCGCCATGGGACCGACTACACGCTATCAGACATGCGCGGGAACACCAACGAAGCGGCATTGAAACAGATCAAAGTGGGCATCGATATCATGGCGCACTACTGGAAACGGGCCTATCAATATCTGTCGAAGCGTCTTGGGGACGTTCCGATAGACGAGCTCGGCCGAATCGCCGATCTGTTCTATGTCGCCGGTCCGGGAGCGACCCGTAAGAAACTTGACAAACTCGAGGTTCCCACTTGGGAAAGGGTAAAGGCTGCCTATCCGAAATGGAACGCCCTCCCACACCCCACACGGGTATATTCAGACCCGAAACCCTGGAACGTTAATGCAATATCTCAGTGGCTCGACGGATCTCTGTCAGATCTGCCGATCGAAAAGGATCCAAAACAAGGTTTTGGGATCGGCATACTGATATTGATGGTAGCCTACTGGTATATGGCCAAAGGAAAAAAGACATGACAAAGAAAAAAAAAGAAGATAAAAAGGAAAATCCTCCCCCAAACAAGACTGACGGTCGGTCGAGCGGAACAAAACCGGGGGAGGATTTACCTGCGAGCTCGCCGCAGAATCCCCCCCCGAAGGAAATCTTGATCGATGAAGACTATGATCCGAAATTCGAGGTTCTGTCTCGCGCAATCGATGCATGGATCTATTCGCATTTCACGCAGTTTTTCTATTCGTTGACAAGGGCATGGGCACATTTTCAGGCAGGTACACCGTTAACCACTCGAAGAATATTCAGTTCACTCGAATGGTTTGCCCAAGGCGACGCTCAAAAGATGATGGATCGGTTGGACGAATTCAAGAAATTCATTTTGGAAGAGTACGAGCTCGATCCAAACGGAAGGGTTAGCACTCCGCCGTCTATTGCAGATACATCCAACAAAAAGTAAAATGATCCCGGTCCGATTTGTCCGGACTACCGACGGCGCGGAAACCATTTAACCCCGTTGATGCGCCGTCGGACCTTTTTAGAGCGCGGAAACAAGAAACCCCGCCGGAATGTTTCCGCGCTCTTTTCTTAAATTTCCATTGCCGATATCTGTCAAAAGAGTCACTATATGTACAGTACGGGGTTATCAATTTCAAAAATTCGAAGGGTTTTCCCCGTGGAAAGGTGACTTATATGTCCTTTGACGGAAACGAAGAAGTGGTCGACATACTCGAAGACGGTGATTTTGATGGGGTCATACTGATAACCGTTTCTCGCCGGAAAGTCCAATTATATACCCGTTGTCGAGTTCCACAGACTGCCTTGTTGTCAAACGTCCTACACACGATATCAAAGGCGCTTTTTGGGAATGTTGAAAACAAATATCCGATATAGGTGAAAAATGAACAACAAAGAAAAAGCGATCTATATGACGTTGCTCACATCCGTGAGAACAGGGCTAAATGCGAATGTCACCGCACAAGATGCGAGAACCATACTTGAAATGTTGAGAAAAAAAAACACCGATAGCCAAGGAAAGGAGCGACCAATCGATAGAATTGTAAAGAGCATGGCTAGTGTAATTACTAACAGTTTAGAGGATTTGGCAGACGATCTCCAAGAGATTGCCGAACTGCCCACAAAACAAAGGAAATAGTATGAATCTGATTATCGAAATTAGGTTTGAGTGCCCGCACTGCGGATATCATCACACGATCACGGATGGTATCGGAGATATTACCGGCGACCTGGTCGCGAAATGCTCGAACTGTCACGGAATGATAGCGATCATTTGGTCCCTTGCTGCCGAAGCGACAGTGTATTCGATATCGTCGGATAACAAGGGGCAGTCGGTTCTCAGCGCTCAGGTGCAAAACGACGATTATACCGACGAGGTTGAAGACGATTCCGACATGATTGAGGAGCTGCCGTCATGAGCGATCATATTCCCCATAGTGTTGCCCGGTCGTGGGTCCTTTCCAAAATTGCCGAAATGATGAAGGCCAACATGCGAAAACTATTTGGCGGAGACGGACCCGCGACAAAATTGTCCCCACACGACCGCGATATCTGTCTGGATATTTATCTATCTTCGATTGATCAATTCGAAAAAAACGATCTCTCCCTGGAAGAACGTCTCAAATACGGGATCGAGTAAAGGAGTTATTCACAGATGTCGATAAAACCAAAATGTGACGTGTGCGGTTTTGAGACTGAGGATCTCAAGCCGTGGGGAAAGGATCCAAATAGAAGAAATATATGCCCGGCGTGCGGAATCCATCCGGATCAAATCGACACGACCTTGAACCATTTATTGAAACAAACGACAGGCGAAGATCGAAAGCCGACGCCAATAGAATTGAACGTGTTCAAGAAAAATCTAGTTTTACGAATGATTCAAAAATTGTCGGAGGCAATAAAAAATTAGAAACCCCGTAGTGAAACAATTTTGGAGGTCACTACCAAAATACTCTCCACGGGGTTTCTTCTCTTTAACCAAAAAGGAGAAGTCATGTCAAAGCTTCAGGAAAGATGTAAACGAATTCGTGCCATGAGCGCATGGCACCACGACGATAACACACGCCCGCCTCACTGGATGCCCAGACAGGACGATCGTGTTTACTACCACTCGGTGATCGGTGGACCAATCACTTCTGGGCCGCATTGTGTTCGTTTGGTCGACACCCTGCCGGACGGAACATCGGTTGCGTGGTTGACCGGAAAAGCTGGCTGCGTCTCGTGTGACGCGGTCACGCCCGCTTCCGCCGTCGAGGTGGGCGAATGAAATCGCTTGATGAAACAAGATGGGATAGTTTTTTTGGGAGAGTGGATTCAGGCGAATTGATCTACACATGCAACCACATGATTGAATCTTCGATTTTTTGGGGCGCCTTAGTGGGCTGCGCACACTGCAAAAATGCTGTGAAAAATAGCCCGATCGATCTGCCTCAACCCGAGAAATTGATCAAACCTACACCGAACGGCAAAACCAACAGAAATCGAATTCTGTATCGACAGCTGTATCTGGACGATCCGCCCATGGACAGGAAGCAAGCAGCAAAATTCCATGGCCTGTCATACGAACGAATCAAGCAGCTAGACACGCGTTTTCAAAGACAGCTGCTGAAATATCTCCACAAACGCCATCTTGAGAAGATTCGAAAAGAACGATTTCGGGAAAAATTTGGTGAACAAGATGAATAAGACGACTTTTGCAAAACGGGTTTTTGAAATCGGTCAGATTGTGGATGTGTTTATCCGAATACCGGGGTCCCGAAAAGGGAAGGGATTCTATCAGCGTGGAGAGATAAAGACGACAGAAACAATCGGCAGGTACTTGGTGTTTTTTCCGGACGTCGAGATAGCTGGAAGAAAAGGAACTCACGGGTGGTACCAGTGGACGGATATTTTTTACAAAGGAGATAAGCCGAATGACGAAGAAGAGCCCGAATCCTAGGCCTTGGTGGCGTTGGCTATTGCTGCCCCTCTCGCCGATCGCGATACCGATCGGATTTGTGATCGGTATTGTCAAAGGTCTTTGTTCGATCCGAAACGATGGAAGAAGGTGATACAGTGGATGATCTTTACAAAAAAATAGAGCTGGTAAACGGTGCCGATGAGAAGGGACGATATTGGGAGATTAAAGCAAGACCTTTTACCGGGATTCTAAGAGAAGCTGATTTAGTGGAGCTCGCGGATTGGATCGCTCGAGAGATCGGTTGGATAAAGAGAGATCGCGACGTTGACGGCGCTCGTCGCGAGGAGCTCGACGAGCGCGCCGGCGCGAATATCAGCGTTGGACTAGGAGAGCTCGAGTGCGCTGGGAGAGTTGCGGGTGGTGATAGGGAGCTCGAGCGCGGGGGGGACCCGGGGGAGCTCGAGCGCGGCGCCGACGCCTCGGAAGGATCTCGGCGCAAGCGCCGACGCCGCCGAAGGAGATCAAGAGAGGTGTCGTCACCTCGGGAGGAGCTCAAGCGAGGTGTCTCACCAAAGACATTTATAACAGCGCTGAAACTGCTTCAGGCTGAAAAAGCATTGAATGAAATACTGTCGATAATATTAAAAAAGTATTGCCGATAATAAAATATTATCGGCAATAGCGGGACACGTTTTGTCCCAGAATCGGGATACGATGAAATTACCGACAAACAAAAAAGCCGAGATACTGGCCAGAGAAGCAGGAGCCCGAGGATGCATCATCACTCTCTATTTTGGAGATCATAACCATGTCGCTCTTTGGTTCGACAAACCAATCGGAAAGGTCAATCGATCCGACATGATCGACATGGTGGATGATGTTTTGTCCGGGACTGCGGAACTTGAAAAAAAGATTGATGCCGATAACCTGTGAACATTATCGGCAGTAGGAGGTTTTGAAAATGGATGAAGAAAGACAGATTTTCATCATCTGTCAGATCTTGAATGAGAGATCGGCTCAAGATGAAAAATGGGGCGAGCAAAATCATAATCCAGTTGAATGGATGTCGATTTTGATGGAAGAAGTGGGCGAAGCGTCAAAAGAAGCAATTGAGAACCATTTCAATCCGGACACGAAAATTTTAGACAAATATCGAAATGAAATGATTCAGGTAGCTGCGGTTGCCCTGGCAATGATCGAGTGCTTGGATCGTGACAATTGGCGATAACCTTTGAACATTATCGGCAATAAGGAGAACCATGCAAGTAACGATAAAAAGCACCGAAGAAATCGTCAAGATAGACGGAGTTCAGACTAGATTATGGAAGGGGATGACAGATACCGGAATCAAAGTTTACTGCTTTATTCATCGCATATCACCACAACAACACGATCAACTTGAAGAGTTTGAAAACGAGTTTATCGAGCAACAAAAACCGATAACCTGTGAACATATCGGTAGTAAGGAGATTTCAAAGATGAAAACCGAAATTTCAAAACCATGCCCATTTTGCGGCGAAATTTCAAAACCATGCCCATTTTGCGGATGTGATCTTGATTACGACGGTCCGAGATTTAGAAGCAAAAAAAACTGTGATGGAGTGAATCAGTTTTACGTAATTTGTGAAGACTGTGACGCATCCGGACCGTGGGCAGAAACGAAAAAAGATGCGCTCAAAGCTTGGAACGATAGGTATGAGGACCGATAACCTATGAACATTATCGGCATTAACGTCCGGATGAAGGGAGGTTTCAAAAATGGCAGCGCGAGGTTTTAGAAAACGAAAAAATAGACCGCGGACACGACCACAAAAGCAAATGACAAAACGAGAAATACCGATATGTGCGAGATGTGGTCACAAGGCAACCATGCATGTTGTCGACGGAGAAGAGCGTGGAGAATGCATGGAATGGGGTTGTGATTGCGAACAATTAGAAATCGATCTCATTCCGTGTGGACCAAAACCGGAAGAGATGGACGATAACGCCGATAACCTTTGAACATTATCGGCACTAACGTCCGGATGAAGGGAGGTTTTGAAAATGGAACTGGAAGAGCTCAGCAAAAAGGATTTCGAAGCGCTTGGTTGTGAGGATGTTCCGGCGAAAAAACTTCGGGCTCGTGTCTTCAATCTTGAGGGTCTCGGATCAGAACTGGCGCTGTCTCTAAGAGATATGCTCGACCGTTTTTCACCAAACGATGACGGATTGAGTGACGCGGAAATAGCATGTGCCAAACGATCTCGGGAAGCGATTCGATCTGCGAAAGTTGTTCTCATCGATTACTATAAATCTGATAACCATAGGCATTAAAGGAAGGTGAAAAATGAACAATATCCCAACTATCGGAAGAGGAGAACGGAACCCTCGCTCTCCAAGCAACCCAGAAATCAAAGCGAGTCAGTGGAGCGCTCTTTCGCAAATGTGGCAGGCATACGGGGAGCTCATTTCTAAAAGTGATCATCCCGATCGGAAGGCCGTATCAGAGGAGGCATTCGGGAATTCGGCCAAATACATGTCCCAGTTAATCAATTTTGCTGAGGAACGTCTATTTGAGGAAGAACAAAAAAAATGAAATTAACATATTTAGAATGGTTGAAAGAAAGCGAAAAACGATATCCCGACGGAAACATAGCCTTCACTTGTCCGGTTTGTAAACACAGGCAAACGGTTTCAGATTATAAAGCCGTTAACGCGCCTGACGGTACCATAGGATTTTCATGTATCGGAAGATTCCATGATACCTGTCGAGCTGCTTTCGGCGGACGGGGAGCCGGCAAGGAACGTTCTGGGCCATGTGATTATGCGGGCGGAGGATTATTTCGTCTCAATCCAATTACCGTCGTTTGCAAAAAACCCGATGGGTCTGAAGAAGAAATACAGATTTTTGACTTTGCAGACGATCCTTTAGAGGATTCCCCTCGGGGTTAGGCCGAGGGGAAAGTGTTGTCGATCCTTACCTGAGATTGATTTGTTTTTAAATGAAAGTCTTTTTGAAGTCAAATCCCCAATTTCAACAACAATTATCGACAATACAACACTATAATATCGACGGTACATATAAAGGAGTTACCGTGTCTGATTTGATCGAACCGTTTGCCGGAATTGTTTTGGGATTTTTGACTTTCGCACTTGCCGAAATTCGTCGGAGGAGACGGGCTAAAGATCCGAAGACAGATCCACCACCTCAAAGCAGATACTGTAAAAACTGTTTTTTTTACAAAGAGTTCGTTCGATTGGTGAGAGAAATGAAACATTAAAAAAGCCCCCGGAGGTCATACGACCTCACGGGGACCGGGGAATCAAAAATGTCTCATATTTGGCTATTTGCCGCAATCGGCATAATTGGTTTAATTTCTATAGTAAGTTGTATATGTTGTATATATACACTTTTATCATTCTCAAAATACCACCATTTTATTATATTTATGAATAACAAGTTATCCAGAAAGGATGCGAACTATGAAAACCGGTCTGATTATCTGTATAGTCCTCGGCACAGCTTGCGCCGAAGATCCGAAAATGTTCGCCGCAGGATTTGACGGCGGCGAGCTCGAAGGCCTCGACACCGACACCGCCGAGCTCGAGGGCCTCGACACCGACACCGCCGAGCTCGAAGGCCTCGACACCGACACCGCCGAGCTCGAGGGCCTCGACACCGACACCGCCGAGCTCGAAGGCCTCGACACCGACACCGCCGAGCTCGAGGGCCTCGACACCGACACCGCCGAGCTCGAGGGCCTCGACACCGACACCGCCGAGCTCGAGGGCCTCGACACCGACACCGCCGAGCTCGAGGGCCTCGACACCGACACCGGACCCCCGTGGGTATGCGATTTCAACGGTGAAGGGTGTGAGAATTGGCAAAAATGCGCGACGGAAACGATTTCGATTTGCCCACTTTCACAGGACCCAATTCCGATATCTGCAATCAATTATGGTATTGAATGGTTGATTTGTAGACCGGACAACCGATGTCCAACCGATTTGCCACATAGGGATTGTCGAGAGGTCGTTGTGATAGGAACAAGGTGTTTGCCGTGAGTGATGAAATCGTTCTCAAGGATCTAGTAAAACGCGCAAATTTTTTTGCCGGTCGATCGATAGCGCCGGCGACAAGAAGAGCTTACGAGTCTGACTGGGCACATTTCACCAAATTTTGTGTTGAGTGGAATCTCGAAAGCCTCCCCGCCACACCGGACACTGTCGCGATGTATCTGACCAATATGGCGGATCGAGAAATCGCGGTTTCGACAATCGTTCGACGATGTACTTCAATCACTGCAATTCATAGAGCGTCGGGATCGGATAGCCCTTGCAAAGATGATCGGGTACATCGTGTTTTATCCGGAATTAGACGAGAATGCGGCGCGCCTCAACAAAAGGCCCGTCCGATACATTGGGAAACGCTCGCCGCCATGTTGAGTCAATGCGACTCACTGATTTTTGGAATTCGAGACGCTGCTCTACTTAGTCTCGGGTGGTGTTCTGCCCTGAGACGATCGGAGCTTGTCGCGCTGAATTTTGGCGATATCGAGTTTACTGCCGAGGGTCTCATTCTCACTGTTCGGCGTTCAAAGACCGATAAAAGCGGTCAAGGCCAATCGGTCGGTATTCCGCGGTCAAACGGTCCTGTGTGTCCTGTAGCCGCGCTCAAGCGATGGCTCGAACGGCGGGGAGACACGCCTGAACCAAACGATCCGTTATTCGTAAAGATCGGTGTGAGTGGTCGCGGGAAATGGTGGTGGCCCCTGGGAGGCCGATTGAGCCCAAGAATGGTATCTGAAGTTGTAAAAAATTACATCCGAATGATCGGACTCGATCCCAATCTCTATTCTGCTCACTCTCTTCGACGCGGTCTCGCGACAGACGCAGGCGCGCGGGGAGTTCCTGAACGAGTAATTTCACGCCATACCCGACACCGATCGATTGAGACGCTGAGGGGGTACATCGAATCCGGAACCATTTGGTCGGAAAACCCGCTACCCGCAATTTACTCGAGCTCGAGCTCGAGCTCGGGCAGCAATTAAAACCTCAAAGTCATCGCGCGACATATCCACCGAAACGTCAGCTTCCGACGGCGAGAGAACCGTCGTGGAATCCGCAATTTCAACAGGCGATTGTTTCCCGGGAAGACTAAAACGCGCTTCAAGGGCCTTTCGGGCCTTTCTGATGTCCTCGGCGCTAACTGGGTCACTATTGCCAAGCTCATTCGTCTTTGGAGACGACGGGGGAGCGGAAATCGGCGGCGATTTCGATTTTCTACCCAAAAGCGCCGGTATGATTTCACGAGCGGCAGTGTTCTCCCGGACGGCGATCGGCATTTCCGCGAAACGCTTTTCCCAGTAGGACCAATCAACACCGGACGGGTTCACGAGCTCGACGCCCGCGGCGATCGCCTCGAGCTCACATTTGGCGCGGGCCCGAGCAGCTCGCCGATCCTGTCGATGCAACTGGACCATGGCGCCGAGCACGATATTGACCGACGTCCAAACCGCGGATCGTTTCTGTCGTTTCGATCTATTGATCGACCGCGCGCCCGCGCGGGGCTCTTTTTTCGTACTTGGTATAATATTGGGAGTTACTTGAGATTCTGTCCTTGTCCGATCGGGGGGGTGACAGCTTGTCGCATGTGGTTCTTTGTCGCACATTGTTTCACGTGAAACTACATTGTGCGATGATG
>Ga0307444_1000393_pt1 | contig 21247 bp, 16 predicted proteins | sample SalMarSW160340MG_FD_202145 | JGI IMG/M metagenome (GOLD analysis project Ga0307444, IMG submission 202145) | Salt marsh sediment microbial communities from the Plum Island Ecosystem LTER, Massachusetts, United States - SW1603-40 | ecosystem: Environmental > Aquatic > Marine > Intertidal zone >...
ATTTCTATCCATCATTACAATATCAAACACCTATTTTTTTTAAACGCGGTTTACGTATCCGGATCGCTCTGCGAGGAGCGAAAATAAACGGTGAAGATAAAGCAAGCATCGGTTTTATCAATAATTTTGGTATCCCTTTAACCAAAGGTCTGAAGCTTGAAACCAGTCACATGTTCATTTATCGTAAGCTGTATTCCTATGACCCGGTTGATACAATTGATTGGGAGCTTGGTACAAATGTCATTATTGATAACTCCCTATTGTTCAAGTATGGTCGGTGGGGTATTGAATTTGGATTCGCCGCTTCCCATGAAGCATTCGGCAGTGATTGGAATTATGTTAAGACGACATTGACGATGCAACGTAAGTTGCACCTTTTATTACCATGCAATATCCGAATGTTTGCGGGGAAAATTTTCGGCCGGCCACCCTTACAGGAACAGTTTTACTTGAGTGGCTCACTCCGAATTTCTTTCATACCTGATTTGATCGGTGGTCAATCCGGAGCTTTTTCACCGCAGGAGAGAATACATATCCCGGGCGACGGTAATATGAGGGGATACCAGACCATGCATATAAAGTCGGATCAGCTGTACTGCATGAACCTGGAATTTCCTGGCGACACACCAGTAAGGATATTTACTGATGTAGGATACTATGGAGAGTTTGCTTTTGATGTGGGTGCAAGGCTTGTAATCGGTCCTTTTTCTTTTAATTGCCCATGCTATGCATCGACTGACCAATCCTGGCAATTCCGTTGGTCAGTCGGTTTTTAATCGCAGATACTAGGAACCAGGAAGAAAGAACAGCTAAGTAATTGAGTTATCATGCAATTAAGTGATTAAGAAGACCAAAAAAACGATCAGAATGGTAGTTATCAGTGTTTTTGATTAGAATCTAGTATCAAATATCTCGCATCTTGTGTTTTGATTTTATTCTTTAATTACCGAGTTACTATTTTTTTAATGCGTTGACAGATGCTGCTATCCGGTGTAGAATAAAGCGGTTCATATCATGAAAAGTCTAGAAGAATTTATTACAGAAAATCAATACATTCAGACGGTCAAGGGGCTAAAAGGCAGGCGTCAACTCTATGTCGTGGGTGGTACTGTTCGCGATATCATTCTCGGTTTTGAACCAGCTGACTATGATTTTGCAGTATCCGGTTCGGGGATCAGTTTTGCACGCAGTATTTCACGTAGAATAAAGGGGGCGTTTGTTCTTCTGAGCAAAGATGACGATGAAGCACGTGTTGTTAAGGATGATATCATCTGGGACTTTGTCGGTATCGGTAAGCAGAATATCCTGGCCGATCTAAAACGGCGTGATTTCACAATCAATTCAATGGCAGTTAATTGTGATACTCTGGAATTCGTTGATCCGTTTGGCGGTTTGAAAGACATGGAAAGGAAGATTCTGAGATTAACCACTACCAAATCGCTAAGAGATGATCCGCTTCGTATCCTGCGTGGATTTAGATTATCATTAGAATTACGCTTTAGTCTGCACAAAGATTTCTTGAAGCATGCAGCAGAGGTCGATCTAAGGAAAACAGCAGCCGAGCGCATCGGTGTTGAACTGCTCCGCATAATGGCCGCTGGCGATTCATTCGAGAGTGTTCTTAGGATGAATACGCTTGGGCTTTTTCTAAAGATGCTGCCTGAGGCAAACAAGATCATCGGGGATGATTATTTGTGGACTCATTCTCTCGGAACCTACGAAGCAGTGGAAAATCTTATGGGCAAGGGATTTTTTAAGAATTTCGAAACGGAATTCTCAGCCTATTTCATTCAACCCGAACGAAAAGCTTTGGTCAAACTTGCAGCATTATTTCATGATATTGCTAAGCCGGACACGATGCTTGTGAAAAATGGTGAAGTGCATTTCTACGGGCATGATACAAAAGGTAGTCGGATAGTACGAAATCTCTGCTTCAAACGTTTAAAAATGTCCCGAAGCGATGTGGCGAAAGTGAGTAAATTGGTCAAAGAGCATATGAGACTTCATCTTTTGGCAACGAATTCGGAGTTGACTGACCGTGCGATACGCAGGTTCTTTCGCGATCTTGGCGAGGATTGGTTTGGTGCGATGATGATCGCTTGGGCTGACGGATACGCGACCGCCGGCTGGACAAAACACCTTGAGCAAGTATTTGAAAGAATGATCTCATTGAAAAGAGCCGATGATGCTAAACCCAAGGTAGAGCGATTGGTCAATGGCCATGATCTCATCGCCCTTGGTTTGAAGCCCGGACCCAGATTCAAGGTGATCCTTCAGGAACTCCTCGATCTCCAACTTGAAGAAAAGATAACTTCAAAAGATGAAGGTTTAGCGACCGCACTAAAGATAAATGAGAGATTGGATTTGGCAGGGTGACCTTCAAGGATTCCTTGACAGCTGCGATTCAATGATTTATAATGCAACGAGGAGGAACAATTGAGATCTTTCGCCACATTGTCAATAATCATATGTTTAACAGGTTTGATGAATTTATTGCCCGGCATTTCAGAACCTGACTCCGAGTTTACCAGTATCCATCAAACAGAACTAATGGCGCATCAAGATAATCTATCTGAAGATACTCTGGTGCAGTCGGATAGCAGTCATGGTTCAATAGATGAAGAACAAGCAGATCAGATAAGGGTATTCGTTAATACCACACTCATCATTATAATGATCGCGATATTGATCCTTGCGCTTACTGTCTTCTTGATTATTAATAGAGTGCGCAGAACAACCGCTGAATAATGTTTTTTTTGATATTTTTATCACTGGTCCAGGAACCTTCGATACATCAAATAGAATACGAAAGCCACCTTAAAGGGGCAGTTTTTACAGAAATAAGTCAGACACCGTTTGTTTTTGTACCACTCCAGGTAAAGTCACGTGACATGTTAAAGGACTACTATGGTTATTGTCCTTATTGGACCGACACTATATATTATGATTATTTCCAGATGGATCTTTTAACCCATATCGCTTATTTTTCAGTGGAGATCGATCCGAGCGATGGCAGTCTTGGAAGCATCCCGTATCTGAGCAGGTTTAACAAGATCCGGGATCACGGTCACGCTCATGGTGTGAGGATCCATATGACATTCACACTTTTCGGTAGTTCGAGTGTAACCACTTTTCTCAATAATGCAACCGCAAGACAAAATACCATAGCAGGTATCAGCGATTTCATGACGAATTACGGCGTCGAAGGCGCGAATATCGATTTCGAATTCGTAACCAGTTCAGTGCGTGACAGTTTTAACTTGTTTATTGATGATCTATCGACTGAACTCTGGGGCCATGCCAATGGCCGAAAAGATGTCTATATTGCATCGATCGCAGTGCCTGAATGGTATCCCGGTTATGACGTCGATTATCTTGCTGACCATTGTGATGGATTGTTCATTATGGCTTATGATTTTCACTGGAGCGGATCATCGACTGCAGGACCAGTCTCACCTTGCATACCTTCATCTTTCTGGGGGCAGTATTGTGCAGCAAAATCCATCGGTAGTTATAAGATATACGGTGTTGATGGATCTAAGATAATCCTGGGTATTCCGTATTATGGGCTCGATTGGCCAACCGTAGGACCAGATAAGGGTAGTGCTACTACGGGTACAGGTTCAGCCGTGATATATTATTATGCATTCGGGAATGCAATTACCCACGGCCGCCTCTGGGATGATTACTCACTCACCCCTTGGTATTGTTATCAGTCAACCGATTGGCACCAGTGTTGGTATGATGATTCGGTATCGCTCGATATTAAATTCGGTATGGTCAATGATTCCTTGCTCCAAGGTGCTGGCTGCTGGGCACTCGGTTATGACCGCAGTTATGATCATATTTGGAATGCGGTACGAAGGAATTTCTGGGATCCCCAGGCGATCGTTGAAGCCGAAAACACCCCTGTTATGAGACTGAATACCGCGAGTATTTTTTCTGATGTGCTTAAATTATCTGGCTTTTGTCCGGATGAGGAATACCACATTATTGTCTACGATGTCTCAGGTAGAAGAATCATCAAGAGAAGACAAAGTGGAATAGTCCAGCTTGAGATAGGCAAAGATCTAAGAGCAGGTATCTACTTCCTGTATATTCTGAACGGCGATTCAGTTATTGGCGCCAAGGTAATAAAAATAAAGTAGAAAATAGATTTCTTTGAAATCCCAAGTTAACTCATGAAATATTGACTTTTTCTTACTTTTGAATATCATTTGAACATGGCTGATAAGAAACGTGTCTTTAGCGGTATCCAACCGTCGGGCAGGTTACATATCGGTAACTATGTCGGCGCGATATGTAACTGGATACCGCTGCAAGATGAATATTTCTGTGTCTACGGCATTGTCGATTATCATGCCATGACCGTTCGTTTTGATCCGAAACAGATGGAGGGCAGTATTTTCAACGCCGCAGTCGATTATCTGGCCGCGGGTATTGATCCTAAAAAATCAATTTTAATGCTCCAGTCGACAGTTTCAGAACATACTGAACTTGCCTGGATCCTCAACACGATAACGCCGATTGGTTGGCTGTCACGCGTACCGACTTTTAAGGAAAAACGCAAAGCCAACCCGGATTATGTCCATATGGGTTTGTTCGATTACCCGGTACTCATGGCTGCTGATATCATTCTGTACAAAGCAGCGGCAGTACCAGTGGGTGATGATCAGGTGCCGCATATTGAACTCACGCGGGAAATAGTCAGAAGATTCAATTCGTACTTTGGTAAGACATTCCCAGAACCCAAAGCAATACTTGGTGAAGTGCCACGTATATTCGGACTTGATGGCGTGAGTAAGATGAGCAAGAGTTTGGATAACTGTATTTATCTAGATGAAAGCAAAGACGAGATATGGAAAAAATTATCGACCGCAGTGACCGATACGAATCGCAAGCGAAAAACCGATCCAGGTAACCCTGATATCTGTAATATGTTCGCCATGCACCGGGCATTTTCACCGCAAGAAGATGTTGTTTACTGCGCAAAGGAATGTCGCGCCGCCGGGATAGGTTGTCTGGATTGTAAAAAGATATTATTGGAACACATGAACAAAGCTTTAATGCCTCTGCAAGAAAAACAACAGGAGTTGCGTAAAAAGAAAGATTATGTGTACGATATACTGAACGATGGTCATAAAAGAGCAAAGAAAATAGCGGCTGTGACAATGGCCGAAGTATACGATAGGATCGGCATTAAAAAATTTCACTGAGCTGCAATCTTAAATTCAATGCTGCAGTTGCTTGATTTATCCATGTTCTTTATAAAGGAGCGGGATTTATCAGACTGCTCGATGAATCGAGCGACTACATTTTCCTTGTTACCCTAATTATATATTTCTTTCAGGAGGCATACATAATATCATTGAGTCATTAGAACATAAACAGATAACAGATAACAGATAACAGTTAACAGATAACAGTTAACAGATTTCAATTCTAGAATCTTAAATCTAAAATTATTAATAGGGTTTTACTTCATCGTCATGTAAGGTCGCGGCAACTGATTGTCCCATTAGATCGATCGAGACTACCAGCCTTCTTCGTTTGTGGTCTTCTTTGACGAGAACACCGATCGCCCCGGTTAGCGGTCCTGAAATCACCTGGACCCTTGATCCGAGTTTCAGGTAAGATAAAGGGTAAAGATTACGATCACTGTTAATGAAAATCTTTATCGATTCAATATCCTCATCGGGTATTGGCATGGGACGACCATTACCGCATATTCTTATAAGACCGGGTGTGCGAAAGACCTTCATCCACGTTTCGTGCACTTCATCTAATTCAATAAAGAGATAGTTCGGGAAAAGTGGACGTTTAATGAGTATCTTACGGTCTTTTCTTTTACTGGGTACGATTATCTGAGGGAGAAAGGTAACAACGTCCTTTTCATTGAGTACTCTTTTTACTACCTTTTCATGGTTACAACGAGTGTATGCTGCGTACCAAGCCATTTTTTCCTTAAGCCGATATCAATAAATCCTTTTTGTAATCCTGAAAAATGGGGTGTTTATTAACCGCCACCCTTTAGGACTTTAAGCCGTGCTTCGGTACGTTTCTTATAATCCTTAGCTCCGGCATGGTTTGGATCAAGCGCGAGTACCTGTTTGAATGCTTGCAGCGCTTGACTATAATTTTCCGATGTGAAATAACCGACACCTTTGTTGTATAGCGCATTGATCTCTGCTTTGGTTGCTTGTTTTACAACCGGCTTTGTTTCTTTGTCCGGCGGTGCCTTAACCGGTGTCAGCTTCTGTTGAATATTAGCGATCGCAGTTCGTGCTTCACTGCTCCCCGGATCAAGTGCAAGAACTTTGTTCCAGTATTCAATTGCTCTGGTATAGTCTTTTGCCTGGACTCTCGATCTTGCTTCAGCACTGTATACGCCAATCAATTCCTGGCGTCTCGGCTCGATCTTATCTAGATATTGCATTGCTTCGGAGTTATCTGGTGCGATCAAAAGGACTTTTTCAAAGGCGGCTTTCGCCTCCATTAACTGACCTTCAGAATAATATATTTTACCTTTTTCGAGGTTTGACTGGATTGTCTGTTCCTTTTCACGTATTGCTATTTCTTTCTGTTTTGCTTCCTCGGTTTTTGTCAGGTTGAATATCAACTTACTTTTTACACCGGGCTTGACCGTGATCTTTGCCAAATAATCCTGGTAATTGGGTTTTGATATGGTGATCGTGTAGTTACCAGTAGGCAGACTCAGTGAAAAGGTGCCGCCTTTTGCCCGGTATCTTTTATTCAATTCTTTTATATCAACGATGTAATTTGCGAGGTATGTCTTGGTCGTATAATCACGTGTTACGCATTGAATAGAGCCGACTTTAGGACCTTCCAGCATGAAGCGGTTATTGCTTTCGAGGGCAAAGGTTAATCTCGGTGAATAGGGGTCAGGACTCCAGAAATGCTCGCACTTGGTCAAGGCCGTAGTCACAGTAAAATACTTGTGATGGTACTTGATCCCGGCATTGCCGTCACGACCATCGATCTCAGCGATCAATTCCAAACCAAAAGGAAAACGCAAACTGCCACCAAAAAAGACCCCAAAAGCCCAGGCCGAATGATCCTCGGTCTTGTAATCATCACCTAATACAAATAGATCGGTGTTGAAAATATGGCTGCGCGGCGCATAACCGACAAAACGACCACGACCAAGACCAACAACCATATTGACCACGGAAACCGTCTTCTGCAACGCAAAATAAGCCGAAAACAACTCCCAGGGACGACCACCATTGACCAGATGATAATTACGCTCCTCAATAAAACCTTCTTCACCCTTCATGCCGATCGTCGATAAATGCGTATTATAAGAAATATCGTCTAAACCACAGAAAAACGCCGGACTGTTACCCTGCTCCTTTTTAAGCACATACGAACAACTCAAAGCATAAGTCGTCGGCGTATACATGGCTAAGGAAAGCTCACCCCGCCCGGCAAAACCATAACGGAAAACCATCGTGAAATCCATCGGATCATCTGCCGCCGAACGTAAAGGCATGGAAAAAGTCAAACCACCACCTAACATCCCCGGGATAGTATACTCGGTCACGGTCGGGATATCGATAAACCCCGTCGTATGACACAACTCCCCGATCAGAAAAAACGTAATAATTAACATAACCGCCTCCAAAATCTAGTTATTGAGCGACTAAGCCTGCCCCGTATATGCAATTGTACGGGGTAATTAAGTCACTCGACCAAATAGTATTAAGTATACAATAAATCACTACCGATTATAAAAATCTTTCTATATAAAATAATTATAACGATAATTAAGTCCTTGTCAAGAGAAAAACAATCAACCTAAAAACCCTTTATTTTGATACCATTTCATGGTTTTTCGCAATGCCTGGTCAAGTGTAAAACTAGCTCTGAATGCATACTCGTCGGCGATCTTCTCATTGCTGCAAAGCCAGTATTTCTGCGTTAATTCTCTTATTTTATCGCGCCAAACAACCCTTTTTCGCGCGGGCAAGAATACGTCATTGATAAGTCCATATACCATGGCGACAGGTTCAGGGATACATACCTGACGGGTCTTCTTGTGAAGCAGATTGGCGATCCTATTGAGAATATCGTGTAGTTCATATTCCATGCCGTCATTGACAAAATAGGTATGGTTATTGAATTCATTCTTTTTTACGATCTGCACTATGGATTGAACTAGATCTTCCACATAGATCAGGTTCAGATACTTTTTTCCGCAGCCGCTTACCGGTGAAATACCCTGCGTGATAAATCTAACGTAACGGAGCACATCCATATCATGCGGGCCGAAGACTGAAACCGGCCTCAATATGATATATTTGAGAGTACTTTTAAGGACGATATTTTCTGCAGCTAATTTTGTCCGACCGTATAGAGATATTGGTTGAGGTCTGGCAAGTTCGTTCAATGGTGTTTTGTCACTACTCGGTCCGCAAGCAGCATGGGAGCTGAGCAGCAGGATCTTTTTCACTTTTGCCTGTTCCATAGCCCTCACGGTATTGAGTGTTCCAATAACATTGGTTTGGTGGTATTCGAGATAGTTTCTGCCCATGGTTCTGGCTGCAGCATGTATTACCATATCGATATTTTTCAGTCCATCGATAATACCCGTGTTTTTTTCAATATCTCCGAACACTATTTCAATATTCGGTATATCCTGGAAAAACTCTATGTTTGAAGTCCGGCGCGCCAGAATACGTAATCTGCTGTATTTGGCAAGTGCCGGGACCATGTTTTTGCCGAGAAAGCCAGTTGCGCCGGTGATGAGGATCATTGTTTTCTAAATGGAGATGTTCAATTGAAACGATAGATCAAAGAGAATTTATAATTTGATGTTGAAAAATCATAGATCGCTTGATCAATGCCTACATCGAGCGAAAACCTGCTAACACGGACACCGCCGCCATAAGTGAAACCTTTCCGGGCGCCCTCTTTATCGAGGAAATAACCACCCCGCAGACTGACAAAATCATAATAGTCTATTTCCAGACCGGCTGATTTCCACGCTTCTTCGAATTCATATTGAAGATTTTCAAAAAAAGAGTCGTCTTTATTTGGAAACATACCAACGAGGATTTTTGTGATCTCGGCAGTCAAGGTGATCCTGAAAGCCTGGGTTTGCACCGGGTTGAATTTCGCACCCAGACGAAGTGTATAAGGCAGAGGATCCTGAGTGCCGCTTTCTGAATAACCAATATCAGGTCCGATATTTTGAAGTGCCCCGGCAAGCGACAGGAATACAAAAGGTTGGTACAATACACCCCCGCTAAATGCATAAGTTAGTCCGGTGCCGCCTTGGTCAATACCCAGCTCAGGCATTCTTTCGAATACCCAGCTCGGGACAAGATATGAATAGATGATTTTCCAGCCGATACCTAATCCCAACCTATCGTTCAATTTAGAGCCATAATCAAACCCTATCGCAATGTCAAATGTCGTATATTCCCCGAGTACTGTACCATCTTCATTGACTACCTGGGTTTTTCCTGTCGTTAGATATATTATATCAAAACCGAGCGTACCAAACTTAAATGGTTTTGCAATACCCAGATATTCGTAGTACATATCTGGTTGCAGAGCGGGTAACCAATTGGCGTGCTGAAGGGTTATCATTGTGTTATCTATGAAGGCAAGCCCGGCTTGATTGTAATAGCAAGCCGTAGGGTCCTCGGCGATGGCAGCAAATGCACCGGCCAAAGCAGTAGGTCTTGCTCCTGGCCAGATAAGAAGGAATACCGCGCCAGGACGTCTTTGCCCAAACAACATGGTGCTTAAGAAAAGCAGCAGTAAAAATATCTTACGCATATAAAACCTCCATAATGCATGCAAATTATAGTTATCTCATTCTTGTTGTCAAGGCAAAGGTCCTTTTTGAGAATGTCGCTTATTGACAATATAGTCAGGAGCCATATACTTTTACCATGAGAGAAAAGGGTATCGTCGTTGAAATACAAGGCTCCATAGCAAAGATCAAACTCATGCCGAGTGATGCTTGTAAGAGCTGTCCCTCGGGTGGAATCTGCCGACCTGCTGGCAAGACCATGGTTATGGAGGCAGATAATAAAGTAAAGGCGGTTATTGGTGATGAGGTCTGGGTTGAAACTCGGGTAGAGCAGAGTATGATCGCAGTTTTTTTCCTTTTCGTATTTCCCGTCTTGCTTGGGTTGATCGCCATTTTAATAATGACGCAGTATGGCGGTTTTTATATGGTTATAGCAGGAGTTATCGGATTATCGATCGGATTATTACTCGCTAAGATAATAGACCGCTACCTTCGGGAAAAAGGTAAGTTGCTACCGAGCATTATTGAGGTCATGAAATCAGAAAATACTTGACTTTCCAATAATAGTTGTTATAATTTTTCTTGGAGGTTGAATGCTGACACTTATTTTACTTCTTACGGCAAATATCGGGTTTGAATACCTGACCGTAGATCCTATCGCACATCGGGTCGGCATGGGTTATGCACAATTTGCTGACGGCTACAGTGTGAGTTATAATCCAGCCGGTTTATCATATAACTTTGGTTCGTATTATTCAGTATCATATCTTTCATACATTGGGGATACCCATTTTGGCTACTTGGGTTATGAAAAAAATCAATTGGGTCTGGGAATTAGATATTTCTATGGTGGAGAGTTGAAAAAAACCGATGAATGGGGTGCAGAACACGGGAGCTTTGGTGTTCACTTTATTGATTTAAATGTTGGCAAGGGTTTCTTTTATAAAGAAGTCGCCATCGGGATTTCAGTAAAAGCAGTATATGCAAAGATCGATACACTCTATTCTTTAGGTGCAGGTATCGATCTCGGCGCGATCTATCTTTGGGAAGAGTCTGATCTTCAGATGGGTCTTGCCGTTAAAAATATCGGTTCTGGTCTCAAACCCTTCATTGAAACATCAGAGATGTTCCCTTATGAAATCAATGCTGGGGTCATGAAACGTTTTACTGATGCGTGGCTTGGTCTTGATCTTGTAAAGCCGGCATTGATGGATTTCGGGATTCGTTTAGGAGCTGGTTATTCAGTTGTTCAGAACTTTGAACTGAAAGCATCATACAACACACTCCTTTCATCGATAAGGACAGAAAGCAGTGGTCTTGAGTTCCTTGCTGGATTGACGGCTGGTTTTTCATTGAAGACAAATACACTTTGCGTTGACTATACTTATTCCCCCTATTTTGATCTGGGCGGATGTCACAGGCTATCTTTGAGCTTAGGAGGTTAGATGTCAAAAGTAAGTTTTGCAATCATTCCCTGCATTTTAATCGTTCTTCTGTCGGTTTTCTTTTATTTTAGTCCTAAGTTTATGGCCTCACAAACAACTGGGGGTGATGCGGCAATAAAAGAATCACTGATCAGAAGATTTGTCGATGTTGGTAATCTCATTGCTCACGCTACTTTTGTTGAAGATGCGATTATTATGGAAGAGACGGGTAATCTAAATGAGATAATAAGCCGCTTCCAGCGTGATGAACCAGAGTTGACCTATATCCACTTTACAGATGCAAAAAACAAGGTGATCGCATCGAATGATCAGAAAAGTATCGATAAAACATACAATTCAACCCTGCTTAAATCAGGTTCGAGTGTCGTGAAAGAAAATAACGGTTTGTTCGAAGGCGGTTTTAGTATCAAGGTTGGTCAGACAATGGTTGGTGCACTCTATTTCGGGGCTAAACCAGATATCCCATCGGTCAAAGTGGCGGCAGGTTCAAACCCGATAGTACTTGGTGTCGGCATTGTTTTAGCGATCATTGTGTTTATTATCATGTTTTCAATGCAAAGGAATTTAGAGGCGAAAATAGTGGAGAATATCAATAAGCGGCAGGAAGAGGTATTCTCGCCGAAAATCGAATCGTTAAAGAAAGAACAAAATAAAGTCCAACAGGATTTCGATGAGCTGCAGGATAAAACAGAAGAGGCAAGAAGGAAGCTGGAACGAATAGAGAGTGATTACGAAGCCAAAAAGCAGGAAGTTGAAGAAAATCCAGTTATGCAGTCGATCGAGAGATTGAAAGAGACTGAATCTGAGACTCTTGGCCGCTTAGAAAAGCTCAAGGAAGAGGAGCAGCGGTTGAATAAAGAGGTTACCTTGTTATCACAAAAACGTGAAGAAGTACGCAGTGCCCTTGAGGCCGAGAAAAAGGAAGAACAAACCCTACACGATAAATTGGATCTAATAAAGAAGAAAATTCTGCATCTGGAGACGCCTAAGAAATAGTCTCTTTGCACATTGAGATAAGTGATAACAATATGTACCCTGTCTTAGGGTAAAAATCCACGATAAAATGAAAAGTCAATATGCTGAAGAACTAAGATCAGGTCAGACTGTCAAAGAGGTCTTTGTTCTTTCATGGAAGTCGATAAAAGATAAAAAAGATGGCGGGGTTTTCGCTGTTCTTGAGTTTTCAGACCGCAGCGGGACAATTCAGGGTATCGCCTGGGATAAGGTAGTTGAAAACATCGGTGCTTTGTCGGTCGGTGATTTTGTCTTCGTAGTCGGTAATGTGAACGAATATAACGATCGGCTGCAGATCGTTGTTAATTCGATCAAACGAATCGATGATGATGAAATTAATCCAAAGGATTTTCTTCCACGTGCAGACGAAGATATCGAGCAGGCTTTCAGTGAAATAGACGAATTTCGCAACAATATAAAAGATCTTCATCTGAAGCAGTTATTGGCCGCCTTTTTTGAGAACAAAGCTCTTATTGAAAAGTTCAAACTCGCACCGGCTGCCAAGCGCGTTCACCATGCGTATATCGGCGGTTTGGTCGTGCACACGCGTAATGTCCTAAAGCTGATCAATAAGGTCAACGACGTATATGCGAACTTAAATTTTGACCTGCTGATCGCAGCCGGGATATTACATGATATCGGAAAAATCTATGAATATACATATACTCGAAACATCGATTTTTCCACCCAGGGAAGGATGTTTGGACATATTGTAATAGGCTATGAACTCGTTGCCGATAGGATCAAGCAAATACCTGATTTTCCCGAATCGTTAAGGCTCAGGTTGCTGCATATGATACTCTCACACCACGGGGAATACGAATGGGGATCTCCAAAGCAGCCGAGCTTTTTAGAAGCTTTGATACTACATTTTTTGGATAATTTAGATTCTAAGGTCGAGATCATAACCAGTGCAAGAAAGAAAAACAAGGGAATGGAGAAAGACTGGAGTGACTACCATCCGTTCTTAGAACGAGAGATCTATCTGCGTGAAGAGGATTAAGAAGGCGACGCGCGCACGGTTGATCCTACCGGATCAGTCATGAAAATAAAAGAAATAAAGTTATTTGGCTTCAAGTCATTCCCGGGTGAAACGAAAATAAGCCTTGATCGTGGTATTACTGCCTTTGTTGGTCCCAATGGCAGCGGTAAATCAAATATCTTCGATGCCCTCAGATGGGTTTTTGGCGAACAGTCGATGAAGGCATTACGTTGCGAGAAAATTGAGGATCTGATCTATGTATCGCCGGATGCAAGGGATGATGCGAATTTCACCGAGATATCGTTGACCATCGACAATGAAGATTTTTTTCCGCAATTCGGCGGTGAATTTGAGATCAAGAGAAAATTCTACCGTTCCGGGGAAAGTGAATTCTATTTGAACCGGGTAAAGTGTCGACTTCAGGATATCCAGGCGCTGTTCTTAAACTCCGGAACCCTTACCTATTCATTCCTCGAGTTATCTGAGATCGAAAAGATCATCCACGGTAATACCAAGGAGATGTTTGATGATGTTTCCGGGATCCTCAAATATCAGGAGCGGAGAGAGCAGACAAGACGACGGCTTGAATCTACTGAACAAGATTTGCTACGGCTTGAGGATATCATCCATGAAATGCGCCGTTCTTTAAGAAGCCTTAGGAGGCAGGTGAGACAGACCAGGCTTTACCGCGAGCTGAAGGATGAATATAAGACCTTGACCTTATTCATGCTTAAGAATGAATTCAAAAATGTGGTTGTCGAATTGGCAAAAATACAGGAACAGAAAAACACCATCGAGACTGAGCGACAATCAATCATGCAGGGAATAAAGAAACTCGAAGAAGAGCGTGAACGCCTCAAGGCAGAGATGTTACAGGTTGAGGATAGCAGAAAGGAGACGCTCTCGCGTATCGCTGTTGCTGATGTAAAGCTTGAGGATCTACTCGCTAAGATCAGTGAGAAGGAAGAGGAGGCGAAGCAGATAATTCTGGCTAATGAGCGGACGATAACCAGTATTAAAGAGAAAGATGAATCATTAGTTAATTTTCGGAAACGATTACAGGAAGTCGAAAAAAAGAGAATTGAGGTCGCTGATCAGATTGAACTAGTAGAAAAATGTATTCAGACACACCGGGAACAATTAGAAGCTGAAAACAACAAATATTTTTCGCTTGCCGAAGACCTTCAGAGAAAAAATGAATCGATCGCTGGCCACCAAGCCGATATCCAGGTACATCAAACCGAGATAACGAAACTTCGTTTTGAAAAAGAGAATAAGGGAACGATACTTCAACGGATTGATGAAGAGCATAGCCTGCAGAAAGCAGAGATCGATGCTGACCAAAGGTCGATTAAACAATTAGAAAAGGATTTAGGTTTAATTATCAAAGAACAGGATGAACTCGCCAGGCAGCTGGAGAAAGCAAATAACGATCTGGCGGATAATGAAAAAGAACTCACCGGGTTGGAAACTGATTTGGCAAATAGACAGGATGGTTTATCCGAATGCCGTTTAATGGTTGATACCTTAACACATCGCCTCAAAGAAAAAGGCAGTATCAAAGAGATCGAGGACAAATTCGATAAAAGAAGCACAGGTTTACTGAGAGATAATATCGAAGTCACTTCGGGTTACGAATCAGTTGTCGATATATGCCTTGGTGATATTCTCAATTATTATCTAATAAGCGAGTACGAAAATTCTGATTTCGGCGATATGCCCGAGGGACGTTTTGGCTTTATCGATGTGCAAAACACCCATGAAATTAAGGTACCTGCAGACATAACCGGGGAACTGGAACCGATCACTGCATTTCTTGAGTGTCGATCAGCACACAAAGCGCTGCGGAAATATCTTGCTGGATACTTCGTGGTCGATGATTTTGATAAAGCACGGAGATTATCTCAAGAATATCATGGATACGGTTTTATCACCGATGACGGAATACTTTTCAAGAATGGTATGATAATCACCGAGAAGGGAGAGAGCGGTTATTTTAAGATCAGTCAGCGGCTTGAGGAGAAGAAGGGAGAACTTGAGACACTGAAAAATGAGGTGCTTTTCGTGACTGAAGAAAAAAAGCGGCTCCTATCCGAACAGGATGACATTAAATTACAGATAGATGATGTGAAGAACAGGCTTTTTACAATGAATGTAAAAAAATCTGAGCATTCATTGAAATTAAATGAGTTAAAACGACATCTCGACAAAGTGGTCAAAGAACATGATGGTGCGGGCAAGGATAAAAACATGTTCGAGAGTGATCTCAAGCAGATCAACGACAAAATCCAGCGGCTTGAGGTCAAGGTCCGAGAGATTGAAAACTTGACTAATAAGATCGCTGGTGAGAAACAAATTCTGATCGAAAATAGCGAAAATATAGAAAAAGAGATAAATGATAAAACAATACTCCTCAACGAGAGGAAAATGGAGGCGGTTGCTAGCAAAGAACGCCTGAGCAGTATTGATGCGGGTATTGAGCAGCTGAATTCTCAAATCGCCGCCACTGAGGGTGAAATAGATATCCTGCGGCATGCTAAAGGCGCTAAAGACCTTGATGAAATTGAGCGGCAGATAGCGGTATTAAAAGAAGAGGTGGATTTCGAGAAAAGACAAAAAACGGAGATTGAAGCTAAATTACCCGAGAAGCTTGTTGAAGATCTGACCCATCGATTGAATGAGATCTTTGATCAGCTGACCGCAGAACAAAAAACTCACGAAGATCTGCAGAATCGCGTTATGCAATTCAAATATGAATCTTTTCAGCTTAGCCACCGAAAAGACGAAATCTGGAAAAAGGGTGATGAAGAGTTCAAGGTTGATCTCCGAGATTACGAGCCAGAAGAGGATATATCTAACGCCGAAGAACGGCTTGTTGAAATAAAGGGAAAATTGGAAAAGCTTGGTGAAGTAAATCCCTTGAGCCTTGATCTATATGATAATGAAAAAAAGAGGCTCGATGAATTTCTCGGGCAGCGCGATGACATTATTACTGCAAAGAGCAGTTTGCTGCATTCAATTGAAGAACTTGATATACGTGCCCGCGAACGTTTTGTAGCGATTTTTGATAAGGTAAAGCAGGAATTTAATTTTGTATTTTCGAAATTTTTCGAGGGCGGCCATGCTGATCTGATATTGAGCGATCCCAATAACCCATTGACTTCAAAAGTGGATATTGTCGTACGCATGAAAGGCAAGCGTCTGAAGATCATCAATCAGCTTTCGGGTGGTGAACGCACCCTGTTAGCAGTCAGCTTACTCTTGGCTTTGTATCTGGTAAAGCCAGCACCCTTTTGTATCCTTGACGAAATAGACGCGCCGCTCGACGATGCCAATGTGGTGAGGTTTAATAGATTTCTACGAGATCTGTCACAGCGAACGCAGGTAGTTATAATCACGCATAATCGTGCGACTATGGAGTATGCTGATTATCTTTATGGTTTGACAATGGAGAAACCAGGTCAGAGTAAGATAATTTCTGCTAAGCTTGCCGATCTTGAAAAATTGAGTTTGGATGCTTAACAGGCTAAAAAGAGCATTAAGTAAAGCCAGTAAATTATTCTCCCGTACCAAAGATGCATCAGTTGAGGAAATAGAAGATATCCTGCTTAGAGCGGATGTCGGTATCAAGTATACGGAAGAAATACTGAAGCGTATAAGCAATGGTGATATCGACCTCAGTGAAGCATTGAAAAAGGAGCTGGTAGATCTTCTTGGTATAGATATTCCAAAAATCGGTATCGAAAAACCGACGATAGTTATGGTATCTGGTGTTAATGGTTCCGGTAAAACAACGACCGTAGCAAAGCTGGCGAATATCTATCAACAACATGAACGCGTGATCCTTGCATCCGGTGATACATATCGTGATGCAGCAAGCGAGCAATTGGGTATCTGGGCACTTCGGGTAAATGTCGAGATCGTTACTTCACAAAAAGGGCAGGATGCAGCAGCCGTTGTCTTTGATACGATCTCAAGAGCAAAGGCAAAATCGATCGATCGGGTTTTAGTGGATACCGCTGGTCGTCTGCATACGAGGGGCGATTTGATGGCCGAGTTGAAGAAGATAAGACAGGTAATTACGAAATTTAGACCACAAGGACCGGATCTGAATATTTTGACGATCGATGCAAATCTTGGTCAGAATTCAATACAGCAAGCTCGGGTATTCACGAAGGAGATCGGTATCAATGGATTGATCCTCACAAAATTCGATGGCACGTCAAAAGGCGGTGCTATAATACCGATCTGTAATGAGTTGAATCTGCCGGTTCTTTATCTTGGTATTGGTGAAGGCCTAGATGATATAGTAGAATTCGAACCGCAACTTTTTGTTGATACTCTGTTCGAATAATACTCAGCTAAAAGAAACCAATATCGTACCTGCGAATGCCAAAATGATACTGACTACACGTCTTAAATTCAGTGGTTCTTTCAGGATGAGACCGGCAAAAATCAAGATAAAAATCGTGCTTGTTTGATTTAATGCCGAGGCGATCGATGCCTGTGTGTATTTCATTCCACCTAACCACACGATCATTGCTAAATAAGCGCCGATAAGTGAACCGGAAATAGTGTAGAGCCATTTGTTTGTCTTGAGTATTGAGTCAGCAAGTTTGCGACGGTGTGGATAGAATAAAAATATAAAACCGAGTGCAATAATACCACCGAGGAGCCGGATCTCGGTTGCCCAGAGCAGGGGTGTTTTATTTATAATGGGTTTCATAATTATTACGCCTACCGCCATTCCTGCCGATGCCAGGACTCCCAAGAATATGCCGATCAGAAGTTGCTTATTGTTGAGCATTCTTTTTTCTTTTTCGATCGTGGCGATCATAACCGCGGTAATGATCAATATGGCACCAAAAATTTGCCAAATCGTTAAAGTTTCTCCAAGAAATAGAATAGATAAGCATATAATAAAAGGACTATACATACAGACCACGATGCCGGTCAGACCGGCCCCAAGCTTGTTAAGGCTTGCAAAGAGCAGTGAATCGCCAATCGCAATACCTACTATGCCACTGAGGATAAGTAGCAAATATGTATTAAGTGGTGCCGGATACAGCAGTGTTTCGCGGAAAATCCATATTGTTGGAATGAACAAAATGAAGGCCATGATATTCTTGAAAGTATTGAGAGCAAGCGGGTGAACTTTTTCGCCGCTTTTCCTGAAAAATATTACAGCCAGCGCCCATAAGACAGCACTTAGCAATGATAGTGCTTCGCCAAGATAGGGGATCGATGAATTCATTAGTTAAACAGGATCTCTACACACGCAATAGCTTTAATGATCTTCTGAGGTTCGCCACCGGAGCCGATAATTATCCCTGTATTATTAGATTTCAATATATAGCAGTTGGTTTCTAATCCTCCAACGACAACACATTCGAACATCATACACCTATTATAACACGATTACAAGCGTTGTCAACGACGGTACTTTTTCAGTGTTAAGTATCGGTTTAGTTAATTATTATATTGTGCGGGGCAAAAAACAATACGAACCATCTACTAAGGTTTCAATTGAACCTGTGCCATTAAAAACGACCATTCCTGAGCTTGCTGTTCGATCAATTCAGTGATCGTTGTACCACCGCCGTGGCCTGATTTTTTTCGAACCAGCAATAGGATCGGCTCGCCGTAAGGATCTGCTTCTTGTACGCGGGCGGCCATTTTCATGGCATGGAAGGGGTGACATCGAGCATCATTTTCACTGCCTACAAAAAGCATTGCCGGATAGGAAGTTCCATTGACCACATTATGATACGGTGAATATTCCAACAAATAATCGAACTGCACTGGATTTGCAGCACTGCCATATTCCTCAGCCCATATATTTGCATAACCAAATCTGTGATAGCGGAGCATATCAAGTAAAGGAACACCGCAGTACACTGCTTTGAAAAGTTCTGGACGTTGCACGGCAACAGCGCCGACAAGCAACCCTCCATTGCTCGCACCGCCGATCACCAATTTTTCTCGGGTCGTATAATCATTTGCGATCAACCATTCAGCTGCAGCGATGAAGTCGTCAAAGACATTCTGCTTTTTCTCCAGCATACCAGCTTCATGCCACTTTTTGCCGTACTCACCGCCGCCGCGAAGATTGGGTATTGCAACGATACCACCTGCTTCAAGCCATAATGTGTAGGGTGTTGAAAAATAGGGGTCCATGGATACATTGAATCCTCCATAACCTGTTAAATACACTGCATTTTTGCTGTCTCTTGCAGTATTCTTGTGACGGATAAGGAACATGGAGACACTCGTTCCGTCCTTTGATCTATACCACACCTGTTCAGTCAGGTAGTTGCTCACATCGATCTCAACTGCTGGCTTGTGATACAGCGTCAATACATTGGTATTAATATCATACTTATAAGTAGTGCGTGGAAATGTAAATGAAGAAAATTGGATCCAGATATCAGCTGTCGACCAATATCCCCATATTTCAGCACTTCCGATCGTCGGGAGGGGAATATCCTTTAGATATTCACCGTCTATTGAATAAATCTTAATAATTGTATATGCATTGTGAGAATATACAGCAAACAGATGACCGGCAATAGGAACGATATACGATAGATTATCATTCGTTTCAGGGATCAATATCTTCCAATGATCTCGCTGTGGACTGTCGATATCAGCAATATAGACCATACCTTTAGGAGCGAGTGAATCAGTCCAGATAATGATTTTATCATCGACAATAGAAACATAGTAGCGAGCATCAAAGCTGGTAATCAGAGGGCTTATCGTATTGTCAGCGACCCTCATGAGGAATACTTCGTTTTTATTGAACATACCGCGATAGAGCAGTAGATATCGACCATCTTCAGTGATATCTGCAGCGTGATAGTACTCTTTGACCTTATCATGTGCGAAAACTTTAGTGTCCCCTGACCCGGTTTTCCCCAGTTTATGAAAATAGACTGCGCACCAGTAATTCTCTTCTCCTGTTGGTGCCTCACCTTTTAAGGGAAATGCTGAATAATAAAATCCAGAGTTATCAGGTAACCAGGCAACATTGTGCTGACGCCAGCCCTGTAGAGAATCACTCAGGATTTTTTTGCTGGTGACATCCATTATTTTAATGATTGTTTTTTCATCGCCCGATTCAGCAGTTCCAAATGCAATGTATTTTCCATCCCGTGATGGTCTGACAAAACTAAGTGTTTTCGAACCCCAATCGTTTGGGTTCAAAAGAAGAATCGCTCCAGCAATATCGTTTTCTCGATAATAGTATGCCCAGCGTTCCCATTCTTTTTTTGTTGCCCAGAAAAAAAGCCTCGTGCTGCCCAGCACTTTTCGGGGGGTCTGTTCGTCATCATAGCGCCACAGTGCGGTAAAGCGTCTGATAAGCCATTCACGCTGAGGTAATCTATCGATAACAGAATGCGTAATGCTTTCTTGTTTTGCCAACCATGCTTGTACACGAGGCTCTTCACTGCTTTCAAGCCAGCGGTAGTTGTCAATAATTATGTTATTATGAAGCGTATCAGAGACTGGTATTTTTTCGGTTTCTGGGTATTCATATAACCTGTACTTCAAAGTACAGGTTATAAACGCAGTCAAAAGGAAAAGACAAAGTACTTTTGTCTTTATCTGTTTATTTTGAAGCAGCCACACTGACATCATCGAACAGTATTGCTGGAAAAACACCGGTATGGGTTGTGTGTACGGTGTCCTCAATGGCAATGATTTTCTGCAGCGTTTCATAGATATTACCAGCAACCATCGCATCCTTGACGCGACCGATCACTTCACCATTCTTTACATATAAACCCGGAGATAGTCCTATTGAAAAATCGCCATTGATTATATTGCCGCTGTGCGCACCAAGAGCACCTCCAACGATGATCCCCTTATCCATGTTTTCAATTAGTTGCCTGAATGATTTCTTACCATGTTTTATGTGAAGATGTTGGAGGGAAGGAGAAGGCTTTAAGGCGATAGCTTCATCAGACCAGGGCGCGGTCTTAAAACCGTGACCAGATGGTGCAGCTTTGCTTTTTTGCG